>Ga0335069_10007754_pt1 | contig 15459 bp, 9 predicted proteins | sample Lox_Sample_11_FD_206714 | JGI IMG/M metagenome (GOLD analysis project Ga0335069, IMG submission 206714) | Soil microbial communities from Loxahatchee National Wildlife Refuge, Florida, United States - Lox_Sample_1.1 | ecosystem: Environmental > Terrestrial > Soil > Wetlands | place: USA: Florida... | reverse complement strand
CGATATCGCTGCCGGTGAGGAAACCGCCGTTGGCTTCCCAACCGCAGACGCGTCTCCGGCCTTTATCCCGGGCTTTGTTCATGCCGGCGATAACGTAGGGCGATCCGATGCGCGTCTTGGGCTCCAGAACTCGAGCCAGGCTGCCCCGGTCGATGGCGTCATTGCAGCTAATCGGAACGACCACGGCGTCGGCACCCAGATGCTCCGCGGTAATCATCCCGAGTAAGTCTCCCGCAAAGAATCTCACTTTGCCGCCGGTGACCGCGAGTAGAAGCGGGCGGTCGCTGTCGCCATCGGTGGACACTACGGCCGAGACCGGGCCGTGGCTGGCCGTCGCCTCGTCTACCAGGGCCTGGATGTTGGCAAGATGCGCGGCATTGATGTTTTCGGTGTCGATGGGAACGAAGTTCTCGCTGCGGCCGGCGGTGACCACATGCGCGCCGAAGCGAGCCAGCAGTTCGGCGAGCAGATCGCGGCCGACCGCCGAATGCTGATAGACCAGGACGCTCAGGCCCTCCAGGGACATGTGTCCGAAGAAATCCAGATACCGGGCGAGGTAAGCCTGTCCACCTGCAGGTCTGGCCGGGGGCAGATCCTGGTGGCCGGCCTTGAACAGGCCGTCGGGGCTGAATTTGGAATTGGCGAGGTCTTCGCCGCCGAGCCTCTCGCGCACGCTCTGGACGGAGACGGTTATAGGAGCCTCCTGTTCCTTGAGTAACTCACCGGCTGAAGTATTCAGCTTGTATCCGTTGCGATTGAACGGGATGTGGCTTCCGGTGACCATGATGCTGCCCTTGCCCCGGCTCAGAGCGAAGCAAGTCAGCGCGGGGGTTGGGATGGCGCCCAGGTTGACCGGCTTCAGGCCGGCGTCGCGGATGGCGGTCACGACGGCCTGGCAGATTTCGCCTCGCTGGGGTGTGCCGGCGACGAAGTTCGTGGAGCTGGGGCGCAGGTCGTACGCGAAGTAGAATTCATCGCCGGCGACGAGGCCGCCCTGTCCCGGGGGAAGCCGCAAGAGGTACTCCAGCTCACCGAGAACATTGGTGTAGATTTCGAGCTGGCTCAGGTGGACGACTTCTCCGCGTCGTCCACTGGTGCCGAAACCGAGCGGCTTGGGTTCGTAGGCAAGATTCGCGGCGAGGCTGCTCATCGAGCTCTACCGGCCCTCCAGTGCCCGAGAGACCAGTGCCTGTGCCTCGTGCTGGAGCGCCTTCAGGTGTTCGATACCGGCGAGGCTTTCGGCGTAGAGCTTGTAGACGTTCTCGGTTCCGGAGGGACGGGCCGCGAACCAGCCGCGCGACGTCACGACTTTCAATCCGCCGATGGGCGCGTCGTTGCCGGGAGCCTTGGTAAGCATGGCGACGATCGGATCGCCGGCGAGTTCTTTCGCCGTGACCTGTTCGGGCGACAGTTTGGCCAGCTTCGCCTTTTGCTCCGGAGTGGCCGGCGCATCGATACGCTCGTAGACCGGAGCGCCGAACTGCTCGGTCAGCTTCTTGTAGACCACGCCCGCATCGGATCCCGTGCGCGCCAGAATCTCCGCCGAGAGCAGGCCGAGAATGATGCCGTCCTTGTCGGTGGTCCAGACCGAGCCGTCGCGGCGAAGGAAGCTGGCGCCGGCACTCTCTTCGCCGCCGAAGCCCAATCCGCCATCGAGCAGGCCGGGGACAAACCACTTGAACCCCACCGGGACTTCCACCAGGCGGCGCCCGAGGTGAGCGGCCACGCGGTCGATCGTGAGGCTGGACACGAGCGTTTTGCCGACGCCCGCGTCGCTGCTCCAGCCCGGCCTGTTGGTGTAGAGGTACGAGATGGCGACGGCCAGATAGTGATTCGGATTGAGGAGCCCGGCGGAATGCGTGACTATGCCATGACGATCGTGATCCGTATCGCAGGCAAAGGCGACGTCGAATTTGTCCTTCAGCGCGATCAGGCCCGCCATGGCGTGGGGCGAGGAGCAATCCATGCGGATTTTGCCGTCCCAATCGACGGTCATGAAGCGGAAGGTCGGGTCGACGTGATCGTGCTGGATGGTGAGATTGAGCCGATACTTATCGGCGATGCGCGCCCAGTAGGCCACGCCGGCGCCACCGAGCGGATCGGCGCAGAGCTCGAGGCGGGCGTCGCGGATGGCGTCCATGTCGACGACGCTGGCGAGGTCGTTGACATAGTTTGAAACGTAGTCGTAACGGTGTGCCTTGCCGTGCACCGCGGGGCGCTGGAGCTGTTTGTCGCCCAGGAGCGCGTTGGCGCGATTCTGGATCCACTGCGTCGCGCTGGTATCGGCCGGGCCGCCATCGGGCGGATTGTATTTGAAGCCGCCATCCTCCGGTGGATTGTGTGACGGCGTGATTACGATTCCGTCGGCGAGTTCCGTGGTGCGGTGGCGGTTGTAGGTCAGGATGGCGTGGGAGAGGGCGGGCGTAGGGGTGTAGCCGCCCTGGAGGTCGGTCATGACTTCCACGCCGCGGTGGAGCAGCACCGCGACCGCGGTTTCGAACGCCGGTTCCGAAAGGGCGTGCGTATCTTTGGCGAGGAAGAGCGGGCCGTCGGTGCCTTGCGCGGAGCGGTAGTCGCAAATGGCTTCGGTGATGGCCAGGATGTGACGCTCGTTGAAGGTACACTTCAGCGAGGAGCCGCGGTGGCCGGAGGTGCCGAAACTCACACGCTGGTTTTCGATGCCCGGATCAGGCTGCTCCACGAAGTACGCGGTGATCAGCTTGGGGATATCCGCCAGCATTTCGGGCGTGGGCGCCTTGCCGGCCATGGGATGCAGTGCCATCGGTTCTAAGGTAAGCTCGTTGCCCCGCTTTGCGCAATCATGATACGGTCAAGTTTAAATAGATCGGGTCCGAAATTTTCGCATCTTACCATTCTTAAGGAGAAGAATCACATGCCACTAGTCTCGATGCGGCAGCTCCTCGACGAGGCAGCCAAGGGCGGTTATGGTGTTGGCGCGTTCAACGTCAACAACATGGAACAGATCCAGTCGATCATGGAGGCGGCGCGGGAAACGCAGTCGCCGGTCATCATTCAGGCGAGCCGCGGCGCGCGTGCATACTCGCAGGATCGCTTCCTGTATCACCTGATGCTGGCGGCGACGGAAATCTACCCCGAGATTCCGACGGTCCTGCACCTGGACCACGGCAACAGCGTGGCCACCTGCAAGAGCGCGATCGAGATGGGCTTCACCAGCGTGATGATGGACGGCTCACTGATGGAAGACGGCAAGACGCCCTCCAGCTTCGAGTACAACGTGAAGGCGACGCGCGAAGTGGTGGAGATGGCGCACGCCAAGGGCGTGACGGTGGAAGGCGAGATCGGCTGCCTGGGCGGCATCGAAGACGGGCACGGAGCGGGTTTGGATGGACTTTCGCACCTGACCGATCCGGACCAGGCGGTGGAGTTCGTCAAGCAGACGGGGCTGGACGCGCTGGCGATCGCGATCGGGACCAGCCACGGCGCGTACAAGTTCAGCAAGAAGCCGACCGGCGAGACGCTGAAGATGGAGCGCCTGATCGAAATCCACAAGCGGCTGCCGAACGTGCACCTGGTGATGCACGGCTCCTCCAGCGTGCCCAAGGATCTGCAGGACATCATCAATCAGTACGGCGGCAAGCTGAAGCCGACCTGGGGCGTACCGGTGGAAGAGATTCAGCTCGGCATCAAGAACGGCGTGCGCAAGATCAACGTGGACACCGACAACCGGCTGGCCATCACGGGAGCGATCCGCAAGGTGTTCGCGGAGAAGCCGGAGGAGTTCGATCCGCGCAGCTACCTGAAACCGGCGCGCGAGGCGATGAAGAAGGTGGTGGCGCTGCGCATGACACAGTTCGGGCAGGCGGGGCACGCGAAAGACTACGCGCCCATCCCGCTGACCGAGATGGCAAAGAGATATCAGCGGGAAGCGGTTACGGTGTAGGGTACACTACCGCCTCAGATTTCCTTCCAGGTGAGGTTGGCGCGAAAGAGCAGGGTGTCGTTGTGCCGGACATTGATGTGATGCTCGACGACGCCCAGGGCTGCTTCTTTGGCTTCGTCGGCGGTGGCGAAAGTCTCGTCGTGCTCGACATCTTCAGCGTGTCTGCGATCGTGCAGGCTGAGGTGCCAGCGGCCCTCGCGTTGCTCCGCAATCAACTCGACATAATCGTATTTGGCTCTGTAGCCTTGGCTGCTCGCCATAGGATTCAGTATAGAAGAACCGCCGGCTAGCGGAAATTCTCCACCAGCATCAAATCGCTGTCCAGAAGGTCGGTCTGCGAGAAGAGAATGGTGCGCTCGTCAGCGGAGACGGAGAATGCGGTGCCGCCATCCAGCGCCAGGCCCTCTTTGGCGAAGCGCACATACTCGAATTCGCGGCCGGTATCGGTGCGCAGCACCCACAGAGACGCAGGGTTACGGACGCCGTAATAGATGCTGCGGCCGGCGACCGCGTAGAGACAGAAGACATCTTTCGGCAGGACGATTTTGGGATCGCCGCCTGCGACGGGCATGCTCCAGAGTTTCTGGCCGCTGACGTAGTAGAGCAGCTTGCCATCCGGTGATTCGAAGGCCTCCATTCCGGAGTTATGAGTGACCTGCTGCGGTGTGCCGCCGTCGGTGGGAATTTTCCAGACCTCGATGCGGCCGCTGCGATTGGAGCTGAAATAAATCCAATGGCCGTCCCGCGAGAAACTGGGGCGGATGTCGCGGAACTGCTCGCCGGTGACGCGGCGCGGCTTGCCGCCTTCGGCGCCGATGGTGTAGATGCTGCTGTGGCCATTCTCGTAGCGGTCGAAGACGATGGTCTGGCTGTCGGGCGACCAGCGCGGGCTGCCCATCGCGGTGGGACCCATGCTGGTGAGCGCAACCTGGTTCGATCCATCGGCCGCGGCGACGTGGATCTCGTAGTAACCGAGCCGGTCCGAGTTGAAGGCGATGCGGCGGCCATCCGGCGAGAGCATCGCCTCCCGGTCGCGAGCGGTGGAATTGATGAGGGCGGTCACGCGGCACTGCTCGTACGGCCGCGGCCCGCCGTCGGGTCCGGGGCCTTCCATGCGGTAGATGTTTACGTCGACATTTCGCTTCTGGTAGGCAAGGCGGTTCCCGAAGCGGGAGAGCGACGGCCAGATGAGAACGCCGCTGTCGATGCTCAGGGGTTTCGGAGGGCCCTGGAGCGGCAGCCGAAAGAGCCCGCTGCGTTCACCCATCTGGCGGGTGGCGACAATCAGGCCTTTGCCGTCGGGCTGCCAGGCGAGCTCTTCAATGCGCCCGTCGTAGCCTGTGATCTCGCGCTCGTGGCCGTGCGGAGCGCCGTCCGAGTTCATTTCCTGGAGGACGACCGCCCGGCTGAAAGTATCGCGGGCTCGAATGTAGGCGAGCGTGCGGCCGTCGGGCGACCATGCCGGCGAGAGGTCCAGGTAGTATCCCTTGGGCGGCGAGCTGGCGGGGCGAACCTCACCGGAGTCCGTGGACGCGATCTGTATGGATGAAGCGCCATCCATGGCGGTGTTGAATACGAGGAAGTGGCTGTCGGGCGACCAGGAGAGCGTGGAGGGCGCGGCAAGGCTCTGAAACAGGCTGCCGGGCGGGAGTTGGAGGAGCTTGCGTTCGACGCCGCCCAGTGCCGGGATGAGGTAGATGGCGCTATCGCGGATGAAGGCGAGGCGCTGGCCATCGGGCGACCAGGCGGGCGCGTGGTTGTCGGCGTGGCCGGTGGTGAGGCGCAGTGGCGCGCCGCCATCCACCAGGCGCACGTAGATCTCGTAGTTGCCGCGGCTAGGGCCGTCCCAGGAGAAAGCGATCTGCTTGCCGTCGGGCGAAAGCGCAGGCTCGCTCTCATTGCCGGCGTAGGTGGTGAGCGGCTTCACCGGGCCGAAAGCGCCGCTTTCGTTGGCGCCGCGTGAGCCCAGCCACCAGGCTGCCGCGGCGCCGAGCGCGAGACCGATGGCCAGCGGCGCGGCCCAGATGAGGGTGCGGCGGCGCGGCGGGGGCGTATGCGCGGGTTGGGCGGCCTCGACTGCGCCGGACTCCATCTCGTGCTGGAGATCCCAAAGGCTGATCTTGAGATCGGCGGCGGACTGATAGCGCCACGCCGGGTCTTTGCGCAGGCAGCGATCGACGATGCGGGCCAGGTCGCGGGGCACGCCAGCGTGGATCTGGGCCACAGGCTTCGGATCGCCCTGGAGGATCGCGGCGAGGGTGGAGATTTTTGAGCGGCCCATGAAGGCTCGGTGGCCAGTGGCCATTTCGTAGAGCACGGCGCCCAGGCTGAAGATGTCCGAGCGCGCGTCGGTCTTACGCGCTTCGGCCTGCTCGGGCGACATGTAGCTGACGGTGCCGAGGATGCGGCCTTCCTCGGTCTCGGGAGCGGCGGCGCGGGTGAGTTCGGCGTCGGTGGCGTCGTGGAGGTCGCTGAGCTTGGCGAGCCCGAAATCGAGCAGCTTGACCTGGCCCTCGTCGGAGATCATGATGTTGCCGGGCTTGAGGTCGCGATGAATGATGCCGGCGGCGTGGGCGCGGGACAGAGCGTCGGCGATCTGGATACCGTACTTGAGCACTTCGGCTGGCTTCAGGCCGTGATGGGGGATGATGCGGTCGAGGGTGCGTCCGGCAATGAATTCCATGACGATGAAATCCACGCCATCTTCGCTTCCGATGTTGTAGATGGTGACGATGTTGGGGTGATTGAGTGCCGAGGCGGCCTTGGCTTCCTGGACGAAGCGCTGCTTGCGCTCGGGGTTAGCGACCTTGTCGGGCGTGAGAACCTTGATGGCGACCAGGCGGTCGAGCTGGGTGTCACGGGCTTTGTAGACGACACCCATCCCGCCTTCGCCCAGCGTGTCGAGAACCTCGTAAGGGCCAATGTTCCGACCGATCATGCGGTGTGAATTAGTCTAACGCAGGGAGGGGCAGAGTGGGTCTACATGTACATGCCGCCGTTGACCGCCAGGACCTGGCCGGTGATGTAGCCGGCTTCTTCGCTGGCCAGAAACTTCACGGCGGATGCGATGTCTTCAGGCTGGCCGATACGGCCGATGGGGACCTGAGCCAGGATTTTGGCTTTGACGTCTTCCGGCAGCACCTTGGTCATGTCGGTCTCGATATAGCCCGGCGCGATGGCGTTCACGGTGACGCCGCGGCTGCCCATCTCCTGGGCAAGGGCCTTAGTCAGGCCGATGAGGCCGGCTTTCGATGCGGCGTAATTCGCCTGGCCCGCAGCGCCCGCCTGTCCGACCACGCTCGAGATATTGATGATGCGGCCCCAGCGATTGCGCATCATACCGGGCAGCACCGCCTGGATGCAGCGGAATGCGCCGTTCAGATTGATGTTGAGCACCAGGTCCCAATCCGCGGGTTTCATGCGCATGGCGATGCCGTCGCGGGTGATGCCGGCGTTGTTGACCAGAACGTCGATGCGGGTCTTGTCGCGCAGAGTCTTGGCAAAACCTTCCTTCACGCTCTCCGGCGAGGTGACGTCCAGGTTGAGCGTCATGGCTTCTCCGGAACAGGAGCGGATCTCTTCGGCCACTTGTTCGTTGCGCTCGATTTCGGGCGAGGCCACCACGATATCGAAGTTGGCGCGGCAAAGCGTCAGCGCAATGGCGCGTCCGATTCCACGGCTCGCACCGGTGACAAAGGCCACACGATTGAACATTCTTTCTCCTCAGGATGTTGCGGTATTAAACTCAATCATAGCCTATGGCATATGAAGACCTTCGCGAATTCATTCACGCGCTGGAGAAGAAGGGCGAGTTGAAGCGGATCAAGGTGGAGGTGGACCCGGTGCTGGAAATCGCCGAGTTTGCCGATCGCGCGGTGAAGAGCGGCGGGCCTGCCCTGCTGTTCGAACGGCCGAAAGGATCGCAAGTGCCCGTGCTGATCAACGCCTTTGCATCGATGCGAAAAATGGAGATCGCGCTGGAGGTGAAATCGGTCGAGGAGATCGCGGCGCGCATCGTGGAATTCCTTGAGATGCGCATGCCCGAAGGCATCATCGGGAAGCTGAAGATGCTGCCGAAGCTGGCGGAAATGGGAGCGTTCTTTCCGAAGGTGGTGGGCAAAGGTCCGTGCCAGGAAGTGATTCGGAAAGACGGATTTTCGCTGCTCGAGTTTCCCGTGCTGCAATGCTGGCCGCAGGATGCGGGGCGGTTCATCACGCTGCCGCTGGTCTTTTCGAAGAATCCGGATACGGGGAAGCGCAACTGCGGGATGTATCGCATGCAGGTGTTCGACGAGCGCACCTGCGGGATGCACTGGCAGACGCACAAGCAGGGTGCGGAGCACTACCGGCGCCTGCGGCATCACGGGCAGACCCGGATGGATGTGGCGGTCGCGATCGGCGCCGACCCGGCCACGATGTACTCGGCGATTCTGCCGCTGCCGCCGGACCTGGACGAGATGATGATCGCTGGGTTCCTGCGCGAGACTCCGGTCGAGATGGTGAAGTGCCAGACCTGCGACCTGGAGGTTCCGGCGCAGGCCGAGATCGTGCTGGAAGGCTACGTAGAGCTTGGCGAACTGCGCACGGAAGGGCCTTTCGGCGACCACACCGGCTTCTATTCGCTGGCCGACGAGTATCCGGTGTTTCATGTGACCTGTGTGACGCATCGCAAGGACCCGATCTATGCGACTACCATCGTCGGCCCGCCGCCCATGGAGGACTACTACATGGGTAAGGCGATCGAGCGAATCTTTCTGCCGCTGATGCGGCTGCAACTTCCCGAAGTGCGCGACATCGCGATGCCGCCGGAAGGCGTGTTCCACAACCTGATCCTGGTGAAGATCCGGAAGAGCTATCCGGGGCACGCGCGGAAGGTGATGCACTCGATCTGGGGAACGGGACAGGCCATGTTCTCGAAAGTGATCGTGGTGGTGGACGAGGACGTGGACGTGCAGAATTACGCCGAGGTGGCGTGGAAGGCGCTGAACAATATCGACCCGGAACGCGACATCGAGTTCGTCCACGGGCCGGTCGATTCACTGGATCATTCCAGCCGGCTGGCGAATTACGGCTCCAAGATGGGCATTGACGCCACGCGCAAGTGGCCCGGCGAAGGCTTCACGCGCCCCTGGCCGGATGTGATCGAGATGAGCAGCGAGGTGAAGCGCCGCGTCGACGAACTCTGGAAACAGGCCGGTCTGTAGCGGACGCTAGCGCGGCGGCGACGACTGGTGCGCGTGCAGAATCTTCCAGGCGCCGTCGCGCAATACCCAGACGGCGGTCTGCACGAAGGGAACGGTGAAATCGCCGTTCGCGGAGGTGACCGCGGTCTCGCCTTCGCTCACCAGGAGCGCGGCCGTTGGTGCGAGCACCGTCACGTGCTGCTGCTTCCAGTGGTAGGCGACTTTGAGGGGCTGGCGAAAGCCGGGCTCGACGCGGGCGCGGGCGTCGCGGGTGGTCAGGGAGAGCACGCCGTTCTGGATGATCGAGCCCTTATCGGTATCGACCATGAAGCTGAAGAGGCGGTCGAGATCGCGGGCTTCGGCGGCGCGGGTAACCTGATCGTTGGCGGCAAGAACGGCCTTCTCGATGGCGTTGTCCATCTGGGCAAAGGCGGGCACCACGAGGAAGAGGATAAATAAGATGCGCATATCTCATTATGGCCTGTTTGCCCCGAGAAGAACGGCTTTGATAGACTGGATGAGTACCTCGCGGTGGGTATAGCTCAGCTTGGTAGAGCGTCGGATTGTGGTTCCGAATGTCGTGGGTTCGAATCCCACTACCCACCCCAAACTCACCAATACAACTTCAACGCCAACTGCATCTGGCGCGGTGAATTCGCCTGGCTGGTGACCAGGCCGAAGGTGTTGCTGTTCAGGTTCGTGCTCGGGTTGCCGAAGATGGTCCGGTTGAGCAGGTTAAAAGCTTCGGCGCGAAAATCGAGGCGGAAACGCTCGGTGAGCGGGAACGATTTGCCAAGGCTCACATTCTCGTTCTTGTTGGCGAAGCCGCGCGCTTTCGGGTTCAGACGCGTTTCGTTGCCCATCACGTAGTTCAATTGGGCCGGAAACGCCGCGATGTTCAGGTAGAGATCTTTGTTCGGATCGAAGGAACCGCTGACCGGCGTCAGCCAGTTGTCGTAGCTGGTGATAGTGGGGCGGGTCGAGCCGTTGAAGATCGGCAGCGGATTGTTGCGCGTGACGCCCAGCGGCAGGCCGGTGGAGTACACCTGGATGGCGCCGACTCTCCAGCCGCCGACCACCCAGTTGGCAAATCCATGCGTCACCCAGCGGCGGCCCTTGCCGAAGGGGAGTTCGTAGATCGTGTTCAGCTTCAGCACGTGTGTCTGGTCATACTGGCCGATGGATTTTTCGAGGCGGCGGTTGCCCTGATCCTGGGCGAAGCCGCCATTGGCGTAATAGGTATCGGAATCGGTGAGTAACTTGGAAAGTGCATAACTCCATTGCAGATTGAGGCCGTGGCCGAAGCGGTGATCGAGGCGGACCACCATGGCATTGTAGGTGGAGTGGCCGCTCTTGTCGCCGCCGCTCTGGCTGGTGTCGATGGTCAGGTACTGCGGGAACGGGCGCAGGGCCTGGTTCACGGTCTGCGAGCGCTGCACGGCGGGGTTGGTGAAATTGGGATAGGGAATCGGGATTCCGGCAGCGACGGCGGCTGGCGACGTGATGTTGGAATTGAGCAGGCTGATGGCCTGGGTGGGACCGAGTTTGGCGATCAAGCCGTTGACGACCGACATCGGCACCTGGTTGATGTTCACGAGCCCGGATTGCAGGTGCGCGCCGACCGTGGCGTTGTAGTTCAGCTCGAGGGTCGTGTTGCGAGTAATTTCGCGCTGAATGGAGAAGGTCCAGTTGTAAGATTCCGGGGCGCGCGTGGCGTTTTGGCCCTGCCAGTAGTCCGTGTTCTGGTTGTTGGAGAAGGCGGGGTCGATCTGCGGAGGCAGCGGGTACGAGGGCAGGCCGACGTCCCAGTTGAAGGCCGGCGTGATGCCCTGGTTGGTCGAGGCAAAGCTGTACTGGCCGATGAAGCCCGAGTAGTGGCTGCTGCTGGCCACCACCGTCACGCGGCTGAAGGAGCGGGCGAAGCCGGACCGTATGGTCGTTTTGGAGTTCAGCGAATAAGCCAACCCGACGCGCGGTCCAAGGCCGCCGTACCAGCCGGGCACGAGGCTGCGCGTGCCCTGACGGCCCGGTCCTGTGCCGGCGAAGATGAGCGCCCCGGGGTAATTGTTGACCGCGGGGTTGGGTGTGGTGGGCGAGAAATCTTCGTATTGGTCGCCCCCGGCGACGGGCGGCAGCGTGAACTCGTAGCGGAGGCCGAGGTTGAGCGTCAGGCGCTTGCTGATGCGCCAGTCGTCCTGAGCGTAGAAGCCGTGATAGCCGAAGGTTTGCGGGACGTAGCGGATGGTCTCGGTGGCGCCGCTATCGGCGTTGCCCAGCAGGAATGACGCGAACGAGCTCCCGCTGGTGGCGTTGGTGACGCCGGGGACGCCGGTCTCCAGAAAGCTGAACGTGGCTTGGCCGGCAATGTTCTGTTGGCCGAACCCATTGGCTCGCTGGCTGGTGAAGGCGTAGCCGAATTTCAGGCTGTGCGCGCCGCGGGTCCAGCTCAGGTCCTCCTTGATGGACCAGTTGGGCTGTTCGGTGCCGTTGAAGCTGGAACTTCCCCAGCCGGTTTGGTCACTGAAGGAAATGTTCGGGAAGTTGACGGTGCAATCGACGGCGTTCTTGATGCAGACCTTGCCCTGCCAGTTCTTGAGCGCGTTGGGTGAGTACGAGTTCTTGAAGAAGGTGTTGCCGCCGACCGAGAAGTGATTCAGCAGCCGGGGCGTGACGGTGAAATCGTAGCTGAGGCGGTACACGCTGGCCTCGTAGTGGGAGACCTGTCCATTCCACAGCGGCTGGGGCAGACCCACGGCGCCGCTGGGACCGGGGCCGCTGTCGTACACGGTGCGGTTGAGGAAGAAGTCGAGGTGCTGACGAAAGCCGATATTGTGGTCCACCTTGGCGCTGATCTTGTCGGTGGGACTGGCGGTGGTGCCTCCGGTGACGATGTAGTTGTTGCGCACGTAGGCGGAGGTTCCCGGAACCAGGCCGGGGCGATTCGGCGTCGCGCCCTGCGCATACGTGAGGACCTGTTTGCTGACGGCACTGAACTGGTTCTGCGGGATCTGGTTGCCGGGGAAGGGGTCGCGGACGAAACCGCTGCCGTTGGGATTGGGGCGCGTGGTGCTGGTGTCGTAGATGGGCAGGAGAGCGCCTTTGGAGTCGACCCATTTGGAGAAGTCGCCCTGGTACATTTCGGGCGTGGGAACGGTGAGGGTGCCGCCATTGGAGCCGATGCGGTTGCGGAAACCCTCATAGGTCACGAAGAAGAAGGTGCGGTCTTTGCCGTGATACAGCTTGGGGATGATGATGGGGCCGCCGAGGGAGCCGCCGAAATCGCTCTGCTTGTAGATGGAACGCTGCGTGGCGAAGAAGCCACGGGCGTCGAAGTGGTCGTTGCGGAGGAATTCGTACGCGGTGCCGTGGAAGGCGTTGGTGCCGGATTTGGACGCGAACGAAATCAGGCCGCCGCCAGCCTGGCCATACTCGGCTTTGAAGCCGTTGTTATCGACGGCGAACTCGGTAATGGCTTCCACGGAGGGCGTGAGGTAAGCGGTCTCTCCCGCGTCGCCTGAGCGATTGGTGTTCACCAGGAGGCCGTCGAGCGTGGCGCCCCAGGCGGCTGCCTGCCCGCCGCCGATCATGAGGGAGGTCCCGCTGCCGCGCGCCTGCGGGATGATGGTCACGAGGTCGAAGGGACTGCGCATGGCGCCGCCGACTACCAGAGGCAACTCGTCGATGGATCTGTTCTCGACGGAGCTGGTGACCTTGGCATTCTCGGTTTGCAGGCCGGCTACCTGGGCCGTGACCTCGACGGATTCGTTGACCTGGCCGACTTCGAGCCGGGCGTCGAGGCGCACAGTGCCGCCGGCGGCGGCGCGGACACCGCTCTCTACGAAGCGCTTGAATCCCGCGGCGGCGATTTCGACGCGATAGTCGCCGGGCTGAAGACTGGCCACGCTGTACTCGCCGGTGCTGGTGCTGGTGACGCGAACGGCGGTGTTGGTGGCGGTGTTGACGATGCTGACCACGACGTTGGGAATGGGAGCACCGGTGGAATCGGTGACGGTGCCGGTGATGGTGCCGCGGTCGCCCTGGGCGTACAAGACAGCGGCGAAGACGAGACAAAGGACAGCGCGATTGATCTGCATGGACCCCTCCTGGTTACGACGGGCAGGCCTGGAGGTCTGCGTTACTGGGAGGGAAGCTATCATTTCTGGAACGTTAAAGTCAAGGTATTCTTATTTCATGAATCGCAGGAAGTTTGTCTCCTCGTCCGGCGCCGCGGCAGCGGCGCTTTCGAGCACTCTCGCGCCCCGTGCAGCGCAGGCGGCCTCCGGCCCTCCGGCGCGCATGAAGCTCGGATGCCAGAGCGCTCCCACAAACGACACGCATCTCAAGTACCTCGCGAGGTACGGAGTGCGCAACATCTGCGGCTACCCGACGATCGCCGATGGACGCCTGTACGCGACCGTGGATGAGCTGAAGAGCATGCGCGACCTGGCGGAGAAGAACGGGGTAGCCATCGATTGCGTCGCTCCGCCGTTCCTGGCTTCGAGCCACATCGATCGCGAGCGGCACCCGGCGATCATGCTCGCGCAGAGCCCGGAGCGCGATCGCGATATCGAGGCGCTGCAGACCTTGATCCGCAACTGCGCGGCAGCCGGACTTCCATCGATCAAGTACAACATGAGCATCCTGGGTGTGCTGCGCACGGGGCGGTCGCCGGGCCGCGGCGATGCTACGTACAGCACGTGGCGATTGAAAGATGCGCATCCCGATCCGCCTCTGACGCGCGCGGGGCGAGTGACGGCAGACATGGCGTGGGAACGGATCACCTATTTCCTGGAGCGCGTGATTCCGGTGGCGGAGGAGTATAAGGTGCGCATGGCGTGCCACCCGCACGATCCCGGCGTGCCGCCCGAGGGTTACCAAGGCGTCACGCGCGTGCTCGGCACGGTGGACGGCCTGAAGCGGTTTATCACGATCAAGGAGAGTCCATATCATGGGCTCAACTTCTGCCAGGGGACGGTCTCGGAGATGCTGCAGGATCCGGGCAAGGAGATCTACGACGTAATCCGCTACTTCGGGTCGCGGCAGAAGATCTTCAACGTGCACTTCCGCAATATCCGGGGACGCCGCGATGAGTTTGTGGAGACGTTCCCGGATGACGGCGACGTCGATTTCGTCAAGGCGATCCAGGTTTACAAAGAGGTCGGGTATCCGTACCTGCTGATGCCGGACCACGTGCCGGTGGCGCCGGGCGATCCCGGTGGGCTGCAGTCGTTCGCGTTTGCGTATGGGTACATCCGGGCGCTGATCCAGGCAGTCGACCGATTGGCTTGACGAAAGCCGCTAAAATCGTGATCGCATATCAACTATGGCGAAAAGCATTGTTACGTTTGGCGAGGTCATGCTCCGGCTGGCGCCGCCGGGAATGGAGAAGTTTCTGCAAACGCCGCAGTTCGTTGCGACGTTCGGGGGCGGCGAGGCCAACGTCGCCGTGTCGGTCGCGCAGTTCGGGGTGCCGTCGGTGTATGTGACGGCGCTGCCTGAGAATCCCATCGCGGACGCCTGTGTGGGCGAATTGCGGCGGTTCGGGGTGGATACCTCGCGCATCGTCCGCGGCAAGGGCCGCATGGGGATCTATTACCTGGAGGGCGGGGCCAATCAGCGGCCTTCGAAGGTGGTCTACGACCGCGCGGGCAGCACGATCGCGCTGGCCAAGCCCGGTGACTTCCGCTGGGATGAAATCTTCGCGGACGCCCAGTGGTTCCACACCACCGGAATCACTCCGGCGATCAGCGCCAGCGCCGCGGAACTCGCGATGGAGGCGGTGAAGAAGGCGCGCGAGATGGGTCTGACGGTTTCGTGCGACCTCAACTATCGCAAGAACCTGTGGAAGTACGGCAAGACGGCGGCCGAGGTGATGAGCGAACTGACGAAGTTCGTCGACATCGCGATCGCCAACGAGGAAGACGTGCAGATGGCGCTCGGCATTCAGGCGGACGTCGACGTGCACTCCGGCGAGCTGGACCGCAAGCAGTACGAAAAGATCACGGCGAAGGTTCTGGACGCCTATCCGCAAATGAAGGGGATCGCCATCACGCTGCGCGAATCGAGGAGCGCGTCGCACAACGGGTGGTCGGCCTGCTTCAACGATCGGAAGGATTTCCTGTTGAGCCGGCACTACGAGATCACGCACATCGTGGATCGCGTGGGCGGCGGCGACAGCTTCGCGGGCGGCTTGATTTACGGGCTGCTATGCCTGCCTTCGCACCAGGAGGCGCTGGAGTTCGCGGTGGCGGCAAGCTGCCTGAAACACTCGGTGCCGGGAGACTTCAACCGCTGCACGGCGGATGACGTGAAGTCGCTGCTCAAGAGCGGCGGGTCGGGGCGAGTGCAGCGGTA
>Ga0335069_10007753_pt1 | contig 15461 bp, 13 predicted proteins | sample Lox_Sample_11_FD_206714 | JGI IMG/M metagenome (GOLD analysis project Ga0335069, IMG submission 206714) | Soil microbial communities from Loxahatchee National Wildlife Refuge, Florida, United States - Lox_Sample_1.1 | ecosystem: Environmental > Terrestrial > Soil > Wetlands | place: USA... | reverse complement strand
ATGAACTCCATCAAAATAAGTCAGCTCAACCAGATCAGCTCGATCATCGAGAATCAACTTTATGTTTGGCGAGGGCAGATTTTCGCGCAAAATCGCCGCATCAGCCAGGAGCTGTGCTTCGTCGCCGGTCTTGTTGCGAAATTCGAGAAGCTTGATGTCCGTGAGGGCCAGTTCACTCGCCAGGCGTCGAAGAAATTCGGCTCGCCCGGAGGCAGGAATAGCTCCGGCATCCAGAATGGGATAAATTCTTGGAAAGGAAAATGTCACGATAGAAGGTTAGTCGATCGGGCCAAGCCTGATGAGACGGCCTGCGCGTCGACTGGAAAGGTGCAGAATTTGTTGATCGATTTGCGTTCGGATACTGTGACCCGCCCGACACTCGAGATGCGAGCGGCGATGGCCGCGGCCGAGGTGGGTGACGACGTCTACGGTGAAGACCCCACGGTCAACCTGCTGGAGAAGCGAGCGGCAGAGATCTTCGGGCGCGAGGCGGCGCTGTTTGTGCCCACGGGCACCATGGGCAACCAGGTCGCGATCCGGCTGCTGACGCAGCCTGGCCAGGAGGTGATAGCCGAGTCGCTGGCGCACATTCTCGAATATGAGATGGCGACGACGGCAGTCTTTTCCGGCTGCCTGATCCGCGCCGTACCGGCTGAGGGCGGAATCCTGACCTGGCAGCATATCGAGCCGCACATCACGAAGTTCGGAGGATTCCGCGCAGCGACGGGACTCATCAACATTGAAAACACGGCAAACTTGGCGGGTGGCCGGGTCTCCGACCTTCAAGTTTTGACGGAGATTGTTGATGGGGCAAGGGAGCACAAGCTTCCACTGCACCTCGACGGGGCGCGCATCTTCAATGCGGCCGTGGCGCTGGGCGTGGATGCGCAAGCGCTGACGCGCGGCTTCGATACCGTCATGTTCTCGCTGTCGAAGGGCCTGGGAGCGCCTGTGGGATCCATGCTGGTCGGCTCGGCCGAGTTGATGAAAAAAGCGCGCATCCTTCGCAAGTGCCTGGGCGGCGGTATGCGGCAGGCGGGCATCCTCGCCGCTGCAGGTCTCATCGCCCTCGAGGAGGGCCCGAAGCTCCTTGGCGCCGATCACGCCAATGCGCGGCTGCTTGCCGAAGCCCTTGCGCACACCGAAGGCGTGGCCATCGATCTCGATGCGGTCGAAACCAATATCGTCGTTTTCAAACTGGCGGGTGGCATCAGCGACACCGACCTGGTCGCGCGGCTCAAGGCGCGTGGAGTGCTGATCACCTCTTTGGGACACGGTGTGATCCGCCTGGTAACGCATCGCGATGTAACCCGGGAGCAGTGCGTCGACGCCGCCGAAGCGCTGAGCGAAGAGATCGAGATCAGCGTCAAAATTGCCAGCGCTTGAGGAACGACATCGCACCTATCGGTAGGCCGCGGCGATGGGCACAGTGTCCATGATTTCGACGAGATGCGTGACCTTGCCCCCCGACACTGTGAAGAAATGCGCCACGGCGGCCTCGTATGTCTTTCCGGTGGCCTTCACAGTAGCGCGATAGCGCCCGGCGCATGCGACCACATCACCCTGTGCCACAGGTGGCATCATGGTCAGCTTCTGGCCGGTCTCGCCTGTGCCCAACGCCTCAAAAAACTTCACAACCTCACCTGGGCCTTTACGCTTGCCGGCGTAGGGAATCGCGGAGGGGCCCTCGACTGTCCACTCCACATCGTTCGCCAGCCGGCTCAAGATGAAAGCAACGTCGCCTTTCGCGAACGCGTCATAGAGAGCTTGAACCAGTGCTGCGTTTTGGTCTGGTGCCATAAGTTTTTCTCCTCGTGCTGGTTTGGAGGAGGGCTCAGGATACTCCTGTCGGGACATTTATTGCTATTGAAAAAGAGGAAAAGAGCTGCCTCGAATGCGCCGCCTGGGTTCGGCGGTGTCCGACCGAATCTGGCCGAACCAGGCTTCAATCACGTCTGAGCTGAAGAAACGGCGCGACCATCTCGATCGCGCCGCAAGAGAAACCTGACTTTTGTTCACGTTCCTTAGAACAAATTCCACAACGACTGGTTGTAGACGGCGTGATGGAACTGCACTTCGGAGCCCTTCACAATCGTTCCCAGTTCGCGTGGTGAGCGATTGGCGACGGCCTGCTTCAAGTCGGCGTACCGTCCTTGCACATCCGCGCCCAGAATGCTCGCGATCCATTTCGAGCCCTTGAAGTCGTCAATCGCCGTCTGGATGTTGTCGGGCAGGTAGCGGCCCCCGGCGCGCAGATTCTTGGTCTTCGAAATTTCGCCGTCGACTCCTGTCTTGAAGATGCCGTAGAGCGAAAGGTATGGATTCGCATCAGGTGCGACCGCACGCACCTCGGTCCGCATCGAGCGGTGATTGCCAATGGGCACGCGAACCATGGCGCCACGATCGGTAGCGGAGGCACGAATCTGATTCGGGGCTTCGAAGTGCGGATCGAGGCGGCGATACGCGTTCACGCTCGAATTGAAGATGAGGCAGAGATCGAGAGCGTGACTCAGGATTCGGTCCAGGAACTCCCAGCCGAATTTGGAGAGCTGCTCCTCGCCTTTTTCATCCCAGAACAGGTTGGTCTTGCCTTTCGAGACGGAGACGTTGGTATGCATTCCGCTGCCGTTCACTCCCACAATCGGTTTGGGCAGGAAGCAGGCGGTGTAGCCCATGTTTGCGGCAATCTGACGGCAAAGCAGCTTGTAGAGCTGGATCTGGTCGGCTGCTGCGACCACTTCAGAATAACCAAAGTTGATCTCGAACTGGCTGGGCGCCACCTCGGGGTGGTCTTTCTCGTTCTGGAAGCCCATGGCGCGCTGCACTTCCGCGGCGGTATCAATGAACTGGCGCAGCGGGTCGAGCGGCAACACATGATAATAGCCGCCGGTATTGATGCACTCAAACTTGCCGGTCTCGTGATAGCGCTGCTCGGCATCCCGGCCCGCGAAAAGGAAACCCTCGATTTCAGTTGCGGCGTTCAGCGTGTAACTCTTGTCCTTGAACAGCTTGTTGGCGTAGTTCTTCAGCACGCCGCGCATGTCGCCGGAGTATTGCGTTCCGTCCTTGTCGATGACGTCGCCGAAGACCAGCACCTTGCCGTTGCCGAACACGTCGGCCGGAACCCAATAGAACGCGCTCCAGTCGATATATAGCCGCAGATCGCTCTCCTTCTGGGCCGTAAATCCGCGGATCGAGGAGCCATCGAATGTCAGGTTTTCATGCGACCCCAGCAGGAATTTCTTATCGTAGTCGAGCAGATGCAGACGGCCTTCCAGGTCGGAGAAAAGCACGGTGACGGCCTTAATTCGCTTCTCATCTTTCAGATACTTCAATCTCTTTTCGCGGGTGTCGCCCGCTGAAACGCGGTTCATCCTGTCGGCTTTGGCTGCAAGGTTGAGCTCTTCCAACTCGGAGTACGAGAGGGCAAGGAAGTCACGATACTCGCTGGACATAAATCTCCTTTTGATTTCACGCGAACGGGTCTTGCGTCTTGTCGAACAGCATAAACCAAAGGGGCCGGCCGGATTTCAACCGCAACGGCAAAAGGGAAGAGGCACGGGGCGAAGACCCCTTGCCGCTTCCCTCTGCTGGTTCTGGCTCTGTCCGACCTTAAGCGTATGCCGGTTCTGAAACTGTGCTGATAGTCTTCGCAATCCGCGACACGATCTGGTACGGATCGGCCTCGGAGTTGGGACGGCGATCTTCGAGATATCCGCGATAGCCATTCTTGATGAAATTGACGGGCAGGCGAATCGAAGCGCCGCGATCCGAGAGCCCGTAGCTGAACTTGTCGATGGCCTGGGTCTCGTGCAGCCCGGTCAGACGCAGGTGGTTGTCCGGCCCGTAGACGTCGATGTGAGCAGCAATGTTGTTCTCAAACGCCGCCATCAGCCCTTCGAAGTACTCTTTGCCCCCAACCTCGCGAAGATGCTTGGTTGAGAAGTTGGTGTGCATGCCTGAACCGTTCCAGTCGCCGCGGATTGGCTTGCAATGCAGCTGGAGGTCGACCTCGTATTTCTCGCACAGCCGGGCCATCAGGTACCGCGCGGTCCACAGGTCGTCGGCGGCCTTGTGCGAGCCCTTGCCGAAGATCTGGAACTCCCACTGGCCCTTGGCGACTTCGGCGTTGATGCCTTCGTGGTTGATGCCGGCATGGAGGCAAAGATCCAGATGCTCATCGACAATCTGGCGCGCCATACTGCCCATGTACTTGTAGCCCACCCCGCAGTAATAGGGGCCCTGAGGCGCGGGATAGCCCTCCTCGGGGAAGCCCAACGGACGGCCGTCTTTGTAGAGGAAATACTCCTGCTCGAATCCGAACCAGAGGTCGGGATCGTCCTCCGTAGTGGCGCGCATGTTCGTGGGATGCGCGCTGCCGTCAGGAAGCATCACTTCGCAAAGCACGATGTAAGCGCTTTTGCGCGCGGCATCGGGGTAGAGCGCGACCGGCTTCAGGATGCAGTCGGATTTGTGTCCCGCGGCCTGCATCGTGGAGCTGCCGTCAAAGCCCCAGAGAGGCACATCGGCAAGGGTTGGCGGAGTCTCGAATTCTTTGATGTTGGTTTTGCCACGCAGTTCTGGGATGGGCTTCTTGCCGTCGAGCCAGATGTATTCGAGTTTGTACTTTGCCATGGGTCTCCTTAGGTATCAATGAGGATTGGAGTGTACGCACCAAAATCCTAGAGCCATCCGCATAAGGAACCCGTGAAGATTCTGATTGGCAAGCCTGCGAAAAAACCGCATCAGCGGTGGTGCGCGATCAACATCATCAGCAACAGAATCACTACGGGGATCATGGCCAGGCCGCCGTAGTAGAGAATCTTCCGGGCAAGCTGAGACTTGCGCTTCTGCCAGTTGTGGATTTCCGGGCGGTCTTCCACGCCCACCTTTTCCGGATGTTCCAGATCGCGCAAAAACTCCGACGCGTGCGAGTAGCGGTTTTTGGGATCGCGTTCAAGCGCTCGGTACAAGATTTCCTGAAGTTGCGGCGAAACCGATGGGTCGGCCACGCGCGGCGGCACGGGAAGATTCAGCAAACGGTCATTCATCGCGGCAAGCGGCGACGGCCCTGAGAAGGGAAGCTTGCCGGTCAGCATCTCGTAGAGGATCACGCCCATTGAGTAAATGTCAGAGCGCCCGTCACCGCGCTTGCCCTTTACCTGTTCCGGGGAAATGTAGTCCGGCGTGCCCAGCGTGGCTGTGAAGTTGGCGTAGGTCAGGCGCCGTGAGGCTGTGTCGCCGGCGATGCCGAAGTCGATCAGCTTGATGTGGTCGTTCTCGTCGACCATGATGTTTTCCGGCTTCAGGTCACGATGCACCACGCCATTCGCGTGAATATAGTCGAGAGCCTTGAGCACTTCCTTGGCAATGCGGATCGCGCGGTCCTGCGAGATGCGACCCTCGTCAAGGATGCGCCGCAACAGCCTGCCATCGCACCATTCCATGACCATGTACACCCGCGACTGCTTCTCGTCTGCGAAGACTCGCATCACGTTGGGATGGTCGAGGCGCTCGCCGATGGCGGCCTCCCGCTTGAACCGGTCAAAGAGGATAGGATCGGCTTCCATGTCGGGGTGGGGAATCTTCAGCGCGACGGTGCGGCTGTCGCGAAGATCGGTGGCGCGAAAGATCGACGCCATCCCGCTGCGGGCCACCGGCGCATCGATGCGGTAGGAATCCACTTGCGTTCCCGCTTCCAGACCGTCGTAAAATCCCATGCTGCGCTGAGCTCCGTATCGATGGTTGTCTTCAGTCTATAGCGCGAAAGCCCGCAGAATGTAAGGAATCCATAAGGCGAAAAGCAGGAGGCCAACGGACCGCTCGGCGAGGGAAATGGCAAGCTCTCAGTGCCTGGCTGCCGGCTGCAAGTTGCTGCCGTTTGCCCCTGCTCCTTACACCTGCAGCCGATAGGGACGACCGCGGTACATGCCCACCTGCTCCACTGAGCGCACGCGGATCACCTGTGCGGTTGTGTTGTCGCCGCCATCGATTTCCACAGCTCGGGCCACAAGCTCCCGGGCAATCTGCGCCGCGTCCTTTTTTTGCGAGGCGATCGCGGCAATCTCTGCCTCTTTCAACTCATCGTGCAAACCGTCGGTGCACAGTACCAGCACATCACCAGGCTGGACCGTCAGTGCGCTCGTGTCTGGCGAGACAAACATCTCCGGGCCGAGAGACCGAATCAGCACGTGCCGTGCGTCAGAACTGGCAATCTCGTCGACGGAAATCAGACCCATCTTACGCTGCTCGTTCACCAGCGAGTGGTCCTGCGTGACCTGCCGGGCCTGGCCGTTGCGGACCAGGTAGCATCGCGAGTCGCCGACGTGCGAAACCACGGCCTGATCGTAGCGCAGAGCGCAGGCGACCACCGTCGTAGCCATCTTTCGGCTTCCGTTTCCGCGAGCAATCGTGCAGTCGTGAACCGCAGCGTTGGCCTGTTGGAGAAGGCGCGGAAGCAGGCTGATGAGCATCGCGCCCGATTGTGCCTTGGCGAACTGCTCCGTGATTACGGAGATGGCGGTCGCGGAGGCAACCTCGCCGTGATCCAGCCCGCCTACCCCGTCGGCAACCACACCGAGGAATCCATGAGTGCGCGCCTGCTGCCGCGAGGAGGGAAGAAAGGAGCCGACAGCATCCTCATTGTTGGTACGGACCTTGCCGAAATCGCTCGCTTCTCCAAATTGTGCGTCCAGCATGCGCGTCGCCGTTCGGTGTTCTTACCGAGGTTTCTGATCTATCTAGATCTTATTTGCAAACGCGTTCTGGGTGGCCCCTTGCGTCCGGTCAGTTGCGGTTAAGACCGAAGAAGATTCCACCCAGACGGTTTCATGCGGCTAAAGTTTCAACTACGCGACGGAGCGGCCCGAAACTGTTTCCTTTGAATCGATCAGTGCCGACTTGCCCTTGGCCTTGGACGAGCGGATGAAATAAATCGCTCCGTACAAGCCCCAGACCGCCGAGATTCCCAGTGCCAGGAGCGGCTCCTTCACGGTGCCCAGGTTGAAGACAGGCGCAATCAGGTAGAAGGCCATGCAGGTGAGATTTGCCACCAGGCCGAAGCCGGGGATCAGGTAGTGCTTGATCACGTGTTTGTCGTGGCGTTCGGAGTAGGCGATGATGCACAGCAGGCAGCTCAGCCCATACAGGATGAACGTGCCGAAGTTGGAGGTGAGAGTGATCGCCACCAGCGAGTTAGGCAGTGCCGCCAGAGTATTGTGCGAGGGATAGCCGAAGCTGGAGAAGAATCCATGCGGCAGTGCAGCGATCGTAGCGTCGGTGGGTGCGCTGGCGTCGCCAAAGACCAGAGTCAACGCAACGCAGCCGACAACCGCCGAGATGACGGCCAATGTCCAGATGGCGCGCCGCGGCGAGAGAGACTTGGCGTGCAGCATGCCGAAATGCTCGGGCACTTCCTCGTCCTTGCCCATGGCATAGGTGACGCGGGCTCCGGTATTCATGCAGCTCAGCGTTGTCCCGATCAGCGCGAGGAACACCGTGAACGCCTCGATCAGCATGAAGTACTTGCCGTGGCCCTGGCCCAGCAATCCATCGCCGACAATGATCATCATGTCGCCGATGGGCGCGGCAGATCCGACGGCGCTCTGCATCGAATATCCAGAATTCAGGAAGTAGTTGGCGCAGAAATATTCGAAGAGGTAACAGACCAACCCCTGAATCAGAAGTGAAGCGATGACCGCGATGGGAATGTGTTTGGTCGGATTCTTGGCCTCGCCGCCCATCGAGGTCACCGATTCGAAACCGACCAGGATGAGAATCGCCACCGTCGCCTGAATAAACATCCAGCTGAACTTGTGAACTCCAACCACGGATGCCGCGTTGGGATGCGCCAGGAAATTCCCGCTTGAGTCGGTCGTGGGGTAATCAATGGTGAAGGGGACCGCCTTGCCCGACTTGTCCAGCAGTGGCAGCGGCGTGCCGCTGGAATCGCGCATCACCGAGCCATCCTTGGGGCTGGTCGCGAATTGATAGGTGTAAGTCTGCAGCGTCTGGCCGTCGTAGTTGAATGCCGGGCTGCCCGTTGGGTGGCTGGAGCGATAGCCGAGCGCCAGGACGCTGAACACCACCAAAGCAGAAATCTGCACGATGTTGATGGCGATATTCACCGCCGTCGAAGCACCCGCGCCCTTCGAGGCGATCCAGGCCACGAAGAACGAGAAGACGATGGCGATCAGCATCATGAACACCGGTCCGGGATTGGAACCGCTCATGAAGTTCGGATAGAGGAACCCGACGACATAACCGACAAAGATGCCGGTAGTCGCCACCATGACGCCCGGATACACCCAGTAATAAAGGTGCGAGCCCCAGCCCACGATGAACTTGGCGATACGCGCATATTTGAACGCCTTATCCTTCGAGAGCATGGCCTGCTCGGCGTAGTAATAGCTCGAGCCAGTGCCCGGATAGAGCTTCGAGATTTCGGCGTAGGCTACCGCAGTGGCCAGGCAAAGCAGAAGTGCCGCGAAGATGCCGATCCACATCGCAGGAGCAGTGGAAGGCTGGCCGGCCACGCCAGTGCTCGCCTGAATGAAGAACGTGAGCCAGAGAAAGGCGCCGGGGGCGATGAGCGCCATTGCGTTGCTGGTTAGCCCGGTTAAGCCGAGCGTGGCCTGCATCTGAGGTGCTTTCTGATCTGCCATGAGAACTCTCCTGAGATTCTGAATTTCGTTTGGCTGCTCCCGGTGGTTGGCCCGCCGGGGGAAATCACGGGCAACTGATCGCGAGCGGCGGATCGCGAGCTGGCTTCATTGGGAGCGGTTCCGGCCAAAAGCTCTCTCTGTTCGTTGGCCGGTTCCGGAAGTCGTCTACGGTACCGCGAGTCTAACCTTCGTCCCATGAGGACAAAATGAAGAAACGGAGCGTTTTCAACGTTTTGGTCCGAAGAAGGCGATGAAAGCCACCGTGACCGTTTGCTGCTGGCTGCTCGATTGATTGGCCAGCTTATTGAAGAAGTTCTTGTTGGAGGCGTCGCAACGGTACTCGACGCGCATCAGCATCCCTTCGACCCACTTGTATTCATAGGTGAACGTGCCTTCAACGAGATTCTGTGCGGTCCCAGTCTGAAAGCCATCCGGATCGCTGAAGTACTCGCCGCGCATAGCGATTGCGTTCTTCCCACTCGCCTGGATGTGCACCGCGCCGGCCGTACCCCACCAGTCATGCAGCTTGTTGTCGCCATAGGTGTAGGTCCCCTCCCCCGATCCTGCGGTGACGACGGAATCCTGATTCAAGCCGTAGTCGAAGTTGATGTACGCGTTGACTTTCCCCGGCGGCGTAAGCAACAGCGTGGTGTCAATCAAGTTGCGCAGCCCGCTTGTCGATGCGTAGTTCTCGGGACCGACCAGATAGTTCAGATCCCATGTGGCCTTTGGCTTCACCAATGCGCTGGTAAAGGCTCCAGATACGCCGCCGTTAGATTTGGAAACGTTATTCCACCCGTTGAACAACTGAAAGCCGATGGTTTCAGTCTTGGAAACGGGCATCGAGGTCCGGGCTCCGAAGTGCCAGTAGGGGATGGCATTCACAAAAAGCAGGGATCGTGAGTAGTTCCAGTTGTCCTTCGCCTCGATGACTTCAGCGCCAGCCGACGTGACAAACTTGCCGAAGTCGAGCTCGAAGCCCTTGGCCTTTGGCGGTTTCAGGCTGAGGAATGCCTGCTCGAGGTAAGGCAGCTCTGAAGCGACATAAGTGGGCGCTGTCGTGTTTCCCGAAGTGTTTGTGTTGATCAAGTCGTTGGTGCGGCCGTAGATGAAGTCGACGTGCGCGCCCACGGGATCGGGATCGTGATTCAGCGTGAGCTTGGCCGCGCTTAGTTCGAACTGATCCGTCTTGTCGTTGAAGTTGTAAAGCTGGTTGATCTGGTCGTATTCATCCGTAGTGTTGGGACGGTTGAAATTGAAGCTGTAGTAGCCGTCGATGAATCCGCTCACATCCATCGGGCCTACGCTCCAGGTAGGCGCTGGCGCAGGTGCGGCCGGGGCTGCCGGGGCTTGAGCAGGTGTGGTCGGCTCCGGCGTACCGGCCGGCGGAGTTGCCGGCGGCGCCGGGGTTTGAGCAGCGGCGATCAAGCCTGCTGACACGATGATTCCAGCCATCGACCGAAGAAGGTGTTTCCTGTACGGATGCGTGAACATGAATCCTCCCAAAAAAAGAAATTTTGATTGAGGCTCCGCCAGACGTTCAGGGAATGAGTCGGTCTGGCGTATGCGGTTTGCGCTGGCTGTGGAATAAAGCTTCCACGCCCTTCGCGGAGTAGGCACCCCTGAGACGGCCCGAAAAACGGGTCGACCGGGGATTCAGAGGTGGTCAGGGACAAGTGATCCAAATTCAGTAGCGCAAATAAAACATAAAGATAAAATGATGAAACGCTAAATTTCATTGCAGCCGATGAAATCAATCGGGATCCAGGCTTTTTCTTAAGCACGAGCGCGCCGTCTGCTACTGACACTGCGATCAAAATGCAATGAAGAATCTGCTAAAATCTGATTTTCCTTGGTTGTCGACAGGACCGCCCTCAGTCCTCGCCGATTCAGTTCACAACTCCCAGATTCGAAAGGCAAAGTGCATGGCCAATGTGCTCGCCGACGCTGCCGTGTCCCGCCGAATGGCCACGTCGTCGCCCCGCTTTCGAACCGCTGGATTCAGCGGCCGCGCGCGCTCGCGTGGTTCGAGGGTGAGATGGCTTCTCGCGGCCTTGGAATGCACGCTGGGAATCGTGCTGGTGGTGCTGGTTGCCACTCTGGCGCACTGGTTCAGTTGGTTATTGCCGGTTGCGGTTCTGCCCTATTTGCTGATCGTGGTTCTCACCGCGCTCTTTTCCGGATTCTGGCAGGCGGCGATTGTCTCCATGTCCGCAGTAGTTCTGCAAACGCTGCTCACCGCGGAGCGGCCGCAACTTACGTTTGCTGCGGCTCCGGCAGATTCCGTCACACTGGGTGTGTTTGTCGTCGTGGCTCTTACCGTCAGCCGCCTGTCATCGCGCGCCATCAGCCACGCCAGGGAGTCCGAGTCGCGCGAGGGCGAAATGCTGGACCTCTACGAATTCACCCGCCGCACACTGCAGATGAACCTGCACCTCGAGCCTGGCCCGCAGCTTGTCGAACTGGTGCACGAGATCTTCAATCTCGAGGCTGTGGCGCTGTTCGATGCCGACCTGCACGAGGTCTACACCGCGGGCATATGGAGCACCGATCCCCTGGAACTGGCACAGAACGTTTACTACTTCGAAAGCGCCGACGACGACCCCGACACCGGGGTGGGGCGGCGCGTGGTGCGGCTTGGCTCGGTGCCGGTTGGCAGCCTGGTAGTGCGAGGCGAAACCAGCCCGCTCATCAACAACGCCATTGCTTCGCTCATCGCCATCACCTTCGATCGTTACCGCGCCTTCGCCAACGAAAGCCGTATCGAAACCGAGCGGCGAACCGAGCAACTTCGCGCGACAGTGCTCGACAGCTTGGCGCACGCATACAAAACACCGCTCACCGCGATTCGCGCCGCCTCAACGGGGCTGGGCGAGATGGGTCATCTCTCGCCGGGACAGGCCGAACTGGTGGCGCTGATCGACGAGCAGGCAGGGCTGCTAGGCGACCTCACAACGCGGTTGTTGACAACGGCACGCCTCGACAGCGACGAAGTCTCCATTCACGTGGAACGGGTAAGTGTCGGCACGCTGATGGAAGCTGTCCTCGACAGCCTGCGTGACCGCCTCGCCAGCATGAAGGTCGCCGTAGAGATCGACGATGAAAGCCTGCAGCTGAGCTGCGATCCCCAGTTGCTGACCATGCTGCTCACCCAGTACATCGACAACGCCTGCAAATATTCGAACTTCGGCAGCAGGATCACGATTCGCGTAATGGCTGCGGTGGGCGAAGTCATCTTTTCTGTGCACAGTTTCGGCCCGGTCATTCCCATCGCCGACCGCGAACGGATCTTCGATCGCTACTACCGCTCCTCCACCTATTCGAACCGGGCTTCGGGCACGGGAATCGGGCTCTCCGTCGCGAAACGGGCCGCGCAGATTCACGGCGGCTACGTGTGGGTGACCAGCGATGAGCAGGAAGGCACTGCGTTCTTTGCGGCCATCCCGCTTATAACAGAGAAAGAGGCGAAGCCATGACGCAACCAGCCATCCGCGTGCTTGTGGTCGACGACGAGCCGGCGATCCGCCGCGCCCTCCGTCCACCCCTTATCGAGCTTGGATTTTCCGTCACCGAAGCTTCGCGCGGCGAAGAAGCGCTCCAGCAGTTGCGCGCCGCAGCCCACGACGTCGTGCTCCTCGATATCAACATGCCCGGCATCGGCGGTATCGAGACGCTCCGGCGCATTCGCACCTTTGCCCCCAGGCTGCCGGTTCTCATGCTCACGGTGCGCGACCAGGAGGAAGACAAAGTCGAAGCCCTCGATACCGGTGCGGACGACTACGTCACCAAGCCTTTCAGTACTCGCGAGCTCATCGCCCGCATCCGAACCGCCGTGCGTCGCGTTCGTGCGCCGGCCCGGCCCGAGGATGCCCCCATCGAGATTGGAGAGATTCGCCTTGAGCCGGTGAAGCGCCGCGTCACCAAACGGGGAACGGCGATCCGCCTCACGCGCAAGGAATTCGACATCCTCTGGTGCCTGATGAGCCGTGCCGGCCGCGTCGTGACCTACGCCAAGCTGCTCACCGCTGTCTGGGGCGCCGAGTGCCGCGAAGAGGTCGAGTATCTCCGCACCTTCGTCCGCCAGCTTCGCAAAAAGATCGAAGACGATCCGTCCAATCCGGTCTATCTGCTGACGGATGTTTATGTCGGCTACCGCTTCGCCGACGCTCAGATGTTCCAGGAAGAAACCGCCCTCGCCGAGAAACCGGCGCCGGAGGCGGAGACTGTACGCGACGAGGGATAGGGCTCGCTTGGAGCATTGCGATTCGTGGTTGCCCCGCCTGACTCCGCTAACCGCGCTGTCTCCGCTGTTCTCTACTCGTCGTAGTGCAGTAGGCTGAACACATCGTGCTCCTGAAAGCGATCGCGACCTTTAAGAAAATCGAGCTCGACGGCGAAACAAAGACCGGCGATCACCCCGCCCAGTTGCTTCACCAGCTTCACCGTCGCTTCCATCGTGCCGCCGGTGGCCAGCAGGTCGTCGACCAGGATCACCGTCTGCCCGGGCTCGATCGCATCCATGTGGATCTCGAGCGTGTCCGATCCGTACTCAAGCTCGTAGGTCACGCGAGCCACGGGAGCGGGTAATTTTCTTGGTTTACGTACGGGGACGAATCCCGCGTTGAGGCGGTAGGCGAGCGCCGGCCCGAAGATGAACCCGCGCGCCTCGATTCCCAGCACGAGATCGATCTTGCGTTCGATGTAGTGAGCCGCCAGCGCGTCGATAAGCTGCGCAAAGCCGACTTTGTCCTTGAGCAGGGTAGTGATGTCGTAAAACAGAATGCCTGGTTTGGGGAAGTCCGGAACTGTGCGCACCAGCTTCTTAAGATCTTCAACATTCAGGTTCTTTCGAGCTTCCGGCATGGCAGTGCGCGCTCCTGGTTCGTGAAAGTGAACGGTGGTCAATGCTCAGTTTATATTGCGCGGCCAATCGGATGGGCGGTCAGGGTGGGTCTCAACTGCGCTTTTCAGATGGCTCTTACCTCGGGAGTCATCAGCAGCTGTCGGCCATCTCTCACAACTGAGCACCGATCGCTGTCGACTGATTCTCACCAGGCCCCTTCAATGCGGAACGTGCTCAGGTCGGTCGCTTCGCTTTCGGCCAGGGGGTGCTCGACCACCCTGTCGACACGGCTGCCGCGCGGGCCGCGGCGAAGGCTCAGGCGCAGCTCGTCGAGATCGCCGGCGCTGCCTGCCGCAACCACTTCCACGTCGCCATCCTCGGTGTTGCGCACCCATCCGCGCAGGTCGAGTTCCGCGGCTTCGCGCTGCACAAACCAGCGAAAGCCAACCCCCTGCACGCGTCCCTGAATCCGGAAATGAACAACCATGAAACCGCCATCGCCAGTCTTGCAGATGGGGTCGAGCGGGAGCAACCGGATCGTGCTAAGGGGTGACGCGACCCGGGCTCCGAATGATGAATGCCTTTGCCAATTCAATTATTTCGTCTCGCATCGGGCCGTTTAGCATGTGCCCGCCCCGTGTGACGCGCGGAGCAAAGAGTGCCTCGCCGAACCGCCGGTCTTCCGGAAGTCCCCAGTAGGCCGCGGATCGAAGGCACAAGACGATTCGCTCCCCTTTGATCGCCTGGGGGAAGAGCACAGCCTGAGCCCATTCAACGGAGACTCGGCTCGAAGGAAGAGCCAATAATAGGGGGTAATCGTTGAAATCCCTTGAGTGATTCGCACCTATCTCAAGGACCGCGACCTTTGATCGGAGATCATCGTCTTTCCCAAAAACAGCCGTGCGTGTCTTCCACCATTGCCAGGCGGTCCTATGTTCTTCCGGTCCCGGGAGCAACTGATTTCCGGTACGACATTCCATGACCCAATTGCGGCCCTCCTCTGTTCTTGCCATTTCGCGATCAAATTCCTCCAGTCCCGGTGACAGGTAAAGGAGAATAAGAGGGGCACTTTTCAAAGGTCCCATAAACGGATACGGGAGGCAGTCGAGGTCGAACCGATGCTTCCCACTCATTCGCGAAAGAACTTCGCGATCCTTTGGATGCTGCCGATCATCCGGGCCTACCTGAGACCAAAACTCGAAAATATCGATGGCCATCAGTTCGTCCTTGAGCGAACTAGAATAATCCCGGCCTCATCCTACGACGAATCGTCCAAGCTGGTCTACTTCGCTGCACGCGGTACACTAAACTTCGCGATGGTCTTCGTTCTCGACAACTACGATTCCTTCACCTACAACCTCGTTCAGTATCTGGGCGAGCTTGGGGCCGAGGTCGTAGTGCGCCGCAACGACGAGCTGACGCCCGCAGAGGTAGAGGCGCTGAATCCGGAGCGTGTTGTGCTCTCGCCCGGCCCGTGCACGCCGCACGAGGCGGGCATTCTGGTTCCGCTCATCCGGTATCTGGCGGATTCGCCGCGGCGCATTCCGATCCTTGGCGTGTGCCTGGGCCATCAGGCCATCGGCGAAGCCTTCGGCGGCAAAGTGGTTCGCGCGCAAACGCTCATGCACGGTAAGACCAGCTCCGTTGAACACGATGGACAAGGTGTCTTCACGGGACTGGCAACGCCTCTCACGTGCACGCGCTATCATTCGCTGATCGTCGAGGAGGAGTCGTTACCGGCTCAGCTCACCGTCACTGCCCGCTCCACCGGTGCGAATGGCGCAGAATCGGTGATCATGGGCTTGCGGCATCGTTCACTGCCGATCGAAGGCGTCCAGTTCCACCCCGAGAGCGTGCTCACCGAGAGCGGCCACCAGATGATCCGCAATTTTCTTGCTGCATAAGTTGCATCTAAGACCGGCAAGGCCAGCCGGCTCGATGGTTTGAGTGGAGTG
>Ga0335069_10007752_pt1 | contig 15462 bp, 9 predicted proteins | sample Lox_Sample_11_FD_206714 | JGI IMG/M metagenome (GOLD analysis project Ga0335069, IMG submission 206714) | Soil microbial communities from Loxahatchee National Wildlife Refuge, Florida, United States - Lox_Sample_1.1 | ecosystem: Environmental > Terrestrial > Soil > Wetlands | place: USA: Florida... | reverse complement strand
TGCCGGTGACCTACGCCCCCGGCACGCCGGGCGTGTGCACGGTCTCCGGCGGCACCGCCACCACGATCAAGGCCGGCACCTGCGCCATCATGGCGAGCCAGGCTGGCAACGACCGCTACGCAGCGGCCCAGCCCGTGCGACAGTCGTTCCCCGTCGCGCTGATCCCTCAGACGATCGACTTCCCACAGCCGCCGGACGTCGGCTTCGGCCAGCCGGTCACCCTCACCGCCACCGCATCCTCGGGGCTGCCGGTGAGCTACAGCACGAGTACCAGGGACGTGTGCACGGTCTCGGGTCACACCGTCACCACCACGGCGGCCGGGGCTTGCGCCATCACCGCCAGCCAGGCCGGCGACGGCCGCTACGCGCCCGCGCGTGCAGTGGCGCGCTCCTTCCAGGTCCAGCGGGCCGCGCAGACAATCGTCTTCTTGCCGCCGCAGAGCGTGACGGTAGGCCAGCCGGTCGCCTTGGCTGCCAAGGCATCCTCCGGGCTGCCGGTGACCTACACCCCCGGCACGCCGGACGTGTGCACGGTCTCCGGCTCCGCGCTCACCCTGGTCAAGGCTGGCACCTGCACCGTCACCGCCTCCCAGCCCGGCAACAACCAGTACGCGCCGGCGCCCGGGGTATCCCGGTCCTTCCCGGTCCGGCCCGGCATCATCGGCCACCCGAAGACCCAGCAAAATATCACCTTTGGGCCGCCGCCGCCCGTGACCGTCGGCCAGCCGGACACTCTCGGCGCGTCTGCCACCTCTGGGCTGGCGGTGTCGTTCCGCTCGGACACTCCGGGCGTGTGCACGGTCTCCGGCAGCACCGTCACCACGATCAAGGCCGGCACCTGCATCGTCACCGCATCCCAGGCCGGCGACGGCCGCTACCTGGCCGCCCCTGAGATGGCCGAATCATTCCAGGTCCACGCGGGGTCCCAGATGCAGACGATTACCTTCGGGCCGCCGCCGCAGGCCAAGGTCGGCGAGGCGGTCACGCTCTCCGCGTCCGCAACGTCGGGACTGACGGTGTCGTTCCGGTCGGATACGCCGCGGATCTGTACGGTCTCGGGCTCCACGCTCACCCCCACCGCGGCTGGCACCTGCACCGTCACCGCCAGCCAGGGCGGCAGTGACCGCTACGCGGCAGCCAGTGATGTGGACCAGTCCTTCGACGTCGCCCAGGCGGCCTCCCTATTCCCGGGCGCCCTGGTCATCCTGCTCGGTGCCGGGGTATTCGCGGCCGCTGGCGTGACCGGGCTCGTGCGGCGGGTGCGGCGGGTGCGGCGGCGCTCACGCCGCCCGCCAGAGCCTCAGCCGAGCGTTCGCGCTGCTCCGGTGCCCGGTCCGCCGGCCCTGGTCAGCGTCCAGAACACCGGAGCAGGAGTGACGCACACGGTGCACATCGAATCCAGCCCCGGACCCAGCATTACGACGATCAAGGAGGCCAGGCCATGATGCCTCCCCCGCAAGACCCTCCGCAGACCATCCTGGATCTGCTGTTCCCCTCGGGCGAGTACGGCCCCAGGGCGGTGGTACCCGAGCTCTTGTCGCCGGGTGCCACCAAGGACCTGAACCGCGCCCTGGAGAACGTCCCGGCGACACTCCGCGCGGCAGCCGTCCGCGAGACCATCGGCGCGGCCAACGGTCTGCTGGATGTCGGCCTGATCGGTTTCCTGGTGTCGGGGTGGCGGAAACATCGCGAGGTCATCGCCGCTGCCCGGCGCACCGTCGCCGTACCCGGCAGCATCGAACTCGTCGACCTGGCCACGCATCAGATCACCGCGATCCAGCGTCCCGCGGTCAATCTGCTGCTGGACAACAACCGCGTGGCCACCGTCGAGCTTGGTCTGTCCGTGGTGTTCGACATCAGTGCCCTGGTGGCCGGGATCAGGGGAGGACGGCTCGTCGCCGTGCACTCCGGCCGCTGCGACGTCACAGCTACCCTGGCCATCCAGGACACTGAAGTCATCAGCAGGCAGGTTCACCTCCAGCTGCCCGGCATCATCCCGCTCGGGCAGGGAATCGGCCTCCTGGCGGACCACGGAAGCCAATCCGACCCGGGCGACGAGGCGTCGCAGGCGTCAGTGGCCTGATCATTCGCTGATTCAGCCCGGCCAATGGCGGCCGCGCCGGCCGGTGACACGAACTCCTGCCGCTTAATTGGCGCTTAAAGAACAGTACTCATCGTCGGCCTTTCCCAGCGGCCAATCCCGCCGGCCTTGACCGAGCCCGGCGGGTGACCACGGCGGCGGAACCGTTACATCTGCCGATTTCGGCTCGAGGCTGACACTGAGGAGACTACTGATTCAAATGTCGTGGACCGAGCGCGCCAAATTGGCCGCGTTTCAGGTAGCCGGAAGTATCACGCTCCGCCGGACTGCCTCCGTACTAGTAGGTACAACCATGCGCTCGAACAGAAGCGGACACGATCATGTTGCCTGACACGAAAAGCCCCCCAGCGGACGCCACTGACACACCGGAGCCCGCGACGGCCGCGACGGTTGCTACGGCCGCGACGGCTGCTACGGCCGCGACGGCCGCGACGGTCCCGCCCGACCGGGCCGAGACTGATGTCCGGCAACCGCCGGACAGCCGGACGTTCGCCACCGGCTGGATGCTCGCCGCGATCGTGGCCGTGCTGGTCGCCGCGGGACTGAGCGTGGTGATTGCCCGGGGGACGGACCTCACCACTGCGCACCGGGCCGCTGCGGCCGGGACGGCACTGGTGGTGGTGGCGGCGCTGGCTGTCGTGGCCCAGGCGATCCTGCTGTGGTATCAGGCCCGGATGGTCGGTGCGACGAAGCCTGCCCCGGCCCAGCCGACTCTCGCCTTCCGCCGTCGCGGCCTGAAGGCGGCCATCATCGGGCAAGACGGCCGGGCCTCCACGAGCAAGACCCAAGTGGTGCTCTGGACCGCAGCGGTCGTGTGGGCGCTCATCGATCTGCTCCTGCTGGCGCGGGCATACCCCAGCGGAAACCTGTTCACTCATGCGGTGACGAACAGCTGGCGTCCGGAATACCTGGTCCTGCTCGGCCTGCCGCTAGCGGCGGCGACGGCCGCGAAGGCCGTCGTGGCGGGCGCCAATTCCGGTTACGGCCCCGCTACCAGCGATTCTTCCTCGACCGTGGCAAGCAGCCTCAACCTCGGCCGTGTCTACGTGCGTGATCCCGTTCCGCCGGGAGCCTGGGGGTTCCTGGCCGGGGTGGCGGAACTCTTCACCGGTGATGACGATGCGGTGGCCTGGCCAGACCTGCAGTACGTGGTCTTCACGTTGATCACGCTCACGTATTTCGCGGTCCAGTTCCTGGCGCAGCCCACGGACGGGCTGCCGGCGGTGCCGGCCGCGCTCTTGACCTTGATGGGCGTTTCTGCCACCGGGTACACGGCCAACAAGATCGTCAACACGAAAGGAACGGCAGTGGCCTGACGGCGAGGATGCGCCTCATGGAAAATGAGGACAGTCCCGGTGTCGGCTAAAGGTCAGAATGCACTGATATAGGGCAGAGGCAGGTGCCGGCGATGGCGGATTTCGACGCGATAGTGGTGGGGTCAGGTTTTGGTGGCGCCGTGACAGCGTACCGGCTCGCCAATGCCGATCTGCGGGTCTGCCTGCTGGAGCGTGGGAGATCGTTTCCGCCGGGCGATTTCCCGCGTAGCCCGCATGATACCGCCGCCAATTTCTGGGACCCGAACCATGACCTCTACGGGATGTTCGATACCTGGAGCTTCTCTAGCCTGGAGGCCGTGGTCTGCAGCGGCCTTGGCGGCGGTTCCCTGATCTACGCCAATGTGATGCTCCGCATGCCGGAGAAATGGTTCGTGAACGAAAACGCCGACGGCAGCTACGAGAACTGGCCAGTTACCCGTGCCGACCTGGATCCGCATTATGACCGGGTCGAGAACGTGATCGGCGTCCAGCGGTACCCGATCAGCCAGGACCCGTACAGCAAGACACCGAAGACCCTCGCCCTGCGCGAAGCGGTGGGCAAGATCGGCCGGAAGCCGGAAATGGTGCCGTTGGCCATCACGTTCGCCAACCCGGGCCAGCCGGCCGTGCCTGGTGTACCGATCGTCGGCGGAGAAAACAACCTTCACGGCAGGCCACGGTTCACATGCCGGCTGGTGGGAGAATGCGACATCGGATGTAACTTCGGCAGCAAGAACAGTCTCGATCTCACCTACCTCAGCGAAGCCAAGGCCCGCGGTGCCGAAATCAGGACCTGCAGTGAGGTTCGCTCGTTTGAGCGTACCGATAGCGGGTTCTCCGTTACCTATAGACGACATCCGGTCAAGGATCCGTATGCGCCACCGGAAGACTTGTCAGATACGGTGACCGCGGATCGGCTGATCCTTTCGGCGGGCGCCCTCGGCACGCCGTATCTCCTGTTCAGGAATGTGAGCGCTTTCCCCGGGCTTAGCACCGCGCTCGGACGGCGCTTCTGCGGTAACGGAGACTTCCTGGGTGTGGTCCTGCGCGCGCGATCCCAGGTGAACGGGACCCCCTCCCCGCGCATCCTGGACCCCAGCCTGGGTCCTGTCATCACTGCGGCCATGCGAATGCCGGACAAACTCGACGGAGGCACCGGGCGAGGGTTCTTCATCGAGGACGCCGGCTATCCCCAGTTCGTCAACTGGCTTATTGACGATAACCTGGCCACCGAGGCGCAGCGCGGCTTGCGGTTCCTGCGGCGCAGGGGATGGTCGTGGCTTACTCACAGCCCGAAGAGCCAGGTCGGCCGGCAAGTCTCCGACGCGCTGAGCAAAGGACTGTTCACCGCTACCTCGATGCCGTTGCTCGGGATGGGCCGGGAGGTTCCCAACGGACGCTTGTACCTGCGGGACGGATACCTCGACCTCGACTGGAACCCAACAGCCTCGAAGGCCTACTTCAACCGGCTGAACGACACCATGCGGAGCCTCGCCGGCGAGCTCGGCTCCCGCTACACCGCAAATCCGCTATGGCTGCTGAACATGCTTATTACCGTTCACCCCCTGGGCGGGGCACCGATGGGCCGGCACCCGGGCGAGGGTGTGGTCAACGAGTACGGCCAGGTGTTCGGTTACCCCGGTCTTTCCATCGCAGACGGGTCGGTACTGCCGGGTCCCGTGGGCGCTAATCCGTCGCTCACGATCGCCGCCCTGGCCGACCGCTTCGCGGACTGGATCATTGACGACTTCACGAACAAGAGGCGGGCCACACATGTCAGCTGACAGCGAGTCCGTATCCGGCGGGCGTGCACTTATCCTGGCCGGGGGCGGCTTGAAGGTAGCCTTCCAGGCCGGGGTCCTCCAGGTATGGCTTGACGAGGCCGGGCTGACTTTCGACCACGCGGACGGGGCGAGTGGCGGAACCTTTAACCTGGCCATGTACTGTCAGCGCATGTCGGGCCGGCAGATCGCCGACAACTGGAGAAACCTGCGGCCGCTGAAGGGCGTGACGCCGAATTGGCGGCAGTATCTGCGAGGGCCCTATGCTCGTTCTCTTTTCACCCTCGACGGGTATCGCGCGCACGTCTTTCCTTCCTGGGGCCTGGACTGGGCAAAGATACGCGCCACCGATCGCAGCGCGAGCTTTAACCTCTACAACTTCAGCAAGAATCAGCTCCAGGTGCTGACTGCCGCGGACATGAACGAGGACCGCTTGGTCGCGGCCGTGTCGCTTCCGATGTGGTTCCCTCCCGCCGTCCTTGACGGCGACACTTACATCGATCCGGTGTACGTCACCGACGCAAATATCGGCGAGGCTATTCGCCGCGGCTGTTCTGAGCTATGGATAATCTGGACCGTTAGCCGCCGCGGTCGTTGGTACGACGGCTTCGTGGCAAATTACTTCCAGATTATCGAAACTGCGGCTAATAGCAGGCTTCAGGAATGGCTGGATCGTATCGAGGCAAATAATGCCGCCATTCGAGACGATCGACCAGGGGAGTTCGGCCGCCATATATGCGTCAAGCTGCTGCCGGGGGAGGTCCCACTCAACTATCTAGTCAACTTCACGCAGGATCGCTTCGCCGAGGCAGTGGAACTCGGTGTCCAGGCGGCCCGGCGCTGGTGCGGCGAGCAGCATCCGCCCATCAAGCTGAACGTCTCGCCGCCGTCCTATGGTCGCGACCTGACCCGGCTGCGCTTCACCGAGCGGATGACCGGATCAGTCCGGTTCGAAGCGCCAGGCACAGGCATCGCACCCGCGGGCCAGCGCACGGCGAATCTCTCAGTACGCCTGACCATTGACATACCGGAGATGGATGACTTCGTCATCAGCCCGGAGCACCAGGCCCCGGTCACGGGCAGCGTGACATGCCAGGCGCTAGGCGGGCAACTGACGGTCGACCAAGGAAGTTTCAATCTCTTCGTGGAGGAGCCAGATCCGGAACATCTTCAGATGTTGTACCGCCTGTGGTTCGCGGACAAGGCCGGGCACCGGCTCACCTTGGTCGGGCACAAAGACATCTACGATGATTCACATATGGGACTGTGGTCCGCAACGACGACACTGCATGTTCGAATTCTACGCGGCTATATTGAGCCAGCAGACGACGACAACGCCGAGCTCGTGGCGTCCGGTGTCATCCGGATTCACCTGGCTGATTTCCTCGCGCAGTTGGCTAGCTTCCGGATACACGGCGATACGGTCAGCGGCCGGATATCGGCGGCACGACGCTTCGGCGGCCTTTTCTGCGGGAAGCTATGGGACGTCTACGGTCAGCGCGTGCTGACCTGGTCGCCATTCTGATGCACAGACAATCCCGCTCCTCGCGCCAAACCACGGGATCAGCCGGCCGAATCGGCCGGGCCCTAGGTTTACGTACGCAGCAACCTCAACAAAGATCATCTTCACCATATAAAACATCAGTACATCTGCAGATGGGCCCAGCGTACTAATGCATACTAATCTTGCGTCATGTTGATTGGCCGCGCCGCGGAGTGTGATCAGCTCCGGCGCATGATTGCCGAGGCCGGCCAAGAAAGAGCCTCGGTGCTTGTGCTTCGCGGCGAGCCTGGCATCGGGAAGACCACCTTGCTCCGATTCGCCACCGAGGCGGCGGACGGCTTCCGGGTTTTGCCGGTTCAAGGTCACGAGTCGGAGGCCGAGACTCCCTTTGCCGGGCTGTCGTGGCTGTGTGAGCCGCTGACCGCGCTGGTGCCCCAGCTGCCGTCGCGTCAGGCTCAGGCGCTGAACGGAGCGCTGTACCTCGGGCCTGCCACGGGTGGCGACCGTCTGGCTGTAGCCGTCGCGACATTGACCCTGCTCGCCGCGGCGGCGGACGAGCGGCCCCTGCTCGTCGCCATCGACGACGCCCATTGGCTCGACGTGCCCTCGCTCGAGGCGATCGTGTTCGCCGCCCGTCGCCTGCAGGCGGAGTCGATCGCCCTGGTACTCACCGCCCGTCCGCCCGAGGACGTGCCCGCGGAGGTTAACCGGCTACTTGACGCGCTGCCTGAGATGGTGGTGGCTGGTCTCGATATAGGCTCGGCCCGCGAACTTCTCGCCGCCCAGCGCACCGGCCTGTCCCTCGAGGTGCTCGATGGACGGGTCGCTGAAGCCGCGGGCAACCCGCTCGCACTTCTTGAGCTTTCCGCGCTCGGCGAGCATGCTCTTCCGGTTGAGCCACTGCGCATCGGCCGGCGCCTGGAGCAGACGTTCGGCCGCCGGGTCGAAGCGCTTCTGCCGTCGACCCGCCAGGCGATGTTGCTGCTGGCGGCCGCGGGTGCCTCCGCTGCCGACGTTCTCGGCCGCGCGCTCGTCCTGCAGGGTCTCTCGGCTTCCGACCTGGAGCCCGCCGAGACAGCCGGCCTGCTGGTCGTCGACCGCGGCGTTGTCCGTTTCCTCCACCCGCTGGTGCGCTCGGCGCTCTACCAGTCGGCCTCACCCGCCGAGCGCCGGGCCGCCCACCGGGCCATCGCCGAGGTGTTCAGCTCGCTGTCCACACCGCGCGCGCAGGAGCAGTACGCCTGTCATCTTGCCGTCGCGACCCTCGGCCCGGATGAAGCCGTGGCGGCAGTCCTGGACAACGCCGCGGAAGCTGCGGCGGCGCGCCGGAGCTACGCCACCGCCATGGATATGCACGAACGGTCAGCGCGGCTGAGCCCGCCCGGAGATACCCGGGCTCGCCGGCTGCTGAAGGCCGCGCATCTGTCCTTCGCGGCGGGCCGGCAGAACTTCGGCCTGACGCTGTTGCACCAGGTGCTGGAGGAGACCAGCGAGTGGAGGTTGCGGGCCGAGGCCCAGCAGGTGCGTTGCCGTATCGAGATGTGGGGCGGACAGCCCGTCGTCGGCCGTGACATGCTGATCGCCGAGGCGGATCGCGTCGAGGCGGCGGATCCGGCGTGGTCGGCGATCATGCGTGCCCAGGCGGCTCTCATGAGCGCCGCGCTGGGGGAGCAACGGCTGGCGGCGACCGCGGCGCGGCAGGCCGTCGAGGCGCTGGCCGACCTGCCGGACTCGATCACGATGCCCGCCTTGGTCATCTACGCGCTCACGCTCGCCACCGGGGGCGACGTGCCGGAGGCCCGGTCGGTGCTGGCCCGCTGCGAGCCCCACCTGGCCACCTCGGACCCGCTGGCCAACGAGCAGATTCTCCTGGTCGCCGCGCTCGCCTGGGAGTCGCTGGAAGAGCCGGCGAAAGCCAGGCGCTTGCTCGAGCACGCGGTCAGCTCGGCCCGGGAGGCCAGCGCGGCCGGCTTGCTGCCGTACGAGCTGCGCGGGCTCGCCCTGGTGCAATGGCACTGCGGGAACTGGGCCGCCGCCTACGCCAACGCCCACGATGCGGTCGGCCTCGCCGAGGAGACCGATCGGCAGACTGAGCTGCAGCATGCTCTGGTCACGCTGGCCGCCATCGAGGCTGGGATGGGCCACGCCGGGAGCTGCCAGGCGAATGCTGCCCGCGCCATCACCCTGAGCAAGCGAACGGGTGCCCAGGTCTTCGAAGCCCACGCCGCGAACGCGCTCGGATTGCTGGAGCTCGGGAACGGGAACGCCCCCGAAGCAGCGCGGCACCTGGAGTTCGCGGGCGCCTTCGCGACGGCCCACGGGCTCCGCGACCCGGTACTCCTGAACTGGGCCGGGGATCTGGTCGAGGCGCTCGTCAAAGCCGGGGAGACGAGTCGTGGCCTACGCGCGCACGAGGTGCTGGCAGCGGAGGCGGAGCGAACCGGCCGGCCCACAGAATCGGCGGTGGCCGCCCGGTGCCAGGGGCTGCTCGCGACGCACGAGGAGGCCATGGAGGAGGCGTTCACTCAGGCGCTCGCCGGGCACGCTCGAGCCGTTCAGCCCTTCCAGGAAGCGCGCACCCGGCTTCTCCACGGTGAACTGCTGCGCCGCCATCGCCGCCGCGCCGAGGCCCGCGCCGAGCTGACCGCGGCCCTGACGCTGTTCGACCGGCTGGGCGCCGAGCCGTGGAGCGCTCAGGCGCGTGATGGTTTGCGTGCTACTGGCCTTACCGCCAGGCCGCGGAACGAACTCGGGCCGCAGCAGCTCACACCGCAGGAACTGCGGATCGCCCTGGCCATCGCGGAAGGGGCGACCAACGTCGAGGCGGCCGCGCAGCTGTTCGTTTCGGCGAAAACCGTGGAATACCACCTGTCCAGCGTCTACCGCAAACTGGGGATCCGCTCCCGCACCCAGCTCGTCCGTCTGCTCAGCAACGGCCCTCGCCCGGCTCTGGCGTGACGGCGGAAACGTGGCAGGTGGGAACCTGGCAGGCGGAAACGTGACGGGCGGACTCCGCCAGCGGCCAGCGTACCGCGCACCGCGGACGATGTAATCAGGGAAATCCCTAGTCGCGCCGCCGCCGCGGAAACGCCCAGAACTGGGGATTCACCTGATCCGCCGATGCCCTCGCGGCGCCTACAGTGGCGCACAGGGCGGCCTATGCCCAGGCAGCGATGACCCGGCGCTACGGGGGTCGGCCCGGGGCCGCACGGCGGCCCCGATCTTAACGGGGAGTTCCAATCATGGCCACCGAGACAATCAGCGCTGGGACAGCCAGTGCTGGGACAGCCAGCGCCCGGGCACCATCCGATCCGGCGAGTTCGCCTGCGACGGCACGTCGTGCCCGGCAGTACCGGCGCGACCAGCGGGGCGGCCGCAGACCACATACACCCGGGCGGAACGGCGCCAGCCCGGACGGTGACTATCCGACGGCCGCCGACCTGGTGACCGCGGCCAGGGCGGGCGACAAGCGGGCATGGGAGGAACTGGTCGACCGGTACGCCCCGCTGATCTGGTCAATCTGCCGTCAGTACCGGCTAGCCGACGCCGACGCCGAGGACATCGTCCAGGCTGTCTGGCTGTATCTGGTGGAACAGCTGGACAACCTCCGCGATCCCGCCGCGCTACCGGGCTGGCTGGCCACCACCACGAAGCGGGCCTGCGCCCGGGCCCGGCGCGCTCGGCGCACACTGCTCGCCGATGAGCAGGTGCTGGATAGCATCCCGGACGAGCGGATCGCGCCGGCCGGACACGAGTTGATCGTGGCCGAACGCGATGCCGCGCTGCGCGAGGCGTTCGCTCGCATGCCGCCGGAATGCCAGCAACTGCTGGCCCTGCTCATGGCCGACCCTCCGGTGCCCTATGCCGAGATCAGCGCCAGGCTGGGCATCCCGGTCGGGAGCATCGGGCCTACCCGCCGCCGCTGCCTGGACAAGCTGCGCCGCGATCCGGCCCTGGTCCGGCTGATCGGCGCTGAGACAGCCGAGTGGTGAGGTACCTGACCGCAAGTTGACGCCAGCCTCCGCGGAGATTGCTGCGCCAGCTGAGCGGGTAGGACATGATCTTCAAGTACCCGGTTGTTCGGCCGGCGGCGGCACCAGGGACTGAGGGGATATGCGATGACGCCAGCGGTCAGGCACGTTGTCTTCGTTCACGGTTTGTGGCTGCACGCGAGCTCGTGGGCGCCGTGGACCGAGCTGTTCCAGGCGTCCGGTTACGAGCCGCTGGCGCCAGGCTGGCCAGGAACCTCGGACACGGTCGAGGAAACCCGGAGCCACGCCGATCAGGTGGCCGGGAAGGGCATCGACGACGTCGTCGAGCACTATGCGCATATCATCCGGGGCCTCGACGCGCCGCCCGTCGTGATCGGCCACTCCTTCGGCGGCCTGATGGTCCAGCGACTGCTGGGCCAGGACCTGGCGGCCGCGGCCGTGGCGATCGACCCGGCGCCGATCAAGGGCGTGCTCTACCTGCCGCCGTCGGCGCTGCGGGTCGCCTCGATCGCGTTGCGCAACCCGGCGAACAGGAACAAGGCGATCGCGCTGACCCCCGAGCAGTTCCGCTATGGCTTCGCGAACGCGCTGCCGGCGCAGGAGTCCACCGAGCTGTTCGAGCGGTGGACGGTCCCGTCTCCGGGCAAACCGCTGTTCGAGGCCGCCACCGCGAACCTGTCTCCGCGGTCGCCTGCCAAGGTCAACACGGCCAACAAGACCCGTGGGCCGCTGCTGGTGATCGCCGGGGGTCACGACCACACCGTCCCGGCGTCGATCAGCCGGGCGACCCGCAAGCTCTATCACAAGTCTCCGGCCGTCACTGACCTGCGCGAGTTCAACGACCGGGGTCACTCACTGACCATCGACCACGGCTGGCGCGAGGTCGCCGACGAGGTGCTGGCGTGGCTCGCCCAGCGCCTCCCGAAGGATTAGGCGCGGGCTGGACCGTCACGTCGCGGGCGACCGCCGGGGCAGGTACAGGTCGGTGATCGTGCCCTCGAACGCCTCCGCCGCCATGGCCACGGTCTCGGACAGCGTGGGGTGCGGGTGGATGGTCAGGCCGATGTCGGCGGCGTCGGCGCCCATCTCGATGGCCAGCACCGCCTCGGAGATGAGGTCGCCCGCCGAGGGCCCGACAATGCCGCAGCCGATGACCCGGCCGGTCGCCTCGTCGAACAGCACCTTGGTCATCCCCTCCGAACGGCCCAGAGTGAGCGAGCGCCCGCTGGCGGCCCACGGGAACACGCCCTTGCCGTAAGCCACCCCCGCCGCCCTGGCCTCGTTCTCGGTGACCCCGGCCCAGGCCACCTCGGGGTCGGTGTACGCGACCGAGGGAATGGCGCGGACGTCGAAGTAGCTGTTCTTGCCCGCGATGACCTCGGCGGCGACCTTCGCCTCGTGCATGGCCTTGTGCGCCAGCATCGGCTGGCCGACCACGTCGCCGATGGCGAAGATGTGCGGCACGTTGGTCCGCAACTGCTTGTTGACCGGGATGAAGCCGGCCGGATCGACGTCGACCCCGGCCCGTTCGGCATCGATGAGCCCGCCGTTGGGCCGCCGCCCGACGGCGACCAGGATCCGGTCGAAGGTGTCGGTGGCCGGCGCCTTCGCGCCATCGAACGACACCACCAGCCCCTCGGGCCGGGGCTCGACCCCGGCCACGCTGGTGCGCAGGAAGACGTTCTCGTACTGCCGGGACACCCGCTTGGCCAGCGGCGCCACCACATCGCGATCGACGCCGGGGATGAGCTGGCCGAGCAGCTCCACCACGGTGATCCGCGCGCCCAGCTCGTGGTAGACGGTGGCCATCTCGAGGCCGATGATCCCGCCGCCCACGACGAGCAGCCGCCGGGGCACCTCGCCGATTTCCAGCGCGCCGGTGGAGTCGATGACCCGGGGGTCCGAGGCGGGGATGAAGGGCAGCGTCGCCGCCTCCGAGCCGGCCGCGATGATGGCCTGCCCGAAACCGACCAGGACCTCACCGCCCTCGGCCAGCTCGACCCGCAGCTGGTTCGGCGAGATGAACCGGCCGTAGCCGCGGATGGTGGTGACCTTGCGCTGCCGGGCCAGCGTGGCCAGGCCGCCGGTCAGCCGGCCGACGACACCATCCTTCCAGGCCCGTAGCCGGTCGAGGTCGATGGCAGGAGGGCCGAACGAGACGCCGTTCCCGCTCATCTCACGGGTTTCCGCGATCACCTTGGCCGCGTGCAGCAGCGCCTTGGACGGGATGCAGCCGACGTTCAGGCACACCCCGCCGAGGGCCGGCCCGCTGTCCACGAGCACGACCTTCTGGCCCAGGTCCGCGGCCCGGAACGCGGCCGTGTACCCGCCCGGCCCGGCGCCGAGGACGAGTACCTCAGCCGTCTGGTTCTCCATGTCAGAGCACCAGCCGCCGGATGTCTTCCAGCACCCCGCACAGGTACCGGACGAACCGGGCGGCCAGTGCGCCGTCGATGACCCGGTGGTCGTAGGACAGGGAGAGCGGCAGCATCAGCCGCGGCACGAACGCCGAACCGTCCCACACCGGCGCCATCGTGGACCGGACCACGCCGAGGATGGCCACCTCCGGGGCGTTGACGATGGGCGTGAAGCTGGTCCCGCCGATGCCGCCCAGGCTGGAGATGGTGAAGCAGGCGCCAGCCAGGTCGGCCGGGCCGAGCGTGCCCTCCCGGGCGCGGGCCGAGGTCGCGCCGAGCTCCTTGCTCAGCTCCGTGATGCCCTTGCGGTCCACGTCGCGGATCACCGGCACCACCAGCCCCTCGGGCGTGTCCACGGCGACACCGAGGTGATAGTAGCCCTTGTAGATCAGCGCGTCCTTCTCCGGTGTCAGCGAGCTGTTGAACCTGGGGTACTCGCGCAGCGCGGAGACGCTGGCCTTCATCAGGAAGGCGAGCAGCGTCACCCGGTAGCCCTCCGCCTTGGCCGCGGTGTCGAGCTCGCGCCGGTACGCGTCCAGGTCGGTGATGTCGGCCTCGTCGTCGTGAGTGACGTGCGGGACGTTGAGCCACGACCGGTGCAGCGCGGGCCCGGACAGCCGCTGGATCCGGGTCAGCGGCCGGACCTCGACCGGCCCGAACTTCGAGAAGTCCTGGGCCGGCACCTCCGGGATCCCGGCACCCGCCGGGGCCGCCGCCGTGCCAGCCGCCGCGGGCGCGGAGCCGCGGACGCCGCCGATCACGTCGTCCTTGGTGATCCGCCCCTTCGGCCCCGTCCCGGACAGCGTGGTCAGGTCCAGGCCCAGCTCACGGGCCAGCCGCCGCACCCCCGGGCTGGCGTGCACCCCGTCGAAATTAGCAGGGTCGAAGTCCGCGGCAGGCCCGGGCGCGGTCACCGGCGGGCCGCCCTCCGCGGTCCCCGGAGCGGCCGCCTCGCCGGACGTGGACAGCGAACGGGCCGCGGGTTCCCGGGCCGCCGCCAGGTCGCCCTCGTCCAGGGCCGGCGGCTCCTGCTGGTCGGTCAGCGGCGGCGGCTCGACGGCGGCTCCCTCGGTGTCGAGCAGCAGGATCGGCGACCCGCGGCTGACCAGGTCGCCGACCTTGACCCGCAGCTCGCGGACGGTGCCCGCGGCGGGGGAGGGGACGTCCATGGTGGCCTTGTCCGACTCCAGGGTGACCAGCGGGTCCTCGTCGTTGACCACGTCGCCGGGCGCGACGTGGATCTCGATGACCGGCACGTCGGCGAAGTCGCCGAGGTCGGGAACGCTGACTTCAGTCGCGGTGGCCATGCCTGCTCCCCTCACTCACGTCCGGGCCGGGTCGGCCTTGCCGGGGTCGATGCCGTACCGCTCGATCGCGTCGGCCACCCGGTCGGCCGGGATCGTTCCCTCGTCGGCCAGCGCCGTCAGCGCGGCCAGGGCGACGTAGTGCCGGTCGACCTCGAAGAAGCGGCGCAGGTTGCGCCGGAAGTCCGAACGGCCGTAGCCATCCGTCCCCAGCACCCGGTACCTGCCCGGCACGAAGGCGCGTATCTGGTCGGGATAGGTCTTGACGTAGTCGGTCGCCGCGATCACCGGCCCCGGCCGCCCGTCCAGGCACTCCGCCACGTATGAACGCCGCGGCTCCGCGCCCGGGTGCAGCATGTTCCACCGCTCGGCCGCGAGCCCGTCCCGCCGCAGCTCGGTGAAGCTGGTCGCGCTCCACACGTCGGCCTGCACGCCGTAGTCCGCGACGAGCAGGTCCGCCCCGGCCAGCACCTCCCGCAGGATCGTCCCGCTGCCGAGCAGCTGCACGGCAGGCTCCCGGGCCGAGGCGGAGGTGCCGGCCCGCAGCAGGTACATCCCGCGCAGGATCCCCGCCTCGGCGCCCTCGGGCAGCGCGGGGTGCTCGTAGTTCTCGTTCATCAGCGTGAGGTAGAAGAACACGTCCTCCTGCTCGGCGAACATCCGGCGCAGCCCATCGGTGATGATGACCGCGACCTCGTAGGAGTACGTCGGGTCGTAGGCCACGCAGTTCGGCACCACCGAGGCCAGCACGTGGCTGTGCCCGTCCTCGTGCTGCAGCCCCTCGCCGTTGAGCGTGGTCCGGCCCGCCGTCCCGCCGAGCAGGAAGCCGCGGGCCCGCGAGTCGCCCGCCGCCCAGATCAGGTCCATCACCCGCTGGAAGCCGAACATCGAGTAGAAGATGTAGAACGGGATCATCGGGAAGTCGCTGGTGCTGTACGCGGTGGCCGCGGCGATCCAGGACGCCGTCGCCCCGGCCTCGTTGATGCCCTCCTGCAGCATCTGGCCGTCCGGCGCCTCCCGGTAGTACATCAGCTGGTTGGCGTCCTC
>Ga0335069_10007751_pt1 | contig 15462 bp, 17 predicted proteins | sample Lox_Sample_11_FD_206714 | JGI IMG/M metagenome (GOLD analysis project Ga0335069, IMG submission 206714) | Soil microbial communities from Loxahatchee National Wildlife Refuge, Florida, United States - Lox_Sample_1.1 | ecosystem: Environmental > Terrestrial > Soil > Wetlands | place: USA... | reverse complement strand
AGGACGGGGTGACCCACTCGCGGCTGGTCCGCCTGTCCCAGGCGATCGAGGCCTGGCGTGCCACCAGCGGCACCCCGCCCGCCACGTTGGACGAGCTGGCCCGCGCCGGGCTGGTCGACCGCAGCTACCTGCTCGACCCCTGGCGGAGGCCCTTCCACTACGAGCCGGGGCCCCGGGGCTACCTGCTGAGCGCGGTGGACGAGACGGGCCGCAATCGTCCGGACGCGACGCTCGACCGGCGCGGGACCCGCTGACGTTCGCCATGCAGCAGTTCCGCCTGGGGGAGGCGACTCCCCCCGGCTGGCGCGAGCCGGCCGTCACCATCGGCAACTTCGACGGGGTGCACCGCGGCCACCAGGCGCTGGTCCGCGCGACCGCCGGCTGGGCTCGCGCCCACTCGGGCACCGCGCTCGTGCTCACCTTCGACCCGCACCCCGCTCGGGTGCTGGCGCCCTCGCGGGCGCCGGCGAACCTGACGACACCCGCGCAGAAGGCGGAGCTGCTGGCGGGGCTGGGGGTCGACGCGGTGGTCACGCTGCCGTTCGACGCGGGGGTGGCCGCCCTCGCCCCCGAGGTGTTCGTGGCGAGGGTGCTGGTCGAGACCCTGGGTGCCCGGCACGTGGTGGTGGGGGAGGGCTTCCGCTTCGGAGCCCGCCAGTCCGGCGACGCCGCGCTGCTGAGACGCCTCGGCGCGGAGCGCGGCTTCACGGTCGAGGCGGTGGCGCCGGTGCTGCTGGACGGCCAGCCCGTCAGCAGCAGTCGGGTGCGCGAGGCGCTGGCGGCGGGCGAGGTCGCGCTGGCCCGGGAGCTGCTGGGCCGCGACTACTTCGTCGACGCGACCGTGGTCCGGGGCGACGGCCGCGGGCGGACGATCGGCGTCCCGACGGCCAACCTGGAGTGCGACAACGAGATCGTGCCGGCGCGCGGCGTCTACGCCGGCCGGCTGCGCACCGCCGACGGCGCCTGGCACCAGGCCGTCGTCAACCGCGGCCTGCGCCCGACCTTCGGCGGCGGCAGCGAGACGGTCGAGGCGCACCTGCTGGACTTCCAGGGCGGCCTCTACGGCTCGCGGGCGCGGCTGGCGTTCGCCCACCGGTTGCGCGAGGAGCGGCGCTTTCCGGGCCCGGAGGCGCTGCTTCAGCAGGTCCGCGAGGACGTGGCCCGCGCCCGCGCCCTGCTTTCGACCCCCGGCGAAGGCGGAGGTATAGTCGAAGGCCGATGACGGAGCTGGCCGTCGACACGCGCGAGCTGGAAAACGTGGTGCTGCTCTACCCGCGCGGCTTCCTCAACGCCCACACCGTCCGCCTCTTCGAGACGGAAATGCAGAAGGCGCTCGATCGCCGCCGCTACAACATCGTGGTGAGCTGCGGTGGCCTCAAGTACATCGCCAGCGCCGGGCTGGGCGCGCTCATGGGCGTGATCGAGGAGGTGCGCACCAACGGCGGGGACATCCGCATCGCCGAGCTCAACGAGACGGTGCGCAACATCTTCGAGATCCTGGGGTTCAACCACCTTTACCGGATCTTCCCCTCCGAGGTGGACGCCATCCTGAGCTTCCGCGGCGGTGGGGAGGCCGGGCCAAAGGGCGCGTGAGCCCGCGGCGCGCCGCGCGTCCGGCCCTGGTCCTGCGTGTCCCCAGCCGCACCGAGTTCCTGGCCGTGGTGAGGGACGTGACCCGCCGGATGGCGGAGCTGGCGGGCTTCGACCGGGGGCAGGCCGAGCAGCTGGCGCTGGCGGTGGACGAGGCCTCCACCAACGTCATCGAGCACGCCTACTCGGGGGCCCAGGACCGCGCGTTCGAGCTGCGCTTCTCCGACCGCGGCGGCGAGCTGCGGATCGACGTGGTGGACGACGGCCTGACCGTCGACCCCCGGACGGTGCCCAAGGTCGACCTGGCGCGCTACGCCAGCGAGCGGCGCACGGGCGGCCTGGGCGTGCACCTGATGGGCCGCATCATGGACTCCGTCACCTTCAGCCGCGCGGCCCGCCGCAACGTCTGCTGCATGGTGAAGCGCAAGCCGGCGGCCGGAGAGCAGCGGCCGTGAGCACGCCGGTCGTCTACCAGTACCAGCAGGCGCTCGACGAGTTCCGCCGCGAGGGCCGCGAGCCGCCCCTGCTCAAGCGCATGTCCGAGCTGATCTCGCTGCTGGACCTCACCACCACGCTCGGCTCCAGCCTGACCACCGGCGAGATCCTGGACGCCGCCCTGCTCATCGTGATGGGGGAGCTGCAGGTCGCGCGCGGCGCGCTGTACGTCGCCGATGGCGAGGGGCGCTTCCGGTTGCGCGTCTCGCGCGGGCTGCCCGCGGGCGCGCCGGAGAGCCTCTCCGGCGACGCGGCGGCGGAGCCGTTCGCGGTGGCGGCCGGCGAGAACGACTTCTCGCGTGCCGGGCTGTCGCTGGTCTGCCCGGTGCGCCGCGGCGGGCGCACGATCGCTCTCCTCGGCCTGGGACCCCGGGCCGAGGGGCGGCCGTTCGGGCGCGAGGAGGCGGGCTTCCTGGAGAGCCTGGCCGCCTGCGCCGCCACGCCCATCGAGAACGGGCTCATCTACGAGGAGCTGCGGCGTGTCAACCAGTCGCTGTCGGTGAAGGTCTTCCAGCTCCACAACCTGTTCGACATCGGCCGCGAGCTGACGGCCAGCCTGGACGAGGCGGCCATCGAGCGGCTGGCCTCGACCAGCCTGATGGGCCACTTCCTGGCCTCGCGCTGCGCCGTCTACCGCCTGCGCGGCAACGGCCGGCTGGAGCGGACGCAGGTGCGCGGCCTGCGCGCCGAGGAGGCGCCGGGCGAGCTGCCGGACCCGGACGAGGTGAAGCTGTGCGCGGCCGGCCCGCGCCGGGTGGACGCGCTGCCGCCCGGCGCCGCGCGGGACATGCTGGCGGCCGCCCGGTTCGCCCTGGTGGTGCCGCTCTCGACGGGGAGCACCTGCAGCGGCCTGATCGCGCTGGGGGAGCAGCCGGCGGGGCGGACCTACGGCGAAGAGGACGTCGATTTCGCGGCGGCTCTCGCCCGCCAGGCGCAGGCGGCCCTGGAGGCCGCCCTGCTGCACCGCGTCCGCATCGAGAAGGAGCGGCAGGACCGCGAGCTGCAGATCGCCCGCGAGATCCAGCAGGGGCTGCTGCCGAAGACGCGGCCGCAGGTGGCCGGCTTCGACCTGGCGGCGCTCAGCCACTCCTGTTACCAGGTGGGCGGGGACTACTACGACTTCATCCCGCTCGCGGGCGGCCGGCTGGCCATGGTGATCGCCGACGTCTCCGGCAAGGGCACGCCGGCCAGCCTGATGATGGCCTCCGTGCACGCCTCGCTGCAGGCGATGGCGGGGACGGCCGCGCCGCACGAGCTGCTGCAGCGGCTCAACCGCTTCCTCTACGACAACACGCAGGAGAGCCGCTACGTGACGCTGTTCTACGGCGAGCTGGATCCGGCCCGGCGCCTGCTGCGGTACGTCGACGCCGGCCACGTCCCGCCGTACCTGCGGCGGGCGGACGGGCGCGAGGAGCGCCTGCGCACCGGCGGGCCGGTGATCGGGTTGCTGGAGGACGTCTCGCTGGACACCGGGGAGGTCCGCCTGGAGCCGGGAGACCTGCTGACGGTGGTGACGGACGGCGTCACCGAGGCGCTGTCTCCCGCCGGCGAGGAGTTCGGCGACGCCCGGGTCGCCGCCGCCCTGGCGGAGGCCCGGGGCGGGGCGCAGGCGGCTCTCGAGACGCTGGTGATGGCGGTGGAGGCGTGGACCGGGGAGGCGGGCTGCACGGACGACCTCACGGTCCTGACGCTGAGGGCGATCTCTTGATGGAACTGCGACTGCTGGACACCATGAGCGGCGGCGTGGAGCCGCTGCAGCCGCTCTCGCCGCCGGAGGTGCGCTTCTACGCCTGCGGCCCGACGGTCTACAACCGCGCGCACGTGGGCAACTTTCGCAGCTTCGTCGCCGTCGACGTGCTGCGGCGCACGCTGCGCCACCTCGGCTACACCGTCCGCGAGGTCATGAACATCACGGACGTGGACGACCGCATCATCCAGAAGGCGCAGGAGGCGGGGAAGGACCTGCGCTCGTTCACCGCCCAGTACGTCGCCGCCTTCGAGGAGGACATGGCGGCGCTGCGCATCGAGCGGCCGGAGCACATGCCGCGGGCGACCGACCACATCCCCGAGATGATCGACCTCGTCTCCCGGCTGGGCGCGCGGGGACACACCTACGAGGCCGACGGCAGCGTCTACTTCCGCATCGCCTCCTTCCCGGAGTACGGGCGGCTGTCGCGGCTCGACGTGGCGGGGATCCAGGCCGGGGCGAGGGTCGACACCGACAAGTACGACAAGGAGAACGCCCGGGACTTCGTGCTGTGGAAGCTCAAGACCGACGAGCCCGCCTGGGCGCAGTGGGAGGCGCCCTTCGGCAAGGGCCGGCCGGGCTGGCACCTCGAGTGCTCGGCGATGAGCATGAAGTACCTGGGCGAGACCTTCGACCTGCACGCCGGCGGGGAGGACCTCGTCTTCCCGCACCACGAGAACGAGATCGCCCAGAGCACGGGCGCCACCGGCAGGGTGTTCGCCCGGCGCTGGATGCACGTGAAGCACCTGCTGATCGACAACGAGACCATGTCGAAGAGCAAGGGCAACTTCTTCACCATCCCCGACATCGTCGGCCAGGGCCACCGGCCGGAAGCCATCCGCTACCTGCTCGCCGGCTCCCACTACAGCAAGCCGCTGAACTTCAGCTTCGAGGCGCTCTCCGCCTCGGCCACCGCGCTCGAGCGCGTGCACGGCCTGGTCGGCCGGCTCGACGAGGTGATCGCCGAGGGAGCGGAAGGACCCGAAGGGCCGGCCGAGGAGACGGCGCGCACGGCCCGCGAGGCGTTCGACGAGGCGCTCGCCGACGACCTCAACACGCCCGAGGCGCTGGCGGCGGTGCACGGCCTCGTCTCCCGCGCGAACACGCTGGTCGCCGAGAGGGCCCTCACGCGTGCCGGCGCCCGGCGGGTCCGCCAGGAGCTCGAGGCGATGGACGGCATCTTCGCGGTCCTGTTGCCGACGGCGGTGGAGGACCGGCTCAGCCCCGAGGAGCAGCAGCTCTTCGACGCCCGGCAGGACGCCCGGCGCCGGCGCGAGTTCGCTCGCGCCGACGAGGCGCGGGCGAAGCTGGAGACGCTCGGCGTCGTCCTGGAGGACACGCCGAAGGGCACGCGCTGGCGCCGGAAGCGCTAGGGTGGACACGTCGCGGCCGTCGCGGCCGGGGCAGAGCGGGGAGGACCTGGCCTGCGCCCACCTGCAGGCGAGCGGCCTTTCGATCCTGGCCCGCAACTACCGCTGCCGCCGGGGCGAGATCGACGTCGTCGCCCGTGACGGGTCGACGGTCGTGTTCGTGGAGGTGAAGGAAAGAAGCAGCACCTCCCACGGCACCGCCATCGAGGCGGTGACCGCGACCAAGCGGCGGCGCATCCTGCTGGCGGCCCGCTTCTTCGCCGCCCGGGAGGGGCTCTCCGAGTCGCCGGCCCGCTTCGACGTGATCGCGATCGACTGGGGACCGGACGGCCCACGCCTGCGGCACGAGAAGGACGCGTTCGGGGACGGCTAGATCCAGGCAGGAATGAGCCGGAATGAAGAAGCCCCGTGAACCCTTCTCGGGCTCCTGGGGCTCATTCGGGTTTTCGGCTAGCCCGGGCAGCTAGGGAGGTGGAGCGGGAAACGGGATTCGAACCCGCGACTTCGACCTTGGCAAGGTCGCACTCTACCACTGAGTTATTCCCGCTCAGCACTCGTCAAGATAAGCGAGCCCCGCGCGTCGCGTCAAGCCGCCGTCACCTTGATTCCGGGGCCGGGAACCCACTATAGTCGCCAGGACGGCGGCGTAGCCAAGTGGTAAGGCGGAGGTCTGCAAAACCTCTATTCGGCAGTTCGATCCTGCCCGCCGCCTCCAACATCATCAGCGACTTACGGGCGAGCGCCTCGGGGCTCGGAGGGCTCGCTTGACCCGAAGCTTGACCCGAGCGGCCCATCAGCGAGCCTTCCGCACGGCTGTCATGGGGAGCACCTTGCGGACGGTCGCCGCGGTCGCCTCGTGGAACGCCGCCAGCTTCTCGGCGCCCTCCTTCAGCATCGCCGCGTCGACGATCGCGTAGCGCCGGTAGACCGACTCCGTCTTGTGGCCGACGAGCTTCATGGCGGTTGACCGGGGCACGCCGGCCCGTTCAAGGTTCCGCACGGCCGTCCGGCGGTAGTCGTGGGGGATGAGGTGGACCACCCGGCGCAGCAGCACGCCGCGCCGCACGACGTTGCCCGCCGTGTCCTTGCGGTCCGGCTTGCGGATGTCGTGACCGAGGCCGGCAGCGACGCAGGCCGCCGCCCACGACCGGCGGAAGCTGACGATCCGCTTACCGTTCCGGTGGAAGACGAGCGGGACGACCGTGTCCGTCGCCTTCTCGACGGCGTCGGTGGCCTTCCGCTGAGCCTCCAGCACCGCTCGCAACTCGGGAGTGAGGGGGAACTCGCGGCCCTGCCCGTTCTTCGTCTCGCCCGGTTCCAGCCGCAGCCACCCGCCCGCGAGGTCGACGTGGCGCCACTCGCGGGTGAGGATCTCGGAGTCGACCCGCCAGCCGGTGATGTAGGCGACCTCCAGCACGGGGCGGAGGTCGGCGGGCAAAGCGGCGAGGATCGCCTCGTGCTGGTCGCGCTCGACGAAGCCGGAGCGCGGCGCGGCCTCCCGCAGCATCGTGATGTAGGGCACCCTGCCGACGCGGAACGACCGCTGAGCGAGCTTGAACGCGGTCTTCAGCGCCGTCAGTTCGCGGTTGACGGTTCCGTTCGCGGCCTTCTCGCGCAGGCGGTGGGCGACGTACTCGCCAATGCGCTGCTCGTCGACGGTCTTCGCCTTCGTGCTCTCGCCAAGGAAGCCTTCGAGGTGCGCGACCGAGTCCTCGACGCGCGCGATCGAACGCCGCTTGTTGTTGCGGTAGTGGGTGAGGAGACCCGCGAGCACCTCGCCGACGGTCGTCGTGGCGATCTGCGGCCCGGTGGGTCGGCCGGCGTCGATGTCCTCCAGCCGCTTGCGCAGGATGCGCGCCGCCTCATCGCGGCTCGTAGTGTCGAGCGCCTCGCGCATCCGCTTCCCGTTCGCGAGCCGGTAGCGGATGTAGTAGTTCGGCGTGAGCCTCAACTCGCCCGTCTTCCGGTCACGGTAGCTCGTCTGGTAGACGGAGCCCTCGCCTCGGGCGCGCGGCTGCTTTCGCGGCTTCTTCTCGGCGAGCCTCTCCTGCTCGCGGCAGAGGTCGGCAAGCTGCTGCTTTGCGGTCCTGATCTTCTCCGCGAGCGCGTCTGGGTCCTTGTTCTTCGCGTTCATGGCTTGTCCCCGCCCTTCTTCTTCGGCTTCCGCTTCCGCGCGAGCTTGCGGTAGTAGTCCGAGGTGCCCCTGACCTTCGACTCCCCGGTGCCGGCGGAGCCGCCGCGGGAGCCGATCGCGCGCAGGTACTCGCTGACAATGTCGGCCTTCTTCGGCATCTGAAGGACTCCTTTACGGACCATAATAGCGCAAGCGGCTTGAGCTATCAACCGGATGCCTGTAAGGCCAGCCACCTCCTGAAGCCGCGCTCGGAGATCCGCAGGCACCGCCGGCTGGGCCGCGACGCCCAGCGCTGGCCCCGCGCCCATTCGTAGATCCGCCGGACCGACCGCCGGGCCTCCTCCGGGCTGTCCATCGGCAAGCCGGCGATGCGCGCGGCGGCCTCGGGGGTGATGAGGTCTTCGACCTCCTCCCGCTGCGGAGGTGCCGCCGGCTCGGCGAGACGCAGCCTGAGACGAGCCTCCAACTCGACCACGAGCCCGAGGACGCACGGCAACTCGGCGCGGTCGACCTCGTCGACGAGGTGCCGCAGTTCGTCGAGGTCGATCATCGGCTCGTCTCCTCGACGTCCCGGCGCTGGTCGTCCTCTGGCGGCAGGCGGTGGCCGATGGCGAAGGCGATCGCTCTGCCGGTGCAGCCGTTCGGGCAGGAGTACAGGGTGAGGCGCTCGTGCTCCGAGATGCGCAGCCCGAACTCGTGGCAGACCGGGCACGTCGTCAAGAGGGCCATGTCAGACCCCTTGCTCCACCACGAAGGGGCGGCGATTCCCGCCGGTGAGTTTGCCTTCAGCCATCAGGAGGGCGATCGCCTCGCTGCCCTCCGTCTGATTGATCCCTGCCAACAGGCAGAGGGCGCGCTGCGCCGTCGGGGGCTTCGCGGCGGAGCGCAGCGCGGCGAGGATCCGACGCTTGGCCTCGTCGAGCTTCGACGTCTCGGCGTCGTTCCTAAGCTGGGCCGACGTCTTGCCGCTCGCGTCGTCGACGAGCACGCAGGAGGTGATGGGCCGTCCCCACTGGTCGCGGAGCGGCTGATCGTCCGGGCCGAGCACCTCGACGATGCGGCGGACGAGCAGCATCTCGCGCTCGTCGTCGCCGTCGCGCATCTTGTTGATCGAGAGGCGGAGTCGCTGGTGGCGGCCCTGCCTCTCGCCCTCCTTTTCGAGAAAGAGCGCGCCGTCGGAGTTGCCGCGCAGGACAGAACTGCCGCGCTCGCGTTTCTTCGCGAGTGGGCCGTCTTGCCAGCCGGTGTGATGGAGCGGGACCGCGGTCGCGTTCGGCGCAGCCTCTTCGAGCAGCGCCCGAAGTGTCTGGTAATAGGCCGCGACCACGTCGTCGTCGTTTTCGCTGCCGCGCGTGGTGGCGCGCAGGGTGTCGGTGTACACCAGCACGAGGTCGAGCCCCATCGCCTGCGCCCGCGCTCTGGACTCGCGCAGGCGAGAGCGGAACGCCTCGGCGTCCGGCGTGAGTCCGGGTCTGTCGGGCCCGCCGCAGAGCACGAGCGGCGCTTGGATGATCGTGAGCGGCAGGCGGTCCATGTCGGCGAGCGAGAGCCCGACCGCCTGTCCGAGTGCGAGGACGCGCGTGGAGAGGCAATCGGCCTCGGCCGCTAGATAGAGCACGGCGCCTCGCTTCGTCCTTCGGCCGTGGAAGCCCGCCCCTTGCGCGACGCAGACGGCCATGTCGAGCGCCACGAAACTCTTGCCGGCGCCGGATTCGCCGGTCAGAGTGACGATCTTCGGAGAGCCGCCCGACTCGGGGATGAGGTCCTCGACGATCCACTCGGACGGGCGCTGCCTCGCCAACTCACCGAGTGTCCAGAGCCGGGGCAGCGGCGGGGCCTCGACCGCCGGAGCGGCCGCGTAGTCGCCCGGGCAGGCGTCCTTCCCGCATCGCGGGCACTCGGGTCTCTCTCCGCCGATCGGAAGCGCGGCGTCGACAAGTCGCCGGCCGTCTTCGTGCGAGACGTCGGCAGCGTCGTGGCCCTGCGGTGTGCCCTCCGGCCAGCGCACCAGCCGCACCTCAGTCGCGATCCCACGCAGCGCTGCAGCGACGCGCCGCATGTGCTCGGCTCCGGGGCGGTCGGCGTCGGGCCAGAGGGTGACGGCTCGCCCGCGGACGTCCTCCAGTGCCTTTATCGAGGGGCACCCGCTCGCGCCGGTCGTGGTTGCGAGCGCCAGCAGGCCCATCTTGCGCGCGGCGTCGGCGGCCTTCTCGCCCTCGGTGATGAGCACCGCCGCTCCCGGCCGCTTCGCGAGCAACTCCGCCCCGTACAGCGGGAGGTCGGCAGCGCGAGTGCCTCGAAGCCCGCGGCTTCCGTCGGGCTGGCGCCACGCGTAGCCCTTGCTGCCGTCGGGCTTGACGTAGCGGCGGTGGAGCGCCACCACGCGGCTCGCGCTGTCGCGGATCGTCCACTCGCCGCCGTCGCGGGGGCGGTCCCCGTTCGGGCAGAAGATGCCGGGGTACTGCTCGCGTAAGGCCGCGAAGGCGGCCTCGGAGGGGCATCCCGCGCGGCAGGTTACGAGGAAGCGCTCGCCCTCGGCGTGAAAGTCGAGCGACGGGTGCTCGTCCGCGTGAAGCGGGCAGCGAGTGCGCCACTCCCGGCCGACACGAGTGGCCGCCGTACGCCTGGCGAGGGCGGTGGCCTGCTCCTCGGCGGTCATGAGGACGCGTCCTCGTGCTGCTGTTGGCCGGGCGCGGCTGCGTAGTGGTCGACCGTCGGCGTCTCGGTGGTCACGAGCAGGTAGTCGGGCGCGTTCGTGCCCGCCCGCTTCCGCTGGTTCGCTACAACGGTGAACCGCTGTTCCAGCCCGTTGACGGTGACGCTGCCACTGCCCTTGGACTTTGAGCCGGGCTTGGGCCTCCAGATGCCGCCGACCTTGCGCCATCGGGTGCTAAGCTGGGAGTCGTCCACGATCGTCCGTCTCCTTCGCCCCGGCGGCCCACCAAGCCTCCCCGGGGCGTTCGTTTCTCTAGGTGGTCGCGGCAGACCTAGAGCCCGAAGGGGGGGTGGTGATGACGGGTGTGTCCCTCGCGAACAGCTTCTTGAGTGCAAGGTCGCACGCCGCCTGATCGAACAACCGGCGGCGGCCCGTCACGGGGCGGCCGGCAGGCCACAAGCCGAGAGCGATCAACCTACGGAGCGTGCTCTCGCTGAGGCCGTAGCGAGCGGTCAGGCCGCGGTAGGTCAGCCACGGCCCGCTGGTCCTTTGTGGCATCGAGACCCCTCCTGTCAGGGAGCGGGCCTCTCCAACAACAGAAAGGCCCGATCATCGGCGCTCTTCGCGCCACGTCGGGCTCCATGTCAGGCGGTCCGGTGCTACGTCTACGATGAGTCTACGCTCGCGCCACACCCTGTCAAGAGGCTTTCATTGGGACCTAGGCGACTTCATTGAGACGCTTATGAAGACGCGCGAAGAAGGGGGGGTTGTTGTCGGCCGGCTAGAACGAGCCATCCGAACGGTCACCGACGAGTGCCCTGATGCCCTCATCCGGGAGGCGGCTGACAACTTCGGTTGGCGACTCGCAGAGGCCGCCATCACCACCGAGCGGGTGGACGCCGTCCCCGGGACATCACCGCCCCTCGCCGGGATCCGCTACCACGTCTGCTGGGAGGACCAGGGCGGCCCCCGCGAGACCGTCCTCCCATCGCGTCGTGGACGAAGAGACCGGCGGCGCCACGAAACTGGTACGAGGTCCCCGACCCCACCTTCACCGCGGAGCAGATGCCTGCTCGCCGCCACCAGAAAGGCCACAGGGACGGCGGACAGAGCACCGTAGTCGCCGCTATCCGCCGCTGATGCGGCGGCGACTCGGGCGCGGGCACAGAAGGCAGGCCCCGACCGTGAGTCAAGTCGCACCGGAACCCGAGGCTCGCTCCCTCTCCCGCGGCAGCACCGCACCCGCACTCTTTGCACCGCCCCTTATAGGGGGCGGTGCGACGGTGCGATTGCGGAACCGCACCGCAGTGCGATTCGGTGCGATTGCGGTGCGACTCGCCGAGAGGGGAGGAGGGGGGGTAGATGACACCGCCACGATCGCCTACCCTACCTTTCCGTCGCGATCCCTTTCGATCGCGCTCGCCGGCTGCTACCCTCGTCGCTGTGAGTGCAGGCGAGGTCCTCGCCGTCGCGGAAGTCGTCGATCCCCGAGCCCGGCCGCGGGACGGGAAGGGGAAGTTCCTGCGCGGCAACCCGAACGCTCGTCGGGCGCGGTCGCTGCGCGGCAACATGAACCGGGTGCGCTTCCCGTGGCGCGTGTACTGGCGCCGTCGCGCGATCGCGCACGCGGATCGCTGGGCGCTGCGTCTCGTCGAGGACTACATCCCGCAACTGGTCGCCGACAAGGGCGGAGAGCAGGAGATCACCGCGGCCGAGCGCAGGCTCGCGGAACTCGCGGCTGCTGCGCGCGTCTGCTGGGCGCTGGCGCTGACGCGGCACACGGACGCGACCGCTCGCATCGAGGCCGCGAAGTTCATGCAGGTCGAGCGCGGGTGCCTGAAGGACCTCGGCACCGTGCGCCGGCCGAAGGCCCTCGACCTCAGCGGCTACGTCGAGGGCAGGAGCAGGGCGGAGGATTCGACATCCTCTGCGCGACCTGAGCAGCCGTAAGTCGCTGATCCCCTGACGGATGCGGGCGCGCTCGCCCGCTTGACCCGCCGCTTGACCCTTGCAAGTCGCGGTCTTGGAATAAGTTGCGCGGGGCGCCTGAAACGCACGTCAGCCCGAGGCTCCGCGAAAAAGCCGTAGACAGGCCCCGTATGCTGGAAGCGTAGAAGCCGCACGACGCCGCAAGGCTCGAAAGGCCCCGGCCACCGCGAAGGTGCGCCGGGGTTTTTTTTCGAGGGGCGCCGAGAGAGTGGGGGCCGGCGGGGTTACCTCCTCCGACCCGGGGACAGCGCCGGGCGGATGTCCATCGCCTCGCCGGCCCCCCTGCTAAAGGTGAGGTGAGGCCGTGGCAACGAAAACGAAGAACGTCGACGCCATCATCTCGGAGCAGATGACCGTCGACGCCATCATCGCAGCGTCGAAGGTTGAGACGGATGTCGAGGTGATCCGCGATCGCGCGGCGGAAGCCGACGCAGCGAAGCGCGCGCACGAACTCGAAGACGGCTTGTCAGGACTGGAGTCCGATCTCCGATCGGCCGACGGCAAGTACACGTCGGCGGCAGCAGACGGCGATGCGGCGCAGGTTGCCAACGCGCGAAAGGTCTTCATCGCAGCCGACGAGGCGATGCGGGCGCGGAAAGAGCACATCAGGCGGGCGCAGATCGCCGCCATGAACGCCCGCGTGAAGCGCGAGCAGACGGAGATCGAGGCCGAGCAGCGCGTAAAGGAGAAGGTCCACGCAGGCGCCTCGACGATCGCGCGCCGCGTCAAGGAAGCAGCAGACGCGTTGATCACGGCGCTCGAAGACGGCGAAAAGCTCTTCGCTCACGCCGCAGCCTTCGCGCCGTGGGGCAGCGCGACCGCAAATCGGGTCGGTCAGTTCTGCGGGCTGCCCTCACCGCTCTTCGACGGGCGCCACAACATGCCGGCCGGCGGAGCGCACATCGTCGGCGCGAGCCTGCTCGAAGACCGCTTCGCGACGAACGGCGGCCCGTGGGGAACGTGGAAGAAGGTCGCTCGGGACGCCGGGCTTCTGCCAGACGAGATCGACGAGTAGGAGGAGATCAGGATCATGGACGCGTTGCGCGAAGTTCTTTCCATGGGGCTGGCCGAGATCGCCGAGGGCGAGCGCGCTGGCACGTTCGAGGGCGTCGCCGCGTCTCTCGGCGTCGCGTCGAGCGCACACGGCCCAGTGCGATTCTCGCCGGAGGCGCTGCGTGCTGCGCCGGCCGAGGTGGTGCTGCTGCGAGGCCACGATCGCGAAAAGGTGCTTGGCACGGCGCGCCTGTCGTTCGATCCGCAGCAGGGTTTGCTCGTTCACGGCAAGCTCGTGCTCGCGCTTCAGGACGCACGCGAGATAAGGGCGCTCTTGGCGGAAGGTGTCGCCAACGGGCTCTCGGTCGGATTCACCGACCGGAAGAGCCATTACGAGGGCAACACGCGCGTGATCGACGCGGCCGACATCAGCGAAGTCAGCGTCGTCACGGTCCCGGCCGACCCCTGCGCCACCGTCAAGCACTTTCACCGAGGAGAGAGCGTCTTCGATTCCTTCGACGCGCACGCATCCGGCCGGCGGTTCTACGAGGACATGCGGACGTTGCAGGCCGCCGCGCAGTCGAACCGCTCCGGGTTCTTCGGATGACACCCCCCGATCGGCCACGCGTGTCGACGGCTCAGGCTGCGTCCTCTCGGCGATCGCTAGGGCGAGCGAGTCGTGAAGATGGCATCGCGGTGCTGACCGCCATCCTCGCCGCGGTCGCGCTGGCGGCCAGCGTGTGCGCGGCTGTGGTCGTCATCGGCATCGGCGCGGTCGGCGTCGCCGCTCTCTGCGCGAGGGGATGGAGGGGGCCTTGAACGTCGTCGAGGCGCTCGCGGACCGTAACCTGCTCGGCGGCGTCGCCTGCTTCCGCGACCTCTCGTCGTGGCGCTCGTGGCTGGTGTTCCTGCGAGCCGTGCTTGGCCTGCGGCTGGACCCGGAGGAGCAGCAGATATTCCGCAGGCACACGGGCAGGACGGTGCCGCGGGTGGGCGGCTACATCGAAGCGGTCGCGATCGTGGGGCGCCAGAGCGGGAAGAGCCAACTCGCGGCGGCGCTCGCGAGCTTCGAGGCGGCGACGAGGGCGAAGCGGGGCGAGTACGTCGTCTTGCTGGCGCAGGATCTCCGCGGGGCGCAGCGGGCGCTGCTCTCGTACTGCCGCGAGATGTTCGAGGTGCCGCTGTTCCGCGGTGAGCTGGTCAGGGAGACGGCGAACGAGTTGGAATTGAAGGCTGGCGGTTCGCTGGTCGTCTACCCGTGCAGGCCCGCGAGCGTCCGGGGCATCCGGTGCCGCCTCGTGGTCATCGACGAGCTGGCGTTCTTCACCACCAGCGAGGGCCGGCCGGTCGACCGCGAGATGCTCCGCGCGGTCCGGCCGACGCTCGCCACCACCGGCGGACGCCTGCTGGTGCTGTCCTCGCCCTACGGCCAGACGGGCGCGCTGTGGGACCTCCACCGCCAGCACTACGGGCGGGACGACAGCGGCACGCTCGTCTGGCAGGCGACCGCGCCGGAGATGCACCCGCTATTGCCGTCGGACTATCTCGCGAGAATGCGCGAGGACGACCCCGAGGCGTACCGCTCCGAGGTGCTCGGCGAGTTCCGGGCCGGCGTCTCCAGCCTCTTTGACCCGGACGCGCTCGACTCCGTCGTGGTGCCGGACCGTCGCGAGTTGCCCGCTTCGAGAGAACTGCGGTACGCGGCGTTCGTCGACCCCTCGGGCGGACGCTCGGACGCCTTCGCCGTGGCGATCGGGCACCGTGAGAGGGAGTGCTCGGTCGTGGACGCGCTGCGTGCGTGGCGGCCCCCGTTCAACCCGTCCGGCGTCGTCGAGGAGTGCGCCGCTCTGCTCGCGAACTACCGGGTGCGCGCTGTGACGGGCGACCGCTACGCCGGGGAGTGGCCAAGAGAAGCCTTCCGCGATCGGGGAGTCTGGTACGAGATCGCGCAGAAGGACCGCAGCGCGCTCTACCTCGACCTCTTGCCGGCCGTGAACGCCCGCGCGGTGGAGCTGCCGGACCAGCCGGAACTGCTGCGCGAGTTGCGGGGGCTGGAGCGCAGGCGCGGGCCGTCCGGCCGCGACCGCGTCGACCACGGGCGAGGCGGGCACGACGACCGGGCAAACGCCGTGGCTGGCGTGGTGTCGCTTCTCGCCGGGCGCGATCCGAGCGATCTCGGGATTACGCTCGTGCCTCGGCACTGAAGCGCTTGCGCGACCTCAGAACGGCGGATCAGGCAGGCGGTTCGGTTCGGTCTGACTCCGAACGCATCAAACTCGCCGCAGCGTGTGCCGTTCCGCTTCGCCACGTTCGTTTATCGCCGCACTTTATCGTTGGTTCGAGTATCCTTTCGGCACAATGCGTGTTGGGCGGACCTGGGCAAGATGATCGGAACGACCGACGGTGGTAACAGTATCCGCGTGATCCGTGTCGGCTTGCTTGCGCTCACTGCTGTCAGCCTGGTGATGGTCGGCGTTCGGGTTGCGTT
>Ga0335069_10007748_pt1 | contig 15467 bp, 10 predicted proteins | sample Lox_Sample_11_FD_206714 | JGI IMG/M metagenome (GOLD analysis project Ga0335069, IMG submission 206714) | Soil microbial communities from Loxahatchee National Wildlife Refuge, Florida, United States - Lox_Sample_1.1 | ecosystem: Environmental > Terrestrial > Soil > Wetlands | place: USA... | reverse complement strand
CAGCCCTCGACGCAATCCGCTCGGCGTTGCGTCTGGGCGCTCGCAAAGCGTACGTGCTCTATCGCCGCAGCGAAGCTGAGATGCCGGCGCGAATCGAGGAAGTAAAGCACGCCAAAGAAGAAGGAATCGAATTCCACGTGTTGACGGCGCCGGTGGAATTCCTCTCCGACGGCAAAGGCTGGCTGGCAGCGGCGCGCTGTCAGAAGATGGAGCTCGGCGAGCCTGACGCTTCGGGGCGCCGTCGTCCGGTACCAATGCAGGGTTCTGAGTATGACGTGCCGTTATCTGTCGCAGTTATCGCTATCGGCACCAGTGCGAACCCCATCGTCCAAAGCACCACACCGGGGTTGAAGACGAACAAGAGGGGATACATTGAAGCCGACACGACCACGCAGAAGACCTCGCGCCAGGGAGTGTTCGCCGGAGGTGACATTGTGACGGGAAGCGCAACGGTCATTCTTGCGATGGGCGCTGGCCGTCGCGCAGCAAAAGCGATCCATGAGTATCTGACGACGGGAACGTGGTAGAAACGGCAGCTGCTTAGGCCACCCACACCGTCTTGATATTCACAAATTCCCGGATCCCGTGGACACCAAGCTCGCGGCCGTGTCCCGATTGTTTCACCCCGCCGAACGGAACACGCGGGTCCGACGCCACCATCTTGTTGATGAACACCATGCCCGCTTCCAGTCCGTTGATGAAGAGCTCGGCTTCGACGGGGTCATTGGTCCAGGCACTGGCGCCTAGTCCGAAACGGCTGTCGTTGGCGATTGCGATAGCTTCCGTCGCATTCTTCACCCGGAAAATCGAGGCGACCGGGCCGAAGAACTCTTCGCGATAGGCGGGAGAGTTCTGGGGTATGTTCGTCAGCACCGTCGGAGCATAGAAATTCCCGGGAGGAGTGAGCGGGTGTCCTCCCGTCAACAATTTGGCCCCTGCAGCAATCGTTTTTTTCACATCGGCGTCCAGAGAAGCGACGGCCTCCGCATTGGCCAGCGGTCCTAGTTGTGTGTGCTCGTCGAACGGATCGCCCACGTGCAGAGCTTCCATGCGACGGACAAACTGGCGTTCGAATTCATCGGCGATCGGCTCCGCCACGATAAACCGCTTGGCAGCGATGCAGGATTGCCCGTTGTTCTGAATGCGCGCTTCGACCGCAGTTGCGACTGCGGCTTCGAGATTTGCGCTCGGCATCACGATGAAGGGATCGCTGCCGCCCAGTTCCAGTACAACTTTCTTGATTCTCTTCGCGGCTGAAATTCCAACCTGGATGCCCGCCTGTTCACTTCCCGTCAGCGTGGCGGCCGCGATGCGCGGGTCGTTCAGAATGCCATCCACCAGATCCGACCCGATCAGCAGAGTCTGAAACACACCTTCTGCGAAGCCTGCGCGCCGGAAGATGTCTTCGATCTTCAGCGCGCACTGTGGCACGTTGGAAGCATGCTTAAGCAACGCAACGTTGCCCGCCATCAGTGCAGGCGCCGCAAAACGAAACACCTGCCAGAAGGGAAAATTCCATGGCATGATGGCCAGAATCGGCCCCAGAGGAAGGTAGCGAATGAAACTCTTCTTTGCTCCCGTTTCGACGACTTCATCATCCAGGAAGCGCTCCGCATTCTCGGCGTAGTAGCGGCATCCGCTGGCGCACTTGGCAGCCTCCGCCACTGCAGCTTTGAGCGGCTTGCCCATTTCCAGCGTCATGAGGTGACCGCACTCGTCCTTCTCCTGCTCGAGAATTTCGGCGGCGTGGTTCACCATCCGGGCGCGCTCGGAAAATGAAGTGTGGCGGTAATCAAGGAAGGTTACGGCTGCCAGTTGGATCTTCCTCTCGATTTGCTCCGCGGAGAGCGGTTCGAAGGTCTCTACCACTTCTCCGGTTGCCGGATTGACGGTGGCTATCGCCATGTTCGGTTCCTTGTGTTTCTATCTTCGGCTGATTGAGTCAGGTCGATGACCTGCCGGCAGGACATACTTCCGAGCCAGACAACACTACCACTTCAGACATGGCATCTTCCAAAGCACGGGTGCACGGGAAGATGCCCTTGGACACGGAGCATAGGGAATGAGACTAGGTGAACCAACGAGGATTGTGCTGGTGCCGGGAGGGGGAGTCGAACCCCCAAGGTACCAAGTACCGGCGGATTTTGAGTCCGCTGCGTCTGCCAGTTCCGCCATCCCGGCTGGGGATACACCGATGACTGAGCTCTTAGCTTAGTTCACTTTCGCTACGCTGTCATCTGGCCGCTCAACGAATTGCCCGGAGGGTCGTGTAGCAGGCTTGGCTTCGTCTAGACGCCCGCAGTGTAAGGCATGGCCTTTTTGCCGGCGATGGCGCTGAGAATCTGGCCGCGCTGTCCGGAACTTAACGCCGTGAAGCGGAAGCCGCACTCCGTCCCCGATCGTCGGGCGACCTTCGCCGGGATCACGAGTTCTTGGCCGACGGAAAGTGGGATCCTCAGCGTCGCCGATTCTCCCACCTCGATGGTTGCGGCAACGAAGGCGCCGAGCCCACTTTCGCTCAGGTCCCGGGCCCAGCCCTCGGTCTCGACGATGTTTCCTGAGCGGTCGATGCGGATCTTGAACCGAGCCTCAAACGGATAGCGAGGGACAATCCGATTGCTGCCGATGAGCGAGCCGGCCACCGCCTGCGACACCACAAATTCCTTACTCAAGCATGCCCATCCTGAAGACGATCCATGACAAACCGATGCTGCGATGATTCACTTCGGGGGAACGTCGGGGACACTACGCTGGAAACTCCCAGCCCTCTTCCTTCATCTTCCGGTTCGTCCAATGTTGCAACTGTTCGAAGACAGACGGCTCGATCACGATAAATCGCAAACCGGCCCGTCCTCCGGCATCGGCCCACACCAGACGCCCTTTGCCCTGAATCTCGATCTCGCTGTCAGGCAAAAGGAAACTCACGTCGAGCAATCCTGAAAATGCCCCGGGCTCGGCAATGTTATCCAGGCCCATGCCTCCGGTGCTCAGGTTGACAGCTTGCGCCTGACATTCCTTTCCGCTGCCATTCCTCAGCGTCACGGAAAGGTTCACCTTGGCGCGGAAGAACTTCTGTTGATCCTGACTGATAACTCCAAGATTCCCCTTCTTCTCTCCCGTGGGTACGTCGATACCGTATTCGCGCAACTTGCGGCTAAGGGTCCGCCTCGAAATTCCGAGTTGCTCCGCCGCCTGGGCGCGGTGCCCGCACGTTCGCTCCAGGGCGCTGATAATCATCTGCTCTTCCATGTTCTCGAGATTTCCGAGGGGAAATGTCATCCCGCCCAATGTCGCCACCGGCTTCTCGCCAGAGAACTCGGCCGACACTTCTGCTCCCGAGATCTGCGGACTGGTGCTCGCCATGGCCACCTTCGCCACAAGGTTCCGTAACTCGCGGACGTTTCCCGGCCAGTCGTGCGATTGAAGTGCAGTCAACGCATCCGCCGAGAACGTCTTCTCCTGAGCCTTCAGAGACAGGAAGTGTTGCGCGAGCACGGCAATGTCTTCCACCCGTTCCCGCAGTGGCGGCACGCGCAATTGAAACTGGCTCAGGCGGTGAAACAGGTCCTTGCGGAACCGTCCTTCTTTGACCGCCAATTCGAGATCCTGGTTCGTCGCAGCAACAACTCGAACGTCCACCGTGATCTTTCGGTGACCGCCGAGCCGGTAATATGGCGCTCCGTCCAGAATCCGCAGCAGCTTCACCTGGATCTGCGTCTGCAATTCGCCGATTTCATCCAGAAAGATGGTTCCCTTGTCTGCCAGTTCGAAGAGTCCCGGCTTTGACGATTCGGCGCCGCTGAATGCCCCTTTCTCATAACCGAACAGTTCACTCTCCACCAGATGTTCAGGAAGGGCTGCGCAATTGATGTCGACCAGAGGCTTCTTCGCCCGGTGCGAAGATTCATGAATCGTGCGCGCGACGAGTTCTTTGCCGGTTCCGGTTTCCCCTACGATCAGCACTGTCTCGGTGTGCCCCGCGACCCGGTCGACCATGCCCATGAACTTGTGCATCAAGGGACTGGCCATGATGAACGAGGTGCCGTCAACGACGCGCCGGATTACTTCGCGGCTTCCGTTGCTCCCCTCGAATCCGGCGACAGAAGCGCCGTTCAGTGCGGCTTCTAACAGCTGCTTGTCTGTGATGTCGATGGCGAGCGCGATGATACCGGCCGGGACCTGATCGGGATCCCGAAGCAGAGTCATGCAAATATGAACGTAGACGTCCTGGCCCGATTTTGCTCGCGATCGGATCTCGCCTTCGAAACGCCCCTTCTCGAGTACCGCGGGGATAATCTGCCGTCTCAGCAGCGCTTGTTCCTCAGGACGATAGAAGATCGCAATATTCCGCCCTGTGACCTCGTTGGGCGTATAACCGTAGAGACTCACACCCCGATTGCAGCCGGTGATGTTGCCTTCAAGATCGGTAGTGACAACCGCGTCCTGGAGCTGGTCGAGGACGCCGGACGGCAACACTGCCCACTCCGCCCAGGCTCGGGTCTGGCGGCTTCGGTCACGCCCCGTTTTTTGGTCTTTCTCTGCAGCCGTAGTCATGAATGGAGGCTGACCAAGCCCGCTGTCGACCTGGGCCTTCACCTCACTCCCGGATCCGCCGGATCTGCCGAATCTGTCTTCCCGTCTCGTCAGTTCCACAGGGCGCACTTATCCAACGATCCTGACACGGTCCGGCGAATATCCTCACTCCGTTGCGCTCAGGGGTAGAAACCAAGGTAACGTTCCGGAAGTAGTCCCTAACCTGGCGAGTTGCGAGTCCTCACCAGAAGCATTCCAATAAGTCCATCGCTCACTCCGTGTTTGCGTTCATCGCCTTAGAACTCACACCCAAGCGGCGCTCTGCAACGGCGAGTTACCTCAGTAAGATGTGCCAGTTCACTCTCTGCTCTACCATCCTGAAAAGCGGCGGTTACGATTTGTCACAAGATGCCGGAAACCGGGCCAAATTGGCGCGGCTGTAGTGATGTGCTGCCCACGAGGAGCGGGGATCAGAGCGGGTTGCGGGGCGTAACCCACGTCGTTTCATTTGGCGCCGTAACCCCAGTAATGTCAGCGACGGAGGTGGCGGACCGCTTGCGAAACAGGTAAGTGCGGTCGTGTCGCAGTATGTCGAAACGGGCAATCCTGTTCATCGGTACAACGGCGGCGATCGGCACGTCGGTGCTGGCCTATGCCTTTTCGCATTGGCAGACTACCGGCCTCGAACGGTTTGCCTGCTACCTGACTATCGCTCTGCTGTCATCGGGCCTCAAGATCCAATTGCCTGGGATCGACGGCACCATGTCCGTCAACTTCCTGTTCATTCTCCTGGGCGTCCAGGAAATGAGCCTGCTGGAGACCCTGGCCATTGGGTGCGCGGCGAGCCTTGTTCAATGCATCTGGCAGACGCGTCAGAAGGTTGTTCCCGCGAAGGTCATCTTCAATCTCGGCATGATGGCGAATGCCATCGGCCTCTCGTATTTTGCCTACCATCACTTGACCTCCCTCCTTGGAGAAAACACACCCGTCCTGCTGGTTGTGACGGCGCTGATTTTCTTCCTAGCCAATACCCTGCCGGTCTCGGTGATCATCTCGCTGACCGAGGGCAAGTCAACCCGCAGAGTATGGTCGGAGTGCTACTTCTGGTCGTTCCCCTACTACCTGGCCGGCGCCGCGGTAGTGTTCCTGATAGGCCTCATCAACAAACATGCGGGATGGCAAGTCTCGCTGTTGGTTCTTCCCATGATCTTCTGGTTCTATCGCTCCTACCGGCTCTATCTGGGGCGTCTCGAAGCAGAGAAGAAGCAGGTCGAGATCGAGAAGAAGCACGTCGAAGAGGTAGCTGCCTTGCAGTTGCGGACGATTGAGGCGCTCGCTCTCGCCATTGAGGCCAAGGATCACACCGCGCACAAGCACCTCCATCGGGTCCGAGTATTCGCAACCGGAATCGCACAGGAACTGGGACTTTCGGAAAATGAAACTGAGGCGATTCGGGCTGCGGCCCTGCTGCACGACGTCGGCAAATTGGCGGTTCCAGAACACATCATCAACAAGCCTGGCAAGCTAACGCCGGAAGAATTCGAAAAGATGAAAATCCACCCCGTGGTTGGGGCGGAAATTCTGGAGCGTGTCGCGTTTCCTTATCCTGTGGCGCCGATCGTCCGATCCCATCACGAGAAATGGGACGGAAGCGGCTATCCCGATGGCTTGAAGGGAGAGGAGATCCCCATTGGGGCCCGCATTCTGGCCGCCGTCGACGTCATGGATGCGCTGGCCTCAGACCGGCAGTACCGGAGCGGCATGACCCTCGAGGCTGCGGTCGAGAAAGTCGCCGAGATGGCCGGAACGGCGTTTGACCCGCGGGTTGTGCGTATCTTGAGACGTCACTTCCACGAACTGGCGCAACGGCTTCAGTCGCAGTCCGTAACCTTGGCATCCGGGCTAGGTGCTGAGATCCGCATCGACAATGGAGGGACTCCCATCGAAGGCTTTGAGGATCCTGCCGTCATTTCCGTGGCCGGCGGCGACTCCGACTTCCTTGCCTCGATCGCCGCGGCCCGCCAGGAAGCCCAGACGATGTTCGAACTCAGTCAGGATCTGGGAAATTCGCTCAGCCTTGGAGAAACCCTTTCCGTCTTGTCGATGCGCCTGCGCAAGCTGATTCCCTACGATTCGATGGCGGTATTTCTCTGCAAGAACGGAAGGCTGATTCCAGAACTGGTCAGCGGCGACAACTTCCGCCTGCTTTCCTCGCTCAACATCCGAATGGGCGAAGGCCTGTGCGGCTGGGTTGCTCAGAACCGCAAGCCGGTCATGAATGCCGATCCGCAGAAAGAGTCGGGCTATGTGAGTGATCCGGAGAAATACACGACATTGCGCTCCACACTGGCCGTTCCCCTCGAAGGCCTGAGCGGAATCGTCGGTGTGCTCGCGATGTACCGCGCCGAGCGCGATGCTTTCACTGCCGATCACCTTCGAGTTCTACTAGCAATCAGTTCAAAGATCTCCCTCTCCGTCGAGAATGCCCTTAAGTATCAGCAGGCCGAGAACTCGGCTACCACGGATTTTCTGACAGGGTTGCCCAACGCCCGGTCCCTCTTCGTCCATTTGGCGCGGGAACTGGCACGCTGCCGTCGAACCGGTACGACCCTGGCACTGATGGTCTGCGACATGGACAACTTCAAGCAGGTCAATGACCTCTTTGGACACTTGGAAGGAGACAAGCTGCTGAAGGAGTTTGCCGACCACCTCAAGGAAATCTGCCGTGGCTACGACTACGTGGCTCGCATGGGCGGCGACGAGTTCGTGATTGTCGCGCCTGGCCTGAACCGCGAAGCGGCGGACGAAAAGGCCAGCCGGCTGAATCAATTGGCCATCCTGGCCGGCCACAAGATCGCGGGCCGGAACCTGATTTCGCTCAGCGTCGGAACCGCGTTCTGCCCGGAAGACGGTTACGACGCCGAACGATTGCTCGCCGAAGCCGATCGCCGCATGTACTCGATGAAACAGATCCATCATGCCGACATCGAGCGGGAGTCGGCTGGTACGACTCGTAGTCGCGGCGCTTCGGTGAACTAGGACTGCACAATGTTGTGGAGAATTGCACGCCACCTGTTGGCAATCGTCGGACTTGTCCTTGTGGGTGGACTCATCTCGGCAACTTTAATTCGCCTGGCTCCTGGCTTTGATACCGACGAACGCCAGCTCAATCCGAATCTGAACGCGGAGAGCGTCCGTGTCCTTCATGACGCGCGCAACAGCGAACATAACGTCGTAAAGTTCTACATCAGCTATCTGCGTGGCGCGCTGCACGGCGATCTCGGGATTTCCCACGCTCTCGAACAACCCATCCAAAGCCTGCTCCGCGACCGTTGGCGCGTCACCGCGCGAGTCGCAGGTTTCGGCCTCTTGCTTGGGTGGCTGCTGGCCGTCAGTCTTGCCTTTTCCGTCTCTCTGGCTCGCTCCTCAGGTTGTGAATTAGTTGGCACCGCGATCAGCGGAGCCTTTCTGTGTATTCCTGCTGCTGTTCTGGCATTGCTTTCCGTGATCCTAAACTCGCCCGGCTATCTCGCGATTTCGCTGATCGTCTTCCCCAAAGTTTATCGGTATTCACGCAACCTGCTTGCGAAGGCTTATGCCATGCCGCACATCACTGCAGCGCGTGCGCGGGGGTTGGGAGAATTGCGCATTCTGCTCTGGCACGCCCTCCCGGTTGTTGCGCCGCAGTTGCTCACCCTGGCAGGTATCACCGTCAGTATTGCCGTCGGCGCGAGCATTCCAGTCGAATCGCTCTGCGGGCTCCCAGGCATCGGGCAACTGGCATGGCAGGCGGCTCTGGCGCGCGATCTGCCTTTGCTGGTGAATGTCACGATTCTCGTTACGCTGGTTACCTTGCTGGCGAATTCCGGGGCCGATGTAATCGTCCACATGACGAGGTCCCGGCAGGCATGAGGTCGGCCCGCACGCTGGCGTGTGTCATCTTGCTCGTAGTGTGCGTCTTGTCTTTGGCCGCGAACTGGATAGCGCCCGCCGGCTACGCGAAGCAATTTCGCGAAGCCCCCGGCGCTCCACCGTCGACGCAGCACTGGCTCGGCACCGACGAGCTTGGCCGCGACCGCTTCGCCCGCGTGCTGTACGGTACGAGAATTTCCCTGCTGCTGGCGCCGGCCGCGGCTCTGGTCTCCACACTGCTGGCCGCAGCGCTCGGCGGGCTCGCCGGTTACGTTGGCGGAATATGGCTGCGCCTGGCAACAGGTTTCACGGATCTGTTCCTCTCATTGCCCTGGCTGTTCCTGCTGATCACAGTCCGTGCCCTGTTGCCGCTTAACGCTTCGCCGTTCGTGTCGGTTCTGATCACGTTTCTCATCCTCGGATTGCTTGGCTGGGCGGCCTCCGCACGCGTGCTGGCAACCGGCGCTCATACCCTGCGCAGTTCCGACTTCGTGCTTCAGGCGCGCGCGTCAGGGGTGCGTGGGTTTCGCCTTTTTGCCGTTCATGTTCTGCCTAATCTGAAGCCGATCCTCTACGCGCAGTTCTGGATTTCCATTCCGGTGTTCATCCTGAGCGAGGCCAACTTGGGAATTCTCGGCCTTGGTGTCGCTGAACCTTTGCCCTCGTGGGGCGGCCTGCTTCGCGAACTGGAGGGCATGATCTCCTTTCGCGATGAACCCTGGCGTTTGGTCCCGCTGATTCTGCTGATTGTAGTCATGACTTCGTTCCAGACTCTCCTGTCGAATGAAACTGAGGAGGTGGCCGCATGAGCCGCCGCATGTTCTCGAGACTGCTTCTCTGCCTTTCGCTCCTGACCGGGATAACCGCCGCACAGGACGGAACCGTGCTCCGCTTCTGTCTTCGTGCCGAGCCCAAGACCTTCGATCCGCTGAAGGTCGATGACGATTCCTCACTCACCATTCGCTACCTGACCGGTGGCGTGCTGGTACGTGCGAATCGCCAAACCCAGGCACTCGAACCGGAACTTGCCGAATCGTGGAAGATCTCGAAAGACGCTCGCCAGATCACCTTCAAGCTGCGCCACGGGGTCCGCTTCTCTGATGGCAGTCCATTCTCTGCCGAAGACGTTGCTTACACCGTTACGCGCCTGATGGACCCTGAGCTCCACTCCTCCACGGGAGACGCGTTCCGCTCCGGCAACGGCACGGTAACCACAAAGATCCTCGCACCCGATCAGATTGCTGTGGCTTTCTCCGCGCCGGTCGTCGGACTTGACCGTCTTTTCGACCAGGTGGCCATTCTTTCGGCGCACTCGGCCAAAAAAGAAGCGACTGTCCTTGGACCATTCATGGTCGCCGAATACAAGCCGGGCGCAAATATCCTGCTGAAGCGCAACCCAAACTATTGGAAGAGAGACGCGCAGGGACGTCCCCTGCCCTATCTCGACTCCATCCGTCTCGACATCCAGCCCAACCGCGATGTGGAAGTTCTCCGGTTCCGCCGTGGCGAGCTCGACTTGATCAATTCAATTGACACCGAATATTACGACCGCCTCGCCGCGAGCCAGCCGGCGGTTGTGCATGACGCCGGAGCTTCGCTTGACTCCGAGTTCCTGTGGTTCAACCAGGTGGCAAACGCTCCCATTCCCGCCTATAAGCGCAGCTGGTTCCGTTCGGCCAGCTTCCGCCGAGCCGTCTCCGGAGCCATCAACCGCGACGATCTGAGCCGCGTGGTCTTCAACGGCCACGCTCAACCGGCGTTTGGTCCTGTTTCCCCGGCAAACAAGTTCTGGTTCAACAGCCGGCTGCACTCCGAACTTTACAAGCCGGAAGCAGCGCTGCAGCGCCTGCAGGGTGACGGATTCCGTTTGCAGGACGGCACGCTGCGCGATAAGGACGGCAACGCAGTCGAGTTCTCGATCGTCACCAACGCCGGCAACAAGTATCGCGAGCGCATGGCTGTCCTCATTCAAGAAGACCTGTCGAAGATCGGCATCAAGATGAATGTGGTTACGCTTGACTTCCCCTCGCTGATCGAGCGTATCGCGCAGAAGTTCAACTACGAAGCGGCCATCCTCGGATTTCAGAACGTCGATCTCGACCCCAACGGGCAGATGAACATCTGGCTGAGTTCCGCCGAGAACCACGCCTGGAACCCGCAGCAACAGACTCCCGCGACCGCATGGGAAGGGGAAATCGACCGCCTGATGCGTGAACAGGCCTCCGCTACCGACGCAAAGAAGCGCAAAGCGGCCTTCGATCGGGTGCAGGAGATTGTCGTCGAACAAGCGCCCTTTATCTATTTGATCAACAAAGACGCGCTCTCTGCGATCTCGCCATCGGTGGCGGGAGCGAGTCCGGTCATCCTGCATCCCCAAACATATTGGAACGCCGAGCGACTCACGATCCACTCCACCACCCAAGCGAGCCGATGACTGACTCCTCTACCAAGCTGCTTTCGGCGCATGTCACGGTCCGTTATCCGGGCAAGGCGCCCGTCCTCAAGGATGTCAATCTCGACATCGGCCACGGTGAGATTGTCGGACTGGTGGGACAGAGCGGCTCAGGTAAGAGCACACTCGCGCTGGCAATTCTCGGATTGCTCGGCCGGAAGCGCGCCACAGCAGAAGGCAGCATTCTCTTTCAGGGTGGTGACGTTCTCAAAATGTCTGAGCGCGACCTGCGCAATCTCCGCGGACGCGCGATGAGCCTGGTGCTGCAAAGTCCACTTTCGTCTCTGAACCCGGCGCTGCGGGTTCGTACCCAGTTAGCAGAAGCATGGCGCGCTCATGCCAGCGGCTCCCGCGCCGCGTCCGACGCCGCTATCCAGTCGGCCATGGCGAGCGTCAGCCTGCCTGCCGATGCGGACTTTCTGAAGAAGTATCCGTCCCAACTCAGCGTCGGGCAGGCACAGCGGGTGTTGATTGCCATGGCTGTCATCCATCGTCCCGCGCTCTTGCTTGCCGACGAGGCGACCAGTGCTCTCGATGTCATCACGCAGTCGGAAATCCTCGACCTGTTTGCCAGGCTGCATCGCGAGACCGGCATGTCGATCCTTTACATCTCTCACGACCTGCCGTCCGTTGCCGGAATCTGTCACCGCATCGCCATTCTTCATGAGGGTGAGATCGTCGAGTGTGGTTCAACCGAGCAAATCTTCTCGCGCCCCAATCACCCATACACCCAGCGTCTGATGTCGTCTCTCCCGCAGGTGCCTGCTGGATTCAAGTCGCCGTCTTCGAGTGCGCTGGCGGCGGCCGCCGGCAACACGGATGGGGCTCTTCTCGGCGGAAAACACCGCTAGGTTCTTCTCGCGCATGCGGACTGAGTACTTGAGTAACTACGTGTCTCGGAACTCCGGGACAAACTGTCTCAGTGCCAACCGACGGGGACAATGTGTCCTGATCTCACCCCTCACAAGACATCTATCCCGCTGTAGAATCAATAACATAACAAGTCTCGCATGGCCCAAGCCGTGCAACAGGAGTCCTGACGGCGATTGGCATCTTTACGTCACCAAGGACGATTGAAATGCGCAGTGACAAGAAAAAGACGTCAAACCAACGCAATGAGCGTCATAGCGCGGTCTGGGGTGGAAAACCGGTAGCGCTCCTGATTCTGGTCCTCAGCACCACCGTAGCCTTCGCTCAAACACGGCAGGTGATGCAGCTGAGCGACAATGGCGACTCTGCAGTCAGCCATAAGTTCTCACCTGACCTCGCCAAGATGATGAAGGCGAATGGGGCCGCGAGTCAGCGCGTCATTGTGCAGTACAAGAATGCCCCGACGGCGAGCCAGTTTTCGAAGGCCCAGGGCATGGGCGCGAAGTTTCACTCGCACTTGTCGCTGATCAAGGCCGGAACGTTCACCATGTCGCCCGCCGCCCTTCGCAGGCTGGCATCTGATCCGAACGTCGCCTTCATTTCGCCGGACCATCCGCTGAAAGCCATGGACGACCTCACCGATGCGGCGGTTGGCGTCAGTGCCGCGTGGAGCGCTGGTTATGACGGCTCTGGCATTGGCGTTGCCATCATCGACAGCGGTGTCAACGACAACCATACCGACCTGGAAGATTCCACCGGCACGGTTTCGCGCGTCGTGTATCACCAGGATTTCACTGGAACAGCGACCAGCAACAGCAACGGAGCGAAGTGGGACCTGTATGGCCATGGCACTCACGTGGCCGGCATCGTCGGCGGCAACGGCACGTGGTCCGGCGGACAATTCGCTGGAGTGGCCCCGAACGTTACCCTCATTGACCTTCGCGTACTCGACAAGAACGGTTCCGGTTCCGACAGCATGGTGATCGCCGCGATTCAGCGCGCGATCCAGCTCAAGGACACTTACAACATCCGCGTGATCAACCTGTCGCTGGGCCGTGGCATCGCGACTGGATACGCCAGTGATCCGCTGTGCCAGGCTGTGGAGTCTGCGTGGCGCGCAGGCATCGTGGTCGTCGTGGCGGCCGGCAACTACGGCCGTTTGAGCTTGAACGGCAGCAACGGCTATGGCACTGTCACCGCACCGGGGAACGATCCCATGGTGCTCACGGTCGGCGCGATGAAGACCATGAATACGGCCGCCCGATCCGACGACCAGATTGCGAGCTATAGTTCGAAAGGGCCCACCACCTACGATCATGTGGTGAAACCTGACATCGTTGCTCCTGGCAACACGATCGTCTCGACGATCGATCATGGCAGCACGCTGGAAAGTCAGTATCCGGGGAACAAGCGCACAGCGAGCGGGGCGAGCAACGGCTACGGGCCACGTCCGTATTTCGTACTGAGTGGCACCAGCATGGCAACTCCCGTCGTGAGCGGCGCCATCGCGCTCTTGTTGGACCAGAATCCCGCGCTTACGCCGGACCAAATCAAGGCCCGGTTGATGAAGACGGCCTATAAGACCTTCCCGACGGTAACGGTAGCAGTCGACGCGACGACGGGTCAGACCTTCACCGAATACTATGATCTTTTTACAGTCGGCGCTGGCTATCTGGATATCGCCGCCGCGCTGAACAGTACCGACCTGGCTCCGGCCGCCGCTGGTTCGGCGGTCTCGCCCAGCGCGGTCTACAACCCCAGTACCGGGACAGTCTCGATCGTTAATGGCAGCTCCGTCGTGTGGGGTACGTCCGTGGTCTGGGGCACCTCGGTCGTGTGGGGCAATTCCGTTGTCTGGGGCACAAACGTCTCGGGCAACTCCGTTGTCTGGGGCACGTCCGTCGTGTGGGGCAGCTCGGTCATGAGCGGCTTTAGCGTCGTCTGGGGCACGAATACCAGTTCCGATTCCGGCTCCAGCGTTGTGTGGGGGTGCTCCGATTTTGACGGCGTCGATGCCCTCTCTGTCGATATTGAAGGCGAACAATAGTCAACACGTGTGAATTCCGAGGAAAGGAGGGAACCCTGATGCAATACACACGGTTGACGAAGGCATTCATCGCCCTGATGGCGATTGCTGCTGCGGCAATGATCGCGAATGCGGCCATTCGCGGCCAAAGCTGGCATCCGTATCTCGCATTGACGTTGTTGGCGATCGCAATGGCGACATCGCGGATGAAGGTGACGATCCCCGGCATCAACGGCAACATGTCGGTCAATCTGCCGTTTCTGATGCTGTCGATCATCCTGCTCAGCGCCACCGAGTCCATCCTCATTGCCTGTGCCTCGAGCATTATCCAAACACTGCCGAAAGACGGGACCAGGCTGAAGCCAGTGCGGATCCTGTTCAACCTCAGCATGATGGCGTTTTCCAGCGGTGCCGCCGGGCTTCTCTTCCACCAGCAAATGGCAGGGAAGTTGAACTGGATGTCAGCTCAATTACTGCTGGCCGGAGCGACTGCCGCCTTCTTCCTGGGACAAACGTTGCCTGTGTCCGCCATTGTCGCGCTGACGGATGGTGGTGGGTTCCACAGGATCTGGATGAGCATCGCTCAAATGTCTTTTCCGTACTACGTCCTAAGTGCAGGTTTAACTTCGATGGTGGAATCGGTCGGCCACTCTGTGGGTTGGTTGGCCGCCCTGGCAGTGCTGCCCATCATGTTCGGGATCTATCGCTCGTATCGGCTCTACTTCGCCAAGGTGGCAGAGCCTGCCAGTTTTGCTCTGGCTAGGGCTGCCCGATCAGGAGCCTGAGACAAGATCGATTTCTCGGAAAGAAAAGAACGCGTTTCGTCTTCGGCAAACCAGCCGCGACGGAGCGCGTTCTTAATTGTTTCCTAAAAGGCAGCTTCAGCGCCTGGAAAAGTTGAAGAGACGGAATCGTCAATCTCACACGTTTTCGGGACGAACCTGCTCCCCGCGACCGTGCCCGCTCAAGCCCTCGCCAGTTGGTCCGAGGCTTCCGGCAATCCAGCAGAATGCCACGCGTCAAATCCACCGGTGACGTTGACTACGTTGCGGTGGCCTGCGCGCTCCAACAGGCTGCACGCAATCATGCTTCGATAACCGCTCTTGCAGTGCACGGCCACCGGCAACGTCGGATCCAGCGGCGGCAAGGCCTGGGAGAAATTGTCCAAAGGTCTGTTCTGCGCCTCCGCAATGTGTCCGGCACGCCATTCGCTGTCGCGGCGCACATCGAAGACGTGCACACGTCCCTCGCGCAGGTTCGCGGCCAGTTCCTGTGCCGTGACCTGTGGTGTGGTCAACAGCGGCAGTCCTGCCTTTTGCCACGCCATTACACCACCCGCCAGGTATCCGCGGACGTCCTCGATCCCGACGCGCGCCAATCGCATCTTCGCTTCTTCCACCTGGGCATCGCTCTCAGCCACCAGCAAGGGCTTCGCACCCAGGCCAAGAATTGTTCCCGCCCACGAAGCGAACTGCCCAGCCAACGCGATGTTGATCGAACCTGGCAGGTGGCCTGCGGCAAATTGATCAGGGGGCCGCACATCCAGTACGTTCACCTTCTTGCTTAACAAGCCTTCCACTTCAGCGGGTGTGAATGCTGGAAGCGGGGGCCGATCCGTCAGCGGGTCGGCGCCCGATCGGTTAATCTCCGCGTCCTGGAAAAAGTACCCCGGAC
>Ga0335069_10007747_pt1 | contig 15468 bp, 13 predicted proteins | sample Lox_Sample_11_FD_206714 | JGI IMG/M metagenome (GOLD analysis project Ga0335069, IMG submission 206714) | Soil microbial communities from Loxahatchee National Wildlife Refuge, Florida, United States - Lox_Sample_1.1 | ecosystem: Environmental > Terrestrial > Soil > Wetlands | place: USA... | reverse complement strand
GAAGAGTCCCTCGCCCAACAGATCGTCGAGCCTGCCGGTGAAGGTCACATGAGAAGCGATACCCAATTTATTGGCCAACTGCTCCAGAGCGGGCCGATGTGCTCCTTCCCCAACCAGCACAAAGTGCGCGCGGGGCTCGGCCGAAACGACATCGCGGCCCGCTGTGAGCAGGTCGTCCATGCCTTTCTCGGGAATGAGCCAACTTACCTGCGTGATCACGATCCGATCAGGAGGGATCCGATACCGTCTCCTGAACTCGTTGCCATTGCCGGCCCCCGCAGTGACGTAGTCCAGATCGATGCCGTTGTAAACCTGGTGGAAGCGCTCTTTGGGGACCAGGCCACGCTCTGAGAAATTGCGATAGCCATATTGGCTCACACTGATAACGCCGGTCAGAGGGAAATGAATCACGCGCATTGCGGAACGCTTCCACAACGGCGCCGGAGCTGGAATAAAATCCTCAGGCGGAGATGTGTGATCTGTAAAGTAGACCTGTTCTGCGCCCATCACGCGCGCCATCCACGAATAGGGGTTCAGGAAACTGGTGAAGTGCAGGTGAAGGATATTCGGGCGGTATCGCTTGAGGACTTCGTAGACCTGGCGCGTCGCCGACCAGCAGAGGCGGGGGCTGTCCGGGACGATATCGAAAGTGACATTGGGTGCCTCGAGGAAGCGCCGGACGGGCTCGGTGGGCATCTCCAGAAAACAGAGCACGCTTTGCCAGCCCCGTTCCGCGAGTTGGCGGGAGAGTTCGCGTGTGTAGGCGATTCCGCTGTTGATCCGATGCGGACTGAAGCCAATGATGGAAACAACCGTGCCGCGGCTGCCACCTTTCTTCGAGGCGTTCATCAGTTCGCGATGACGGTGAGATCGAGGTTCTGTTTCTCAGCGGGCGTGCAGCGGCGTTCCAGACAACAGCCACCTCGCCACCAAGCAGGACGATTGCGCCAGATTTCCCGGATGGGTGTGGTTTTGACGTTACCCACAGGGGGCATTCCAAAGCAGGTCAGGACGTCGCCGTTGGGCAGAATCTGAATGTTGGTGGAAGCGGAGCAGACCGGACGTTTCAGGTGAGCCGTGTGGGACTGCATCGAGACGCGCATGGCGTCTGGATTCCGGAAGTAGGGGATCATGGCGTCCAACTGCTCAAAGCTATTGCAGATCGGCAGACCCTTGCGCTTCAAGTCGGCCAGCCTTTGAACCGTCGCGATCGCCTGTTCGGTCTCTCTGGGCCAGTTGTCGCTGGTCTCGAACCACCGCGGATCTTCAGGGGTGTTATAGTTCTGTTCCACCGCCTGGTAGAAGACCTCCATCTCGTGCTCGGCAGCGTAGCTGGCTACGTTGTGCGCGTCGTGCAGGTTCTGGCGCATGAGCACTGTCTTCAGACGGATGGCATACCTCAGGTGTTTCTCGGCGCGCACACGCCGTAAGGTCTCCAGAGACCGGGATGTCTTATCGAAGAAATTCTTGTGGCCGCGGATCACGTTATGCGTCTCACCGACACCATCCAGGGAAACGGTAATGCGGTTCGGATTGGCGTTGGCCAGCGCCTCGATACGCGACTGGTCTTCCCAGTATCCATGAGTGAGAATCTCGCACCACAAACCTACTCGCGAGGCGTGGGCGAGCACCTCCGCAGTGTAAGGCCTCAGGAGCGCTTCGCCTCCACTGAAGGACACCGGTGCCGGGCCGAGCCACTTGCGCATATCGGAAAGGACCGTTTTGTACTGTTCCAGGGTCGGAGTATCGTCTTTGCCCTTGTTCTTCCAGATGTCACAATGAACGCACCGCGCATTGCACAGATTCGTCATCATGAAGCTGATGTCGGTGGGCCTGCAGTAGTCGGCAAAGGCACCTCCCGCAAAGGTACGCAGCCGATAATTAATCCCCAGGTAGGCGCGGCAGTAGAGGTCCATGGCCGTGAAATCAGTGTAACCTTGCGCTAAACGCGATTTCAAGCTGAGGCCGTGCGCACGGAGCTCGGCGATGGTCGGACGCGTACCATTACGTCAGATAAGGGTAAACGGGATTCAAATGGTATGCGCCGTCGCTTTCCAGAAGGTTAACGTTGATGGCGGGAGAGGACGGCAGCAGCATTTTCGGGTCGAGGGCAAAGATCGGCTCGCTGTGGTGTACTCTGAATCCCGCGGCCGCAGCAGCCTCGACCGCCAGCGGGATGGACGCCGCGGCAACGATCTCGTAGGCCTCGGGGTCTGCCATGGCCGCGCGCAGGGCGAGCGAATAAGCGGCGGTCCAGTCGTCCACCAGGTTGGAATCGAGCCACAAATCGGCAATCCGTGCCTGGCCGCCGGCGCGGCTGACGACGAACCATCCGCGAAGATCGCCCTTGTGCCGCACCAGTGCCGCGGAATATTTTGCGCCCGGACAGGCAATCAGGTAGTTCATCAGCCCGGGGGTGCGGCGCGTGCTCGGAAAGGGCGAGTTGGCCCGCGCTTCGAACAGCGGCAGGCAGGACATATCGAAGGAGGCGGTCGGTTGCGCCGACCAGTCCGGTGGGAACGCGGGGAGGCCGGCGCGGCTCCATAGCGTGTTACGCACCAGGCGCGCCGGCGCCTTCCAGCCCCGCGGGAAGGGATCGGTTCGGAATTGCCGCCAGGGTTGCACCACGCGCGCGAAGAAGTGGAGTTCACCCGCGCGCCGATACCCGACCTTGGGCAGAATGTCCATGGTATCCGGGGACCCGCCCACGGCCAGCAGGACGTCGAAGCTCCTGGCCAGAACACGCAGAAGCGACACGCCGGCGCCGGCAGAGGAGCGGGCTGCAGCCCAGTCGATCAGGTAGCTGGCGTGAACATCGCCGGCGGGCAGGCTGTACGTTACCGGGCATAGCCCGGCATGCGCCACGATCTCCCCCGCCGCGTCCTTCCATACGTAGCTGCGCGGACCCGAAAAATCGGGGCGCGCGTCGTCGTATTTCCACCGCAGAAGATCGGAGCTGACGAAGGGAGCTTCCGGCGGAAGCTGAAAGGCGGCGAGCAGAAACTGAATCAGGCTCCGGCGCGACGCAGGGTCCGGCGGGCACGGTTGGGCGGGCATGGCAACTCAAGCCCCGATTCGCGTAAAGCGTAGCCGGATCACGCCCAGGAATGCTTCGAAAATGATTCCGGGGTGGATCTTAGATCGGCCCAGGTTACGCTCGTAGAAAATTATGGGAATTTCGGCGATGCGAAACCGGCCAGGCTTCCAGGTTCGGTAGGTCGTCTCCACCTGAAACAGGTAGCCCATGGAGAAGATCCGCTCGAACGGCAGCGCCTCCAGCGCAGCGCGGCGCCAGCACTTGAATCCGCCGGTGAGGTCGGAAAACGGCATACCCGTAATCAGACGCACATAGATACTGGCGAACTTACTCAAGAGGAGCCGCTTGAAATCCCAGTTCACGACGTTGACTCCGGTTACATAACGCGAGCCGATGACCAGGTCGGCATTGGCGGCCGCTTTGAGGAATTCGGGAAGGTATCCGGGGTCGTGCGAAAAGTCGCAGTCCATCTGGAGGATGAAGTCGTAATTGAAATTCTTCAAGACGTGCTGAAAGGCGGCTACGTAGGCTCGTCCGAGTCCTTCCTTGCGCGCGCGGTGGTGCACAAACACTTCGCCCGCATAGCGTTGGCTCAACTCGTCGGCGATCTGCCCTGTGCCATCCGGGGAGTTGTCGTCGACGATCAGGACGTGGACCGCAGCCGGAAGCTTGCGGATCGCTTCGACAAGCTGGCCGATATTTTCACGCTCGTTATAAGTGGGTACGACGACGATCGCACTCATTACGCCTGCAAGGTCTTACGATAGCACGGAGGTCGGTGGCTTCCACGGTATGCTGAAGGTTGTCTTTGGATAGGCGTATCTGGATCGGTTTGTGCCTGCTCGCGTTCCTCGCGTGCGCGCTCGCCATGGTGCCGCGCGTCGCTCCATATGTGGACGAGGCCATGCTGTTCAGCCCCGCGCGCAACCTGATCGTGCACGGACACATGGGGACGTCGATCATCGACGTCACATCGGAGCTGCGCGAAGGTATGTCGCTGCGCGGCATCGACCGCTATACCTTCCAGATCATGCCGTTCAGCTTCCTGGCGCAGGCGGCATGGTATCGCGCGGCGGGCATGGGGCTGTTTCAGCTCCGCATGTTGTCCGCGCTGTTCGGGATTCTGGGACTCTTGGCATGGTACACGGTATTTGCCAGGCCCGGGGAGAATCGGGCCGCGGCGCTCCTGGCGCTGGCCTTCATTTCCACGGACTTCGTGTTTGTGCTGGCGGGAGCCTTCGGCCGCAACGACATGATGGCGGCATCCCTCGCGGCGGCCGGCATCGCGAGCTACGTGTCCTGGCGGGAGAAGCGGTTCCTGCGCGCCGTTCTTGTAAGCCAATGCTTCGTGGCGGCGAGCATCTTCACTCACCCCGCGGGTCTGCTGGGCCTGAGCGCCGTAGTGATTCTGGCCCTCTCGCTCGACCGCGGCCGCATCGGAATCAAGCCGCTGCTCGTGGCGCCCGTGCCATACATTGTGGCGGCCGCGGCCTGGGGCCTTTACATCCTTCGGGCGCCCGATATCTTTGCCGAACAACTGCGCACCAATGCCGCAAACCGCTTCGGCGGATTCTCCGCGCCTCTGCAAGCGTTTTGGCTCGAGATCCGCATGCGGTATCTCGCCGAATTCGGCTTTAGGGACGGGGACGGCGCGGCTGCCCGGCTCAAGGTCATCCTGCTGGTTCTCTACTTCGCCGGTCCCCTGCTGGTCCTGCTGACCCCGGCACTTCGCCAGCGGCGGCCCGTCCGCGCGCTTCTCTGGATCACGGCGGCCGACTTCCTGATCTTCGGCATTACCGAGGGCACCAAGCAGGGATACTACCTGGTGCATGTGCTGCCGCTCATGGAAGGCCTGCTGGCGTTGTGGATTGCCGAAACCTGGAGCGCCCGCCGCTCGCTCCGGCCCGTGCTGGCCGGGGTCGCCGTGGTTTTCGTCGGGATGAACCTGCTGCGCATCGGCGGCATCTGGCACAAGGACCGGCTGCACAACGAGTACGGCGAGGCCGTCGAGTATCTCAAGGGAAATACGGCGCCGTCGCAGCGAATCGTCGGCTCCTGCGAACTCGCTTTCGGCCTCGGCTTCGACGCCAATCTGGTTGACGATCACCGCCTGGGATACTTCAGCCACAAACAGCCCGATGTGGTGGTGGTGAATGACCGGTATCGCGAGCTGTTCGCGCGTATGAAGGTCTACAAACCGGAGGTTGCCGCGTACGTGGAAGAACTCCTCCGCAGCCGCTTTACCAAGCGCTACGATCGCAACGGTTGGCAGGTTTACGTGCGCACGTCCTGAGTATGCGCAGATCGTGACTCTTAGTGCGGCACCCTCTATAATCGGATATTGACCGGGATCGAGGTTCGTTGTTGAAGTTATCCATCGTCATGCCGGCGCGGAACGAAGAGGGCTGTATCGCCGATACGGTCGCGCAGTTCGTCGCCGCACTTAAGCAGGCGGTGATTCCTTTCGAGATCGTGGTCGTCGACGACGGCAGTACGGACGGCACGGCGGAGATCGTGCGCAGCCTGGGCAGGCTACACTCCGAAGTCCGGCTGGTCGCGAATACCGGCCGTCACGGCTTCGGCATGGCGGTCCGCAAAGGCCTGGAAAATATCACCGGAGACGCCGTATCCATCGTCATGGCCGATGCCAGCGACAGCCCGCGCGACCTGGTTCGGTACTATCGCAAGCTGCTCGAAGGCTTCGACTGCGTGTTCGGATCGCGCTTTGTGGCCGGAGGCGGAACTGTCGACTACCCGCCGCACAAACTCCTCATCAACCGCTTGGCCAACTGGTTCATCAAAGTCCTGTTTCGCCTGCCCTACAACGATGTAACCAATGCCTTCAAGTGTTATCGCCGGGAAGTGGTGGAGGGGATGGCGCCCTTGATCTCACCGCATTTCAACCTGACCGTGGAGATGCCGCTCAAAGCCATCATCCGCGGCTACTCGTTCGCCATTATCCCGATCACCTGGACGAACCGCCAGACCGGCGTCTCGAAGCTGAAGCTGAAGGAAATGGGCAGCCGCTACTTATTCATCGTGCTCTATCTCTGGCTGGAGAAGCATCTCTCGCGCGGCGATTACCGCCGGGCGCGGGAAGCCACCGCACAACAAGGAGCACGTCCGACGCATGCATAGCTGCATCTGGATCACCGGCGGAGCCGGATTTGTCGGCTCCAGCCTGGCGATCTTTCTCAAGCGATTGTGGCCCGGTACGGAAGTGGTGGTTCTGGACAATCTTCGGCGCCGCGGGTCGGAACTCAACCTGGCGCGGCTCCAAGCGGCCGGCATAATGTTCGTTCGCGCCGACATCCGCTGCATGGAAGACCTTACCAGCGTCTCGCCGCAGCCGGACCTGATCGTCGAGTGCTCCGCCGAACCGAGCGTGCTGGCGGGATACGGTGGCTCGCCGGAGTATCTGATCCAGACCAATCTGACCGGGTGTTTCCACTGCCTGGAAATCGCCCGTCGCACGGGCGCGGACTTCCTGTTTGTCTCCACCAGCCGCGTCTACCCCATCGGCCTGCTCAACCAGCTCTGCTATACAGAGGGAGCGACCCGATTCGAGCTGACATCCGTGCAGCAACTGGCCGGAGCCTCGGGATACGGCATCGCCGAGGAGTTTCCGCTCGAAGGCACACGCTCGCTCTACGGCATGACCAAGCTGGCCGCCGAAATGATGATCGCGGAGTACAGCGAAGCGTACGGCTTCCGCAGCATCATCGACCGCTGTGGTCTGCTCACCGGACCGTGGCAAATGGCGCGAAGCGACCAGGGAGTGATCGCGCAATGGGTGGCGTGGCACCATTTTGGACGTCCTCTCCGCTATATCGGCTTCGGGGGCTCCGGCAAGCAGGTGCGCGATTTTCTCCACATCGACGATTTCTGCGAGCTGGTAGCCGATCAGCTCACGCATTTCGATCTCTACAGCGGCCAGCGCTGGAACGTCGGCGGCGGACTCGCCCACAGCCTCTCCCTGCGCGAAGCCACGGATTGGTGCGGGCGCATCACCGGCCGGCCCCAGGAAGTCGCGTCGAGCGCCGAAGAGCGGCCCGCCGACATCCGCATTTACATCACGGATCACCGGCGGGTGTCGTCGGTGAACCGCTGGGCGCCGAAGCGCGGCGCGGAACGGACCTTCGCCGACATTTATGAGTGGGTCCGAGCCGAGGAATCAACCCTCCGCAGTGTCCTGTGAGTTCCACGTCAAGCCGCAATCTATGTTCGTAAGCGCTCGGTAGCGGCCGCGCGCGAATTCTAATCGCACAGGTCAAGACACGAACGTATGTTACGCTCCGATTTGGAGAATAAATGAAGGCACTGGTTACCGGATCGGGCGGACTTATCGGTTCCGAATGCGTGCGCTTGCTGGCTGCGGAGGGCTGGAGCGTGGTCGGCGTCGACAACGACATGCGCCAGCGCTTTTTTGGCCCCGCGGGGACGACGCGGCCCGTGGTCGACGAGCTTGTGCGGAATCTTCGATCCTACCGTCACGTGGATCTCGATATCCGGGACCGGCAGGCGGTTCGAGGTCTTTTCGAGGCAGAGCGTCCCGACTTCATCATTCACACCGCGGCTCAGCCGTCGCACGACAAGGCGGCCTCCATTCCGTACGACGATTTCGATGTCAATGCTCTCGGAACCATGAACATCCTGGTAGCCGCGCGCGACTTCTGCAAGGAATCGCCCCTCTGCTTCACCAGCACCAACAAGGTGTATGGCGACCGGCCGAACTACCTGCCGCTGGTCGAATTGGAGAAGCGCTACGACTACCCGGATCGCGGCGGCATCGACGAAAGCCTCTCGATCGACAACTGCCTGCATTCTATTTTCGGCGCCTCCAAGGTAGCCGCCGACGTGATGTGCCAGGAGTTCGGGCGTTATTTCCAGATGCCTGTCGGCATCTTCCGCGGCGGCTGCCTTACCGGCCCCATGCACTCCGCGGTGGAGCTTCACGGTTACCTGGTGTACATCGTGATCTGCGCGATGACCGGCCGCGAATATACGATCTACGGCTACAAAGGCAAGCAGGTCCGGGATCAGATCCATTCCCGCGATGTGGCGCGGCTGTTTCTGGAGTTCTATCACCATCCGCGCTGCGGCGAGGTGTACAACCTGGGCGGCGGCCGCCAGAACAGCATCTCGATCCTGGAGACCATCGACCGCCTGGCCGCGATGGGCTACACATTGCACCATTCTTACAAGCCCGAGAACCGCATCGGCGACCACATCTGCTACATCTCGGATCTCACCAAACTGCATTCACACTTTCCAAACTGGCGCCAGGAGTACACCCTGGACCGCATCCTGGAAGAAATCGTCGCCACGCGGCTGGCCAGGACGGCGGAGACCGTTTAGGTGCCGGACCGCGCCCTTCAGGCGGCTTGGCTCGCAGCCGCCGTCCTGGCTTTGGCCACGTTGCGCGCCCAGCAGGCGCTGACGGTATCTCCGGCGCATCCGAGCTTCCGCACGGTTGTGCTAGGGGTGCTGCCCGATGCTCAATCGGTCGCTGTCGGCGCCGCCGCTGGGATACAATGGACCGCTTCGGTGAATCCGGATCCGGCCAGCGACCCTGCCTGGGTGGTGTTGAACGGGGGCAACGGACCGGTGACCGGAACCGCCTCCGGATCCTTTCAGGTGGGCGTCCGGCCGTGGATGGCCGGGACCAAGGCTCCCGGCACGTACAGCGAAACCGTCACAGTGGCTTCGGCCAACGGCGTTAAGGCCACGATTCGGGTGACCTGGACCGTTGTGCCTCACTCCCCCGACCCGGCGTTCCGATACCTGTCCGGCCCTACCGGTTGCCAGAAGACTCGAGATTTCCCGGATGCGGACACCTGCGTTGTGCCGGAAGAATGGCCCAGCCCGATGAAGCCGCCCGCGCGAGGCGAAGCCTATCGAGACCCGAACTTCGGTGCCACCATTCGCGTGCTCAGCGACCCCGATTGCGCGCACGCCTACTCGACGCCGTCGGCCATCAGTGCGGGTAATTCCTACGTCCTGGTGTGGTGCAGCAACGGTCCGCGCGTGCTCGACGCCAGGACCGGCCGCGAACTGTACAAACCGCCGGCCCACGACCGCTCCGCCCGTTGGGACGCGAGGAACGACTCCTTCTACTACTTCATGGAGGGCTCCCGCATCCAGAGGGTCGATGTGGCCTCGCACAAGGTGTCGACCCTGATCGACTACGCCTCCGGCAGCCGCCGTCTCACTTCGATTCAGAGCGGTGGCACCGGCGACACCTCCAAAGACAACTGGCTGCCGTTCTGGGCGCCCAATGAGCACCAGGTCTGCGCGCTCGATATCGACCAGCTTCAGACCTACTGCGCCGATTACTCGCGCATTCTGGGCCTGCCCGTCGGCTTCATCGACTTCACCCTGATTGCCAAAGGCGTCGACCGCCCGACCGGCAAGCGCTATGTGATCCTGGTTTGCGTGCCGTCCCTGGCCGTGTTCTCGGTGAACCAGGCCGCCGGACGGCTTGACTTCGAGTATCGCGGACCGGAAAACCCGGAGAGCAAGGGCAATCACGACGGCGTCTGCGATCCCGGCGAGAAGTGTCTTGCTACGCCGCACAGCGATACCTTCGAAGATTCCTCAGGCACGCAATACCTGGTGTGGAATTCGGATACCCAGTCCCCGTGCGAGTTCTCGCTGGCGACGTACCGCATCAATGCCGGCCCCAAAATCCTCACCGATGTCGAGCTGGGCGGCGGGCGCAGGCGCATTATGGCCATCGATAAGTGCAGCGGCCCCGGGCCATGGCCTAAGGACGATCACATCGGCTGCGCCAAGTCCTCGCCGTACTGCGTGATCTCTACTACCTACAACGTCGTGAAGAGCCCCGAAGACCAATCTCCCGTTCAACGCACTCCACACGAATCGGAGGTCTTCGTGATGCGCGACAACGGGGCCGAAATCCTGCGGCTGGCGCAATTGCGGAGCCTGCGCTTCACCACCGACGGCGACGACGGCTATTGGACACAATCGCGTGCTTCCATCTCGAACGACGGGTCCCTGGTGATCGCCGACACGAATTTCAGTCAGCCGAAGAAGGTCCGCACCATCTTGATCGAGACCGGCATCAAGAGGCCGGCTCAGTTGCGCTGACTCACGGAAATCCCGCCCTCCCGGAAAACCTCGTGATAGTCGCGGGTCAGGAGCCGCTGGATGCAGGCGCTCGTTTCCGGCTCGTTCCTGACGGCCCAGTCGAACCACTCCGCGTACCGGTCGGTCACGACGATCAGGTCGGGCCGCCTTCCCGTGCCGCAGCCGAGCCGCTGATCGTCGATCAGGTTGTCCGGGTATTGCAGCGGGATGCCGAACTCCGAGCTGGCCATCACCAGCTCGCCCTTCTTTACGTGCGGATCCAGGTACTGGGCCGCGGCCGCGTAGCCGGCCATGTTGTTGCGGCGCGCCACCAGCGCGCAGCCGCCGATTTGGATGGCGAGAAATGCCGCCACACCCGCAATTGCCGCCCAGCGCGGGACAATGTGGCGTTGGTCGACCAGCCAGTCCCCGCACGCCACGAGCAGAACCAGGCAAATCGGCGCGATGTGCACCACGTACAGGAACAACTTCGTGCTTTCGAAGAGCCAGAAGTAGACGAAAACGCCGAGCGCCCAGCAAATCAGGATCCGGCAGCCGCGACTTCCGCGGACTGGCCGGATCGCCAGGGCGCCGCCGATGCCGAGCAGGTACGGAGACACCGAGACGATCTTGAGCAGGTGCAGACTGCCAGCTCCCAAGCCCAGGTAGCGCTCGCGGATATCGGTCTTGAGCGCCTGCCAGGGCATGAACAGGTCGCTCAACCGGCCCGCGGCGTTACCCGCGAACTGGCGCCGGAAGATGTCCGGCGCCTGCAGGATATACAGCCCCCAGGCAGCGCATCCCACCAGATACGGAACTGCCGCCAAGAGCACGTGAACCGGGCGCAGGCGCCTGAGGTCGAGCATCCACACGCACACCCAGGCGGCGAACAGGTAGAGAATGCCATTCGGATGCGTGAAGAGAGAGCCGGCCAGCGCGGCATGGGAAGCAAGGAAGGCCAGGTTCAGCCGGGTTTCGCGAAGATCCAGGTAGAACGATACTCCCGCCAGTCCCAGCGCAGCGCACATCATGTCCATCCGGCCCTGCGCCGCCACCCGTACGAAGGTATAGTCCACTGCGATCAGACCGGTGGCGAAGGCAGCAAGGACCTCGCCTTCGAGCAGCACCCTGGCAATCCGCCACCAGCACAGCAGCGCCACCATTCCCCAGAGGACCGACCAGGCGCGCAACTGGATAACGCCGAGTCCCACCAAATGAAACCACAGCGCCTCGCCGACCGGTTGCAGCGGCATGATCCAGTAGGTGCGATGATTGATGCCGGTCAGGTCGCGCCCTCCCTTGAAAATGGACTCCTGCATCGCCGAGGTGCCCATGTATCCCCGGGTCGACAAGGTCCAGCCGGGATTGGCGAACCAGCCCTCGTCCACCCCCGGTTTTTGCGTGAGCATCAGACTCCCGGCAAGGACCAGATACATTGCCCCGATGCATACCGCGGCGCCGCCGCGCAAACGCAATCTGGCAGGGATGGGCATCGTGGGAGTGGGCCGTTTTTGTCAGCGACCAGTGTAGCTTCGGTGGCAAAATCAAGTCAATTTCGGCAGGCGGCCGCGGTCCCATTGTGGACTAGAATTGTTCTGATACTATATCCGAAAAACCCCCGAATGTCTGTGGAAATCGGCCAGGAAGTCCAATTCATCGGTTCATTGTGCTGTAACATGCAGGGGCGGTTTTGGTTTATTTAGCTAAGACTCACCAGATCAGCTGATTGCGAGAGAATGCTGCTCCCTGGTTCATTTCGCTCTAAGTCTCGTTCTTTACAAGACTTTGACCATTCCAGAGCGGGCTTTTCGACAGACTTTTCCACAGATCTGTGGATTGCTACGCGCGTTTGGCCAATCGGCGTTCGAGTGACTCCGGGATCTCGGCTTCCACCACCACGCGGTGGCCATCATATCGGGTTGCCCGGACCCTTCCGAATTGATGGAGTAGTGCCAAGGTGGCGCCATCGCCTGCATCCAGTTCCACGGTCGCGCGTACGATCGGGTCGAGCGGCAGGACCTCGTCGATAATCGCGAGCAGCCGATCGATCCCGGCGCCGGTGAGCGCCGATATGGCAACCGCGCGCACCTGGGCATGGTTGGCGCCGATTCCACCGAGCAGCCGTCGCTGCTGGGACTCCGGGTCGCGCGACTCCGGGTCCAGGCGGTCGAGCTTGTTGAGCACCAGAATTTGCGGGACGCCTGCGGCGCCGATTTCTGCCAGCACCTGGAAGACGTGGGCAGTGTGCTCCGCCGCTACCGGCGAGGAGATGTCCACGACGTGCAGCACCAGGGCGGCCTCGTTCACCTCTTCGAGCGTGGCGCGAAAGGCCTTCACGAGAGTCGTGGGGAGGTTCCGGATGAAGCCCACCGTGTCGCTCAGAAGAACGCGCCGCCGGGAAGGCAGAATCAGGGGGCGGACCGTGGGGTCCAGGGTGGCGAACATCTTGGCGTCGGCCAGGACTCCGGCCTCGGTGAGGCGGTTGAACAACGTGGACTTGCCGGCATTGGTGTAGCCGGCAAGGGCGAGCGTGGCCAGAGGGACGGCATTCCTCCTCCGGCGGTGCAGCGCGCGGCCGGCGCGTACGCCTTCCAACTCGTCTCCCAGTTTCTTGATGCGTTTGGCGATGCGGCGGCGATCGGTTTCCAACTGGGTTTCGCCGGGCCCTCGGGTGCCGATTCCCCCGCCGAGGCGCGACATTTCGACGCCGCGGCCGGCCAGACGCGGCAACAGGTAGTTCAACTGCGCCAGTTCGACCTGGAGCCGACCTTCGCGGGTGCGGGCGCGCGACGCGAAGATATCGAGGATAAGCTGGGTCCGGTCGATGACTTTGGTGTCCAGCGCCTTTTCCAGGTTCCGCTGTTGGGTGGGGCTCAGATCCTGATCGAAGATCACCACGTCCGCAGCGAGAGACTGGACGGCTCGGGCAAGCTCGTCCACCTTCCCTTGGCCGATCAGCGTGGCGGCTTCCGGCGCCGGCCTGGACTGGAGAACGCGATCTACGATGCGGGCGCCCGCGCTGGCCGACAGCTCCACCAGCTCGTCCAGCGATTCTTCGGCGGCGAGGACGCTACCGCGATGGGGTCCACCGCGCGTCTTCCATTCCAGCCCGACCAGGATGGCCTGTTCGGACGCTGGCTTCACCCGCGGCGTTGATTAAGCCTCCGTCGGCACCGGCGTACCGGGGGTGCTGGAACCCGGGGCCGCGTGAGCACCTGCCTGCGAGTTGCCCGAGTAGGAGTGCGAAGTCTTCTGCGTGACCACAGTGGAGATCGCGTGCTTGAAGATAAGCTGTTCCTGGTTGTTGGTTTCCAGTACCAGCGAGTACTTGTCGAAACTCTTGATTCGGCCGGAGAGCTTCACTCCGCTCATCAGGTATATGGTGAGGACGACCTTGTCCTTCCGGGCGTTGTTTAGAAAACTATCTTGAATGTTTTGTGCCGGTTTGTCCATTCTAATCCCCCCAAGCCCAAACTTCCGGGCAAGTAAAACAGGTGTAACGAACGGCTCCTGTATTGTACAACTATTCACCCGGTAGACGGGTGCGCACCCCGGGGGGATTTCCTGGGGTGTGGGACTTACTCGTCGTCGTGCTCGTCGTGGCCCGGAGAGGTGCCGTCGTGCGTCATCCCCGACAACTCGACGCGCGAAACCATCGTGGCCTTGGCCGCAACACGAGCGCCTGGGGTTGCGATCGCTTCCAGGACAAAGGTTCCTGCCGCGGAAAGCTCTTCTTCCAGGCTAAAATCGGGGGGCGCGTTCAGCGCGGGCACCTGCGCCACGCCTTTTTCATTGACCACACATTCCATCCCGTTTTTCAGCGGGAATCGGACTCTGACCTGTTTGCGAATTGCCAGCTTGCGGAGGTCCGCCAGCTTCATCTGCCGGCTTCCTGGTATTCGTCGACGATCTCGCCTTCGGCAATTCGCGCGGCGATGCTTTCCTGGCAGCTTACGCAATACCGCGCCCACGGCACGGCTTCCAGGCGCTTCGGAGAAATCGGCTCCTCGCATTCCAGGCAGACGCCGTAGTGGCCGGTGTCGATACGGTGCAGAGCATCGGAAATCTCGCGCAGCAACTTCATATCGATGGTGTTGCGATTGAGGAAGATCCATTCCTCATGATGCTGCTGGCTGAGATCGCCTTCGTCGGAGGGAACATCGAGCCGCGCCACAACCTGGGCTGCCTTCTGGGCGGTCATGCTGTGACGGACTTCCTCCGCTTTCCTTTCCAGGATTGCGCGGTAGCTGGCGGTTTTTGCTTTCGGTCCGTTCTTGTGAATCATATGCAAATCTCTTATTAGCGGTAAGACGCGGACCCTCTCGCAAAAGTTGCTGACCTTTCGAGGGGGTCCAAACGGAAGCGGATTGTGCAGTGTAACGGGTTGCCGGGCCGATTGTCAATTTCCGGCAGGGGCTTTACACATAATTACAAAGTGCTTTAGGTTACCGGGCGGCCACCGGCGCAGGCATCTGATCCTTCGCGAAGCGCGGAACCATCTGATCGCGGTTTGCCACGTGCCACACCGACGCTGCAATGATTGCCGAAGCCTTCTGCACATCGTCCGGAATGATGCGCTCGTAGGTGTCCAGGTTGGTGTGGTGGGTCATGGAGTTGTACTCGATGGGGTCCTGGGACATGCCGATCCCCGGAAGCCCGGCGTTGTTGAAGGAGGTGCTGTCCGTCCCGCCGGTCACCCGGCTATTGGTGGTATTGGCGCCGGCCATTCCCCAGTCGGCGAACCGGGAGAGCACGGGGCGCAGCACCGCCGCAGCCTCGGGCGGGCCGAAGATTCCCGCGCCGCGCAGGCGGCCGGTGCCGGTATCCACGTTGAAGTAGCAATCCAGCCTGGCGAACTCCGGCTTGGGATCTTCCGCAGTGCCGAAATGCTGCTTTACGTAGGCCAGGGATCCCAGGAGCCCTTCCTCCTCACCGGACCACAATGCGACCCGGATGGTCCGCCGCGGCTTCAATCCCAGCGTCTCGATGAGCCGCACGGCTTCCAGCATGATCGAGGAACCGATGGCGTTGTCCGTGGCTCCGGTGCCGGAGTGCCAGCTATCCAGGTGGCCGCCGAGCATGACGATTTCATCGGCCTTGTCGGAGCCGGGAATCTCGGCCACCACGTTGTAGCTGGTCTTGCCCTCGGGATAAATCTTGTTGACGATGGTGAACTCCGCTTTGACATCTTCCCCATCGGCGAGCAGGCGCTCGATACGTCCGTAGTCGTCGTTACGCAGAATCACGGTCGGCACCGTCTTAGCCGGGTCGTAGGCGCGGTGCTGCTGGGCGACGATAATGCCCTCGCCGCGGGCGGCGTCGTTGATGCGGATCAGGGCTCC
>Ga0335069_10007745_pt1 | contig 15472 bp, 11 predicted proteins | sample Lox_Sample_11_FD_206714 | JGI IMG/M metagenome (GOLD analysis project Ga0335069, IMG submission 206714) | Soil microbial communities from Loxahatchee National Wildlife Refuge, Florida, United States - Lox_Sample_1.1 | ecosystem: Environmental > Terrestrial > Soil > Wetlands | place: USA... | reverse complement strand
TGGCCAGCCTGTCGCGCATCTTTCTCGCCTTGGTTGCCGCCTGCCTTACGGCCATTCCGCTCGGGCTGGCGATTGGCGTAAGTCCGGTCGTGCGCGGCCTCGTCGACCCCATCATCGAATTCTACCGGCCGATCCCGCCGCTCGCCTACCTGCCGTTGATCGTCATCTGGTTCGGCATCGGCGAGCTATCGAAGGTGCTGCTGATCTATCTTGCCATCTTTGCGCCCGTCGGAATCTCGACCGCGGCAGGCGTGCGCGGGGTGACGCGCGATCGCGTCAACGCCGCGCGCTCAATGGGCGCCTCGCGCCGGCAGGTGCTCCGTCATGTCGTGCTGCCGAGCGCGCTGCCGGACATCCTCACGGGCATCCGGATCGGCCTCGGCGGCGGTTGGTCGACGCTGGTGGCGGCCGAGCTGGTCGCGGCGACACGCGGGCTCGGCTTCATGGTCCAGTCGGCGGCGCAGTTTCTGGTGACGGACGTGGTGATCATGGGTATCTTCGTGATCGCCGCCGTCGCCTTTGCCTTGGAGATCGCCGTGCGTGTGGCGCAGCGCCTGCTCGTGCCCTGGCAAGGCAAGGTCTGACGGTTCTCGATTTCGTCCCATGCTCCCGGAGATGTAGCAATGACGAACACGACCGCCGACATCAGCGTGACACTGGTGACCCCGACCATCGGTGCCATCGTAAGCGGCCTCGACCTGTCGCAACCGCTCGGCAATGCCGGCTTCGTCGCCGTGCAGGAGGCGCTTCTGCGGCATAAGGTCCTGTTCTTCGAACGACAGGCGTTGACCCCACGACAGCACCGCGACTTTGCGGCGGCATTCGGACAGCTGCACATTCATCCGATCTATCCGCATATCGCGGAGCAACCGGAGATCATCGTTCTCGACAACCACGCTGATAATCCGACGGACAACGACAACTGGCACACGGACGTGACGTTCATCGAGACGCCGCCCATGGGATCAATCTTGCTGGCGCGCCAGGTTCCGCCGCAGGGCGGTGACACGCTGTGGTCGAACATGGCCGCCGCTTTCGACGCGCTGTCGCCGAGAATCCAGACTCTGCTGGTCGACCTCAGCGCCGAGCATGACTTCGCCAAGTCGTTTCCGGCCGAGCGCCATAGCGCAGCGGACGGCGGTGGCACCTGGCAGCAGGCCCGCGCGAAAAATCCTCCCGTCGTGCATCCGGTCGTGCGGACTCATCCGGCAACCGGCGCCAAGGGTCTGTTCGTAAATGAGGGTTTCACCACCCGCATTCTCGGCCTGACCGGGCGCGAGAGCGACGCACTGCTGCGCTTTCTCTTCGAGCATGTTGCGCGGCCGGAGTTCACCTGCCGCTGGAAGTGGAAGCCGAATACGGTCGCCTTCTGGGACAATCGGGTGACGCAGCACTTTGCCGTCAACGACTATCTGCCGCATCGTCGCGTGATGCACCGCGCCACGGTCCTCGGCGACCGGCCGGTCTGACGCGGCCGACCCGGGGTCGACCGACGCCGTAGGGCAGCGACCGATCTCCTACGATGGCCGAAGCGACCGCTACGCCGCCGCCCGAAACATCATCGAAGCAGGCGAGCGGAGCTACGCTTTCTTGCGACGACGCTGGCGGTACTGGTCGGCAATGACGGCGGCAACGATGATGCCGCCCTTCACTATCTCTTGATAGTACGCGTCGATGCGCAGGAACGTGAAGCCGGAGGTGACGACACCCAAAATGATGACTCCGATCACGGTCCCCGTGATGCGACCGACTCCGCCGGTCAGCGACGTGCCGCCGATGACCGTGGCAGCGATGGCGTCGAGCTCGTACATCACGCCCATTCCCGGCTGCCCAGAGACGACCCGCGCCGATGTCACGACGCCCGCAAGACCGGCGAGAAGGCCGGCGATCGCGTAGACCTTGATCAGGTGCCGGCCGATGTTGATGCCGGAAACGCGCGCGGCCTGGACGTTGGCGCCGATCGCGTAGGTGAACTTGCCATATCGGGTGTAGCGCAGCGCGATGAAGAATATTGCAGCCACCGAGAGAAAGATGATGACGGGCGTGAGGCCGGAACCCACTGCGGCGTAGTCATCCTGCAGCACGCCGATTGGCTGGCCGCGCGTGTAGGCCTTTGCCAGACCGCGGGCCGTCACCATCATGCCAAGCGTCGCGATGAACGGCGGGATGCCGGTATAGGCGATGAGGCTTCCATTGATGATACCGGCTATGAGGCCGACCAGAAGCCCGGCCACAACAGGGACGAGGATCGGAAGGCCGGTGAGGTCCGGATAGACCGCCTTGGCATAGCCGGCCTCCTGCGCCAGGCTGGCGGCGACCATCGCGGCGATGCCGACCACCGAACCCGAGGAAAGGTCGATGCCGCCGGTGATGATCACTTGCGTTACGCCAACGGCGATGATGCCGATGACCGACATCTGCAGGATGATGATCCGAAGACGCTCGGCGTTCATGAGGAAGCTCTTCCCGACGAAGATCCAGCCGAGCACCTCGAAGATCAGGGCAAGGCCGATCAGCACGCCGAGTATGCTGATTTCGGGCGGCAGGCGCCGCTTCGTCTTGACCGGCGAGGTCGTTGCCGCTGCAACCGTTTCGTCGACTGCCATGGCGTTTCTCCACGTTTCTTCCCGGCCGCGCAAATGCTAGTGCGACGCCAGCTCCATGATCTTGACCTGATCGGCTTCACTGCGATCGAGGAAGCCGGTGACGCTGCCTTCGTGAATAACCATGATACGATCGCTCATGCCGAGGATCTCCGGCATTTCCGATGAGATCATGATGACCGCGACCCCTTCGCCCGCGAGTTTCGAGATCAGGCGATGGATCTCGGCCTTGGCGCCGACGTCGATGCCGCGCGTCGGTTCATCCAGGATCAGGATCCTCGGTTTCGTCAGCAGCCAGCGCGCGATCAGGACCTTCTGCTGATTGCCGCCGGAGAGGTTCAGTACCGGCTCCTGCATGTCCGGAGTTTTGATCCGGAGCGCCGTGCTGAGGTCGCCGCAATCCTTCGTCAAGACTCGCTGCGTCACGAACCCGCTCTTCACATAGCCTTTGTTCAGGGCCGCCATCTGGATGTTCTCGAGCACCTCGAGCTTCAGGAAGCAGCCGGTTTCCTTGCGATCCTCGGTGAGGAACGCCATCCCGTTGGCCATCGCCGTGCCGGGAGAGTCTATCGTGACGGGTTTGCCACCGATCGAAATGCTGCCTGACGACGCCGGCGTCACTCCGAACAGGGTTTCCGCCACATTGCTCCGCCCGGAACCGACCAGGCCGGCAACACCAAGAATTTCGCCGGCGCGCACCTCGAATGAGACGTCACGGAACACGCCGTCGAGCGACAAGCCCTGCGCCGCCAGGACGACGTCGCCGATTGGGACGGTGTCCTTCGGGAACATCTGCGTGATCTCGCGTCCGACCATCATTCGGATGATGTCGTCACGGGTTACGTCGCGAGAGTTGTGCGTACCGATGTAGCGGCCGTCGCGGAACACCGATACCTCGTCGGCGATCTCGAACAACTCGCTCATCTTGTGGGTGATGTAGACGATGCCTTTGCCGTCGGCCTTTAGCGCGCGGATGATCTTGAAAAGATGCTCGACCTCCCGTTCGGTCAGCGCCGAGGTTGGCTCGTCCATGATGAGGACGTCGGAATCGTAGGACACGGCCTTGGCGATTTCGACCATCTGCCGGTTCGCGACGCTGAGCGAACCGACCTCCACCTCAGGGTCGAGATCGATATTGAGGCGCTGGAAGAGCTCCGCCGTCATCCGGCGCATTACACCGTGATCGACGAAGCCGAAGCGATTCCTCGGCTCGCGACGTATCCAGATGTTCTCGGCGACCGTCATGAATGCCATCAGATTGAGCTCCTGATGGATCATGGCGATGCCGTTCTCGAGGGCATCGAGCGGCGACTCCAGGCGGATGTCGACTCCGCGCAGCCTGAATGAGCCGCGATCGGGCGTGTAGATGCCGGCGATGATCTTCATGAGCGTCGACTTGCCGGCGCCGTTCTCGCCCATCAGGGCATGGACAGAGCCGCGCCGCAGGCGAAACAGCACGTCGTCGAGCGCGACGACACCGGGAAACTCCTTGCGGACGCCCTCGACGTCGAGAAGGTACTCAGAATTGGGAACCGCCCCGCTCTCGCGGACAATTCGCATCGTCGATGGACTGAGCATCGCGGACGCCTTCCCCGGCTTTTCGCAGTTCGAGAAAGGGGATGCGCCGCTGCCAGCGCGGCGCATCCGCATCGGAGGAGAATCTAGTTCTTGGTAACGTACTGGTCCATGTTGGCGGGTGTCACGAGCTCGAAGGGGATATAGACCTTGTGCTCGACCGGCTCGCCGGCAATCAGCTTGAGGGCCGCATCGACGGATCCCTTGCCCTGGCCGGCCGCATTCTGGAACACGGTTACGTCGAGATCGCCGGCCTTCATCGCCGCAAGGGCCTCTTGCGTGGCATCGACGCCGCCGACAACGACGTCCTTCATGTTCCAGCCGGCGGCCTTCATCGCCTGGATGGCGCCGATGGCCATGTTGTCGTTGTTGGAGATGACCGCCGCGGGTTTCATTCCAGCCGAGATCCAGTTGGTCATCAGGTCCTGTGCCTTAACGGGATCCCAGCCGGCCGTCTGCTCGTCGAGGACCTTCATGCCCGAGCATTCGGGGGTCGCAATGACCTCGTGAATGTCTTTGGTGCGCTGGACCGCGGCCTGGTTAGCAAGATCGCCGACCATGATCAGGATGTCGCCCTTGCCGCCAAGCAGCTTGCAGACTTCCTTGGCCTCGAGCGTGCCAGAGTCGGCCTCGTTGGAGGCGACGAAGGCCGCCTTCGGGCCGAGGGCATCGACGTCGGTGGGCTGGCGGTTCACGTAAACGAGCGGGATGCCGGCGTCGGCCGCGAGCTTGGTGATCTTTGGCGTCGCGCTGGTATCGACCGCGTTGACGATGATCGCGTCGACCTTGGCGGCGATGAAATTTTCGATCTGGCTGGTCTGCTTGTTGACGTCGTCATCGGCGATCTCGATCGTCAGCGTCACGCCCTTTTCCTTGCCGTAGGCCGCGATGCCATTGCGCAGCACGGTCAGGAACGTGTCCGAATTGGCCATCGTCACGCCGATGTTGGCGGCCAACGCCGAGCCTGTCGTCAGTCCCAGCACGGCGGCTGCAAGAACAAGCCTTTTCATTTGTTTTCTCCTCCATATTGAGTGTCCGGCGGCACCCGATGATCGGCCGGATCCGCCCTCTTTGCCGGGGCGGTCAGTAACGAGCATCCCGAATTGCCTCCCGCCGGACTGCACCTATTGCAGCCGCTGGCAAGAGCGAGGCGGAGTCAAAACGGATTGCGCGATATCTCTCCTCCCTGCTTGCGACACCCATTCTTTTGACTAGCGGGCTGTCGCTCGTCGACTTGACGGGAACCAAGGTCCGGCAGACGACTATTTCACACTCGTGAACCGAGTCAATGTACACGCGTCGTCATGATAAAAAACTATCAGAACCTATCACGGTCATACGCCCGTTCGGCGGATAGGCCACCGTCATTCGCAAGCCTCGCGGGCGCCGCACGCTGAGGATGGGATTCTTCCACGAAAGGCGATGCAAAGAAATAGCGCCGTTAGAGGTTCTCGGAGATATAGAGCTCGGCCGGCAAAATGATTTGTTTCAAGCTTTCGGTCGCCGCATTGGCGAGCGTCGCGGCCATCGACTCGATCGTCTTTGCCGCCAGCAGCTTGGTGGGTGTCGCGATGACGAGATCGACGATGCCGTCGATGAGCGCGGCCCGCGTATCCGGAATAAGCTCATTGCAAACGGACACGACGCGGTCACCGGCCTGCTCGTCCCGCATCGCCCTGATCATGCCTTCCATGCCGCCACCGGCCGCATATATGCCGACGAGGTCCGCATTGCTGGCGAGCAAATCGATGGTGGCCTCATAGGCGATACGCTGGTCGTCGAGATTGACGATGGGCTCGAGCGGCTGGAACTCCGGTGCGCACTCGCGCAAGTAGGTGCGGAAGCTGATCTCTGCGAGCTCCTGGCCGAGATAGCGGTGACTGCCCACGAGAATGCCGACTCTGCCGGGCTTTCTCGCGACTCGTGAGATCGTCCACCCGGCGATGCGGCCGGCCTTGCGGCTGTCGATGCCGAGATAGCCGGCGCGGGCGGGCGAGCTGAGGTCGCTCAGCAGTGTGAAGACAGGAACGCCCTTGTTCTGCAGTTCCTCGACGGCGGCATTGACATGGGGATGATCGACGGCGACCACCGCCACCGCGTCGGCCTTGCCCCCAACCTCCCGAAGCTTGCCGGCAATCGTCGAAGGCACGAGCTCATCCATGAACTCGACAATGGACCGGCCCTGGATAATGGCGGAATTGCGCGTTGCTTCGGCGAGATCGGCTGCCAGCTGCCGATAGAAATAGTCGCCCTGCTTCTGCAGAAGGAAGCCGAACGTCCGCTGCGGTGCCGCCTGGCTCAGACGCTGTTTCAGCAGTCCGGTGGCGTGGTAGCCAATAGCCTCGGCGGCCGCGACCACGCGCCGCCCGGTCTCCGCGCGCACGGGATGGCGTCGGTTGAGAACCCGGTCGACCGTTGCGACGCTCACGCCGGCCTCCCGGGCAAGATCCGATATGGTTGGCCGTTTCGCCATCTAGAGATGCCTTGAGTGACTCAATCAAATTACTGTGCCATAAAATGATGTGGTATGATAGTTTATTTCATCGCTCGATTGCGTCTCGTGCCGCCTTGGCACTATGTTCGGAGCACCGCGGCCCCAAGTGCGACCTCGGTTGATGGCGGAGCATCGGAATGGCGGCAGAACCAACGCGACGCGACTACAGCCTGATCGGCCGCGACAGCAAGCTAGCGCAGCAGAGGGGCCTCGCGACCGCGCAGTGGTATGCCTGTGCGCTGCCGCGCAAGCGACTCAAAGAGCTGATGCAGCGTAGAGATGGCCCGGCGATCTGCGACACGCTCATCTGGATCGCGGCGTTCATCGTTACAGGCGGCCTGGCGTGGCATTTCTGGGGAAGCTGGTGGGCCGTGCCATTCTTCGCCGCCTATGGGGTGCTCCACGGCTCATCGTCCGATTCCCGCTGGCACGAATGCGGTCATGGCACGGCGTTCCGCACCCGCTGGATGAACGATGTGATCTATCACATCGCCTGCTTCATGATACTTCGCGAGCCCACGGTCTGGCGCTGGAGCCACACGCGCCACCACACGGACACCATCATTGTCGGCCGCGACCCCGAGATCGCCGTGCCGCGGCCACCGGACATCCTGGGCATCCTGCTCAACCTCTTCGCCCTCAAGAGCAGCGCCGCGGCGATCCGCAAGCTGTTGCTGCACACGACGGGCCAGCTCACCGCCGAGGAGGCGACCTTCATTCCGGAGATGGAACGTCGCAAGGTCTACCTCGTGGCCCGCATCTGGGTGGCTGTCTATGCCGCAGTCGTCACGTCCTGCTTTGCCTTCGGCACGATCTTGCCGGCAATGTTTGTCGGCTTGCCCACGCTCTATGGCGGGTGGCTGACGATCGTCTTCGGCCTCACGCAGCATGCCGGCCTCGCCGAGGACGTACTCGACCACCGACTCAACAGCCGCACGGTCTATATGAATCCCGTGCTCCGCTTCCTCTACTGGAACATGAACTATCATATCGAGCACCACATGTACCCGATGGTCCCCTATCACGCGTTGCCGGCGCTGCACGAGGCGCTGAAGGCGGATATGCCACGGGCCAGCAACGGTCTGTGGGAGGCCTATTGCGAGATCCTTCCGGCGCTCCTTCGCCAGGTGAAGGAGCCCGGCTACTACGTGCAACGGGCGCTGCCGGCTTCCGCAGGGCCGTTTGCCCCCAAGCTTGCTGCTACGGGCGCCGGTTGACCGGAGACGAAAGGATAACATCGTGAGCAGCGGCTGGATCGAGGCCTGCAAGGCCGACGACATCGATGCGGAAGACGTGATCCGCTTCGATCATGATGGCCGGACCTTCGCCCTGTACCGGTCGGCCGATGATGAGTATTACGCGACCGACGGGCTATGCACCCATGAGAGCTTCCATCTCGCCGAGGGGCTCGTCATGGACAACATCATCGAATGCCCGAAGCACAATGGGCGGTTCGACTACCGGACCGGCGAGGCCAAGGGCGCACCGGTATGCGTCAACCTGAAGACCTATCCTGTGAAGGTCGAGGCCGGCAAGATTCTCATCGACCTCGGCTGACACGGGCAATTCGGTGAGCGAAGCCGGCATCGTGATCGTCGGCGCCGGCGAGGCTGGCGCGCGCGCTGCGCTGGCATTGCGCGAGAACGGCTGGACGGGCGCCGTCACGCTCATCGGCGATGAACCGCATCCCCCCTACGAGCGTCCGCCGCTGTCGAAGGCCGTCATAGTCGCCGCCGGCGAGCTAGACCCGCCGACGATCCTCGACACAGCGAGGATGCGCGACAACCGCATCGATTTTCTGCCGGGTGCGACTGTCGTCCGGATCGATCGCGGTGCACACCGCCTTGCGTTGGCGGACGGGCGACATCTGTCCTACAGCCAGCTCCTGCTTGCGACGGGATCGCGAGCGCGCCCCCTGGCCATCCGTGGTTCGCAGAACCTGCTTTACCTCCGCACATATGCCGAGGCGATAGCGTTGCGCCGCCGGCTGCAGGCGGGCATGCGCGTCGGCATCATCGGCGGCGGCTTTATCGGGCTCGAGCTTGCTGCCAGCGCGACCGCCCGAGGTTGCGAAGTCACAGTGATCGAGATGGCGCCACGCGTGCTGATGCGCGGCGTGCCCGAGGAAATCGCCACGACCATCGCCGACCGCCACCGGTCGGCGGGCGTGGATCTGCGGACCGGCGTCGGCATCAATGGGATCGAGGCGCAAGACCATCGACAGGTGATCGTCACGGCGGACGGTGCCCGAATTGTCTGCGACGAGATCATTGCCGGCGTTGGAGCCGTCCCGGAGACGGCTCTCGCAAAGGATAGCGGACTCGACATCGAGAACGGCATCCGCGTCGATGGTCACTTGCGCACGAGCGACCGCGACATCTTTGCCGCCGGCGACTGCTGCTCGTTCCCGCACGCACTGTACGGCGACCGCCGCGTTCGGTTGGAGGCCTGGCGCAACGCACAGGAGCAGGGTGCGACGGCCGCGCGCAACATGCTGGGCGCCGCGACGGCCCACGAGGCCGTTCCATCGTTCTGGTCCGATCAGTATAACGTCACGCTGCGGATTGTCGGCCTGCCGGACACCGCTGTGTCGACGGTGACGCGTCGGCTGGGTGATGGCGCCTGCCTATACTTTCATCTCGGCGCCGACGGCCGGCTCATGGCGGCGAGCGGCATCGGATCGGACAGCATGATCGCAAAGGAGATCCGCCTGGCGGAACTGCTGATTGCCCGGCAGCGGCAGCCGGCACCGGACGAGCTGGAAAATCCGAATGTACGGCTTAAGTCCTTGCTGAACAGCTGAGGCGGCCGTTCTGTCAGCGCCAAGCGTTCGCCGCGATCTTCAGCCATACCCCTGTCGATGGGCATGGACCGTCGAAACGAATCCTGCGACCGTTCAGGTCAAACGGAGGTAATTGCCATGAGCCCGACTGCCGAAAATGTTCTTCTGACGTCTCCCTTCAATGAATTAGCGCGATCATTGCGCAGCTTGCCTCAGCCGGACGAGGGTGCGGCGACCGCGGCGCGGCAGCGGCAGGATACTTTGACCAAGCCGCGCGGTTCGCTCGGTCGGCTTGAGGACCTCGCGGTATGGCTCGCGGCCTGGCAGGGCCGCGTGAAGCCGGCACTGGATCGCGCGCATTGCCTGATCTTCGCCGGAAATCACGGCGTAACCGCCCAAGGCGTTTCGGCCTATCCGAGCGGGGTCACGGCGCAGATGGTGCTGAATTTCGAGGCCGGCGGCGCCGCCATCAATCAGATTTGCGAGCGCTTCGGCATCGCTCTGCGCGTCTTTCCGCTGGATCTGGATCGCCCAACCGCCGACTTCACGGCAGGTCCGGCGCTGTCGGTCGAGGAATTCGATGGGGCGTTCCGCGTCGGTTTCGACAGCGTCCTAGCCGATACCGACATATTGCTCGTTGGCGAGATGGGGATCGGCAACACCACGGCAGCGGCGGCCATCTGCACCGCACTCTTCGGCGGTACGGCGCTGGAATGGACGGGACCGGGGACCGGCCTCGAGCGCGAAGCCCTCCTGCGCAAGGTTGCTGTCGTCGATGCGGCCGTCGGGCGGCATCGAGCGATTGCCGGCAATCCGCTGGAGGTTCTGCGTTCGCTCGGTGGACGTGAGCTTGTTGCCATCGCTGGCGCCGTTGTCGCTGCTCGTCTGCACGGAATCCCCGTCCTGCTCGATGGGTTCATCTCGACGGCGGCTGTTGCGCCGCTGCAGGCTGCGGATGCGACGGCCTTGGCGCATTGCGTCGCCAGTCATGCCTCGGCCGAGCCGGGCCATCGCAAGTTGTTGGATCGGCTCGGCCTGGCGCCGGTGCTGAGCCTCAACATGCGGTTGGGCGAGGGATCGGGCGCGGCCGTTGCCTTCGCCGTCCTCAGCGCCGCCGTGGCATGTCACAACGGCATGGCGACGTTCGACGAGGCGGGCGTCAGCAAAAAGGGCAGCTAGGCCGCCCGTTATGCCCGCGAGGAGCGTCGGCCCCGGTCAGGCTGCCCTATCGCTTTTCGGCGACGGGCGCGGGAGCGATGGCCGGCCTGTCGCCCAGCGGTCGATCCTCGACGCGGGCAAAGATGGCCAGACCTAACGCCAGTGCACCGGCAACGCTGCCGAACATGACGCCGAAGGCCTGGGCCACGCCGGGGCGTGCCTCAGGCGGTAATGTATGCTGAGCGAGATCTTCAAGGCTGGAGATCTGACCGCTTTGGGTCAATGCGTCGGCGGCGAGGCCAAGCACCAGAGCGGAGGCGGCGGCGATCGCGATGGCGCCACCGAGCGCCCGCGAGAAAGCTACGACGCCGCTCACGGCTCCCAACTGGCGCCGCTCGACCGCATTCTGTGCTGCGACGATGCTGCAGGGAAAAATCGGGCCGAGGCCGAATCCTGCGATCATCAGGATGATCGACGCCTCGATCGTCGACAGCCTGTCGGCGAGCATGGCGATGACGGATAGGGCGATAATCGAGACCGGCAAGCCGATCAGTGGCGGTCGCTTGTAGCGGCCGGACCGGCGCGAATACTGCCCGGCGAAATTCGCCGTCAACGTGCTGGACAGCATCAACGGGATCATGAGAAGTCCGGCCTCGCTGACGGGCGCGCCGAGCGCGACCTGGAAGTAGATGGGTGCGAGGACAGCGATCGCCAGATAGCTCCCGAAGACGATGAAGATCGCCGCCAATACCGGACGGATCACGGAGTCATCAAGAAAGTTCGGCGGCAGAACCGGCTCCGCCGAGCGACGTTGCTGCCAGAAAAAGGTGCCGGCCAGGATGATTGCGGTCGCCGCAAGGGCCAGCGTTCCCGCCGCCGTCCAGGGAAGTCGCTTGCCGCCCAGCGACAGCACCATCAGCAGCGAGACTGTTGCGCCGCAAAGAAGCGCAATGCCCATGTAATCCACCCGCGAGCGGTGGCGATCGATCGGTAGCTTGCGGAGGGCACGATCGGCAACGAAAAGGGCGACAAGACCCAGGGGAACGTTAATCCAGAAGATCCAGGGCCAACCGTAGTGCTCGGTCAGGATCCCGCCGAGCGTCGGGCCGAGGACCGACGAGCCGCCCCAGACGATGGAGAAATATCCGGAATAGCGGCCGCGCTCGCGCGGCGACACGACATCCGCGACCACCGTCTGCGCCATGGTTATCAGGCCGCCGCCCCCGATCCCCTGCAACGCCCGGGCCACGATGAGCGCGAACATATCGGGCGCAAGTGCACAAAGAATCGACCCGGATATGAAGATCACGAGGCAAACGCGGAGGCTACGGCGGCGGCCATAGAGATCGCTGAGCTTGCCCACAATGGGGGTGACGCAGGTCGATGTCAGCAAATAGGCGGTGACCACCCATGAGATGAGCACGAAGTCACCGAGATCCCTGGCGATCGGCGGTAGCGCGGTGGCGACGATGGTCTGGTCAAGCGCGGCGAGAAACAGTGCCAACATCGCGCCGATGACGATGACGCGAACTTCGGAGGGGACGAGCGACATCAAGCGGGCTTTCGGCAGCCAGATCGCGACCACGGTGACGATGCCGTGGGACGTGGCCGCCCTGACCTTATAGCGGATGGTAGGGCCGCGGGAGATCCCGCGCTCGCGCATGCCTGTATTGCGTCCGCGTTGCGAGAGGCGGAATTGCCCTCCTTGCTGGAATGGACGAACCGTCTATCGCCAGCGGAAGACTTCGAGGATGTTCGAGAAGTCGTCGGTCCAGACGCCGTGGTCGGGGCTCGGCGCGAGCGGCACCCAGGCTGGGTTGCTTTGGAGCAGCGCGAGATCGCCCGGCGTACGGGCCACGACCACTAGGTCCGACGGCATGACATAGAGCCCGGGGTCGGAAGAGGGTCCGGGACGGAAGCGCTGAATCACGGCAGTTGCTCCGGCGTCGGCGACGAGATTGCCGAGCACGGGCGCGACATCGAGCATGCGATTGGAGATATGGAAAGCAATGAGGCCGCCGGGCGCCAGCTTATCGAAATAGAGCCGCAGGGCCTCGCGCGTCATCAGATGCAGTGGGATCGAATCCGAACTGAAGGCATCGAGGATCAGCAGACTGTAGCCATGATCTGGGGCGCGCGCGAGCGACAGCCGTCCATCGCCGAGAATGACCGGCACGTCGGCGGCACGATCCGCCATATAGCTAAAGTAGCGTGTATCGCGGGCGATCTGCTCGACTACAGGGTCGATCTCATAGAAGGTCCAATCCTGGCCCGGCCGGCGGTAGGCAATCATGCCGCCGGCGCCGAGGCCGAGCACCGCGACGCGTCCTTCTCGGCCAGTCGACTCGACGGCCGCAAAGAGCTGCCCGAACGGACCCCGCCGCATATAGTAGCTCTGCGGTTCGTCACGCCGGGCCGGATCGAGACTTTGCACGCCATGCATCGTCGTGCCATGAATCAGCATGGTGAAGCGGCCGGATTCGTCGCGGGTCACCCGATAGACGCCGAAGAAGCTCCGCTCGTGCGTCAGAACGTCCATGCGGTCGACCATGCCGACCGTCGCGACCAGGGTGGCGCCGATGCAGAACCCGAAGCCGATGGGCCGCCGGATCAAGGCATAGGTCAATCCCAGAATCGGCGGCAGGTAGAAGTACATGGTCTGGCTACCCGGCGCGTCAAGGCTGAGATGATGGAAGGCGGCCCGAATTGGGATCGTCGCCAATATCAAAGCGGGCAGCAGGAAATCCTGCCAGGCGATCCGGGCGCTGCCGCTGTCGAGGTGCGGCCGCAGCAGGCAGGCAAGAGCCAGAGCCAGTGGATATTCGACGACGGAGCTGAAGATCACTGGGGCGATCAGCGCGTTGAAGGCTCCGCCGAGCAGTCCGCCGAGGGACATGCAGAGATAGAAGGTGGTGAGATGGCGCGCCGCCGGACGGCGACGGCTCAGTTCGCCATGGCAGACCATCACGGTGACGAAGAAGGCCAGCAGGTGGACCGGAAAGGCAGCCCATCCTGGGATATTGGACCAGAGCCATACCAGCAGAGGCAGCAGGACCAAGGGCTGCAGCTTGACCATCCACTCATGGCGAAGCGGCGGTCGGCGGGCGAAGACAAGAACGAAAGTCAGGAGGTAGAGCGCCAGGGGAATCACCCAGAGCAGCGGCGCCGCGGCGACGTCGGTGGAGATGTGTGTGGTCACGCCGAGCAGGAGGCTCGAAGGAACTCCGGCAAGGGCGATCCAATGCAATCGCTGCAGCCAAGTCGGGGCGGCGCCGTCACGTGCCTCAGACGGCGCCGGCCCTGCGGCAACCGTCGCATTGCCCGTTATCGAAATGGCCGCGCATATGCCGATCAGCAGGACGAGCAGGGCGAAGCCGGCGGTCCAGTAGCAGCTCTGCTGGCTCAACCGCAACCCAGGCTCGATCAACGTCGGATATGTAACGAGCGCCAACAGGCTGCCGAGATTGCTGGCCGCATAGAGAAAATAGGGATCGGCCGCGGCCGGGTGTCCCGTCTGCGAGAACCAGCGCTGCAGAAGCGGCGCTGTAGCCGATACGGCGAGGAAAGGGAGACCGATGGCGACGGCGAGAATGCCGATGAGCCACGGTATCGGTGTTCCCGTCGTCGGCGGCGTCCAGCCGGCCGGCACCAAGATCGGTAGCGAGACTGTCGCGACTGCCAGGATCGCCAGGTGCAGAAGAATCTGACGTTGCTGGCTGAGCCAGCGCGTCGACAGGTGGGCATAGGCATAGCCGGCAAGCAACGCCGCTTGGAAGAACATCATGGCGGTGTTCCACACGGCGGGCGAACCGCCGAGCAGCGGCAGCACCATCTTGGCGAACATCGGCTCGAGCCAGAAGATCAGCAGCGCGCCGAGAAAGATCGTGACCGCGAACAGCGGCAGCAGCGCGGCGGAAGCGAGCTGCATCACAGCGTTCGAACGGGCGGCCGTCGACAGGTGGGCCGGTCCGGTATCCATCCCTCATTCCCCCGACAAGGCACCCGCGTCGGCACCAAGCGGCGCCCGTTCCAATCGGGTCGCGGAATCGCGCCTCAATCTGCGCGGTGACGCTAGGGTAGAATGGTTTACGGTTCGTGAATGACTGCGGTGACGGCGCAACAGCATGCCGGGACCGCGCGATTTGCCACAAGTGCGATGCAATCTGGCGGCGTGTCCCCGTGGCCCTTGCTGCATTCGACCAAGATAACCGCCATAATGGGTGATGGCGAAGGATTCGGTCACGCTTCTGGACTGCAGCCGGTGGATCGCCGAGGCCGCGCTTGCCGGGACCTCCGAGGCTGCGCTGCTTGACGGGTTCTGCGCCCGGCTCGAGGACCTCGGCCTCGGGCTCAGGCGCGCGATGGTCGGCATCGACACATTGCACCCGGTGGTGTTCGGGCGCTCATTCGTCTGGCGGCGTGGAGTCGGCGTCGAGCCGCGGCAATTCGGGCGCGGCGATACGAATATCGAGACGGCCTGGCAGAGCAGCCCGCACTATCATCTGTTGCAATCCGGTGAGGGTCGGCTGCGCCGTCGCATCAGGCCGGAAGACTCTTCGCCACGCGAATTCTCGGTTCTCGATGATCTGGCGGACGAGGGGACGACGGACTATGTCGCTTTCTTTACGCGATTCGGTGAAACCGCGACGATCGGCGAGATGGACAGCGTCTACTCGTCCTGGACCACGGACAAGTCTGGCGGGTTCGACGATGGCGAGATCGCGGCTCTTGACGGCTTGATCCTTCAACTCGCTGCGGCGATGAAGCACCTGACGATCGCCCGCATCGCCGAGACGCTGGTCGAAACCTATCTCGGTCGCGACGCCGGCCGCCGAGTCCTCAAGGGTGCGATCGCCCGCG
>Ga0335069_10007744_pt1 | contig 15472 bp, 12 predicted proteins | sample Lox_Sample_11_FD_206714 | JGI IMG/M metagenome (GOLD analysis project Ga0335069, IMG submission 206714) | Soil microbial communities from Loxahatchee National Wildlife Refuge, Florida, United States - Lox_Sample_1.1 | ecosystem: Environmental > Terrestrial > Soil > Wetlands | place: USA... | reverse complement strand
AGCATGGCGGCGCAGCAAATCCACGTACTCCGCTTGCGAGCGCACGTGCACTGGAACTTTGAGTTTGTCGACCCATTGCAGTGAATAGGGATTGTCTTTATAGAGATTGATCAAAATGTGGAGGCGTCCTTGCGGAGCCATAACCCGGAACAACTCGGCCAGGGCGCGATCCTGATCAGGGTAGTAATAGAAAGACTCAACCGAAAGCACTTTGTCGAAGAAATTCTCTTCCCATGGAATCTGTTGTGCTGAACCCCACACGTAGAGAATGTTGTCAAAATCCTTCGAAGCCGCACGCGCTTGACGAATCATCTCGTCGGAGACATCAAGGCCGACGACCTGGCCAAAGCCTTCCGGTCCGTCGCCAACGATGCGGGCAAGCAAGCGCGTCGCCCAACCCGAACCGCACCCGAGATCGAGGACACGTTCTCCTGGCCGGAGATCCATCAGACGAATGGTCTTTTCAGTGATGTCAAGGTGATGGCGCTCCATCTTTGCGCCTTCGCCCTCATCGGCCCAGCGGTTGAACTCAAGCTGCAACCGCTCGTCGGGATTGGGAAGCTTCTCGGCCATGGAAAATGCCTTTCGAGATGATTGTATAACCTCGAAAGGCATGCTGGGTTGGGGCGAAACGACTAATAGGTGAATGACTGAAGGCTGCTGAGTTGGGGAGTGACAATCACGTACCCTGCTCGCTTCTTGGGTTGCAGTGCCATGTAGGCTGGGCTGGCCGGCAAACTCAAGCCGTTGATTCCTTCGAGCCACGTCCCGTCTTCTGCGAAGACATGAATACTGCTGCCGCTGGGCGCAATGCTGGAGAACTCCTGGCCAACCAGAAAGACTTTGTGAATCGGATCGAACTGGACATCGAGTCCGCTTTGCGCCTGGCTGGTGGCTCCCGGGATCGGAACGATGATTCCGGTTTGTGTCGCGAGATTATAGAACTCGACACTGAAATCAATCTCGGTGGTAGTGCAGGCAATTCCGGTTTCAGGATCGACCGCAATGCCGTTGATGAAGCCGAATCCCAATCCTGTGAACGTGGTCTGCTCGCCAGTACTGAGGTCAACCGTCCCGATGACCGGGCTGCAATTGGGACAGCCATTGCCGCCGCCAAGGACGGCCTGGTTTGTGGCACTGTCATAAGCCATGGCTGGGGAATCGTTAAAGTCAAAGTTCGAGTCCGTAAGAGTTATTCGATTTCCGAAGGTATTGGCGGCAACATCGGTGCTGAAGACAAACGAGTTGAAATTGCCACCGTTCTCGAAGGCGTAGACGGCCGTGGTAGTAGTTCCCTGGTTCACTCCGACATTGCTGATGATGTCGTCTTTGTGCAGCGGTGGAGTCCACTTGCCGGTAATGCGGTTGCTTTTCAGAGGATTCATCACGCCATAAAGACGTTTGTCGACGTAAAGTTGACTGACATGCTCGAACTCATTCAGCGCAGTGCTGTTGCCGAAAATGCCGAACGTGACAAAATCGCTTTTGCTGTCTTGCAGCTGCTTCACGATCTTGAGAATTTTTCCCGTGCGCTGATCGAAGGTTTCAATCGCAACGTTGGCATTCCCGTCGGGTAGGGTAAACGCTTCGCTCAGCACGCCTTCGGTTCCGTGCTGGTCGATGTCGTAGCCAAGAATGAAGCCCCCGAACGCGGTGTGGACCACTGGGCTGCCCGGTGCAATAGAGTGCGTCGGTTGGGACTGGAAATCCGCACTGTGAGATCGACTTTGCGCCGCCGAGAGGCTGGACACGAAACCCACGGTCACCAAAATTGAAAGTAGAGCTGTGATTCTTTCTTGCGAGTAAAATCCAGTGATTTTCTTCATGTTTCCTCGTAGCCGCCCCGAATTGACGTGAGAAAGTTTAGTGAAACCTGACAGGCTAATGTCATTTTCAGGTCAGTGTTTTGTAAAATCTTCATGCCGCAAGGGAATGAAACTCGCCCGATGCATGAGACGCACCGGCTTCGATTGTGCTAAAGTCCCTTCCCGATGGCTTCGAACCCGCAGCCCCCGGCCGAACCAGAGCCTGAACTGCTTTATTGCCCGAAATGCGGCGTGGAAGTCGCCGACCCTCTGACCTGCGGCGACTGCTCCGCAATCATTTGCCGGCGCTGCGGTACGCCGCTTGAGTCTCCCGACGAGTTGGGAATCGGGTGACTATGGAAACGTTCACAGCTCCGTCCTCCGCCCCGCCAAGCGCCGAAGAAAAACCTACGCTGATTCGCGGCTTGTCCCTGCTGGATTCTGTCCTCTTATTAGTCAGCGGCATCATCGGATCGTCGATTTTCCTGACTGCGAAAGATATTGCGGGACCCCTTCCCCATCCCATGTTGTTTCTCGGTGTGTGGGTGCTAGGCGGGGTGGTTTCACTGTTCGGCTGCGTCGCCTTCGCCGAACTCGGTTCGATGTTTCCTGATTCCGGAGGTCAGTACGTCTATCTAAGAGAAGCCTATGGCGACCTGGTGGCTTTTCTTTATGGGTGGATGTTGTTCTCCGTTGCCAACGGGGGGTCGATTGCGGCTCTCGCGGTCGCGTCTGCCGCGTATATGGGCGAAGTCGTTCCCGTCATTTCGCAGCAGCATATTGTAGGCACCGTGCTCGGCATCACCCTTACCCGAAGTCATATTGTCGGGTTGTGCCTGATCGCCGTGCTCACGGCGGTCAACATCGTCGGTCTGCGCTGGGGAGCTTTGCTGCAAAACATCTCGACCTGGACGAAGTTCACTGCCATGAGCACCTTTGTGCTTTTGGGCTTCGCCATCGGAAAGGGCCATTGGTCGAATTTCAGCGCCCATGGAGCGAGTATCGGACTCGGTCTGACTCCGTCGCAGTTTGTCTCCGCAATGGGAGTAGCGCTGATTGCCGTTTTCTGGGCTTATGACGGATGGGTCTACATCACATGGGTCGCCGGAGAAGTAAAAGAGCCGCGGCGCAACGTTCCTCTGGCTATGGTTCTGGGCGTACTCGTGGTCGGTGCGGTGTACATCGCCATGAACATGACCTACGTGTATGCGATGCCGCTGTCCGAGGTCGCCAAGCACGATACTATTGCGCACGCTGCTGCAAGTGCTCTGTTTTCACCGAAAGCTGCGATTTGGCTCTCCGCGACAATCGCCATTTCCTGCTTCAGTGCTGCCGCAACCTGTACGTTGTCCGGCGCAAGGGTTTACCTGGCGATGGCGCAGGACAAGGTTTTCTTTCGCCGCATGGCGGACATCCATCCCAAGTGGCGGACGCCAGTGTTCAGCCTGGTGGGTCAAGGAATTTGGGCCGGGGTGCTGGCGATCAGCGGCCGTTACGACCAGCTTTATACCTACGTGATCTACGGAATGGTTTTGTCTTACACCCTGACGGTGATTGGACTGTTCATCTTGCGTAAGAAACGGCCGGAAGTTCCGCGACCGTATCGCTGTCTCGGATATCCATGGTTGCCCGCCATCTATGTATTGTTTGGCGCGGCCTGGACGCTGAACACCATCATCACCCGCCCAACTGAGGCCTTTTGGGGGACCGCGATTGTGGCCCTGGGTGTCCCTCTTTATCTGTACTGGAAAAGAAGCGCGCGAAAAACCTAGCTGGCAAGAGTTTCCGAGTCTCGGCCGATTCTCTGCCGGGTGTACCAGTCGCCCAGAATCCTTTCCATCATCTCTGGCCACTGCGCAGAGGCGTCTGCCGTTTCCTCGTGCGGCGGAGGCAATACTTGAATCTGCCTTCTTTCCGGCCCTTTCGTGATTTCGCGAATGTATTTGGGAGGGCCAACTAGAAGTCCGACGCGTTGGCGAGGCTTCGATTTCCGGATCAACTGGGTCGCGGCTGCAACGATCTCCGAGTCTTCAGCGAACGCCAGCAGAACCAGGTCGTACGGGATGGTCTTCCACAAAGAAGATGCTTCCTCAAATCCGCACGCGGTGTGCACTTCGATTTCGTGATTTCTGAGAACGGCGGCGCGTAACTTTAATTTGCGGAGGTTATCGTCAACGATGAGAACTCTGCGATGGTCCTGATACAGATGAGTCATATCTCCTCTCGACTTTGTATGACCGACGTATCGAGCACGGCGGTGACAAAACCGGGAGACTGAATATCCAGGCTCCCGGCATTTCCACGTGGTAGAAAACCAAGTCGCTGATACCAGTCGAGAGTACGCGGAGATGATTTCGGACAGGTTTCGGCTCTGTTAAGAGTTTGTAAATTCAAACTCGCCGTCGCTCACCAGATTCCTTTGTCGCTGCCGGTGATTTTCTGCTCCACGGCTGCGGCGGTCGCAAGCCAGGGTAGCAGGCTCAAACGCGCAGTATTGCGGATCTTGCCCTGCGAAATGAGCGTGACCCACTCTGACGCGTAAAGTTTCACCGAATGCGGCATGATCGGAACGCGGAGAAAGTTTCGCGCGAACCCAATCTGGTCACCGCCGAAACGGGCGGCGGTCCGGACCGAATCAGGCAAGCTGACTTCAGATCCACGCCAGTGTTCAGCGAAGTCTGAGACGATAACCAGAAACGTTGCGACGCCTTCCCAGATGCCGCTTTCTTCCGACATGGCCTGAAGATCTTCGAAATCGACATGATCGTTTTCAAGCAATTCGACAGTGTCCGCGATGTCGCACAACCGCAGGAAGAAGTGACGGTACATGCGCTGCAGCGTGCAGATCATAAGGCGGTCTTCGGCACATGTAACACGGAAGGTTCCGCTACCGATCTGAATGACGCGGGAGCGAGCGATAAGAGAATTCGCGAAATTGATGAGCTCGCCGGTTTGTCCCAGACGGCCCATGTGAATTTCAACCAACTCAGGCAAGCCAGGAATCACGAAGTTCCATTTGTTCGCCAGCCTGTCACCCCAACTGCGCTCGAAAAGACTCGCGCCAAAGCGACGGGACATTACGTCGATGACCGCTGCGGGATTGGCGTCGGTATATAAGTCCAGGTCGCTGCCGAGATCCGGCCAATGATCAAGCGACTTGATCACCATCACGTCGTGGCCTGCGTCGATCAAGTCGCTACAGATTTTTCTCAAGAAAGTGGTCGCTCGATGGATACGTACGCGTTCGTGCTGTAAAGCGTCAGCGGCCCACTCGTAGCGCTCTTTGTCTTTTTGATCGGCCGTGATTTTGCGCATGGCTTCCATGGCACGGATTACCACGTGGTTAAGATTTGCAAGCTCGAGAACTGACTGAAATTGTTCGCGGGTCAACTGATCGACAGCCGCAACTTGCCGATCGTGGCCCGCGAATACAAGATTCGACAGGATGGCGAGTTCGGCAGACGAATTGATGGCGGAATTGCTTATAAGTTTTTTCATAGAAGTTTGTCGATATCTTTATGGCGTCGGAGGACGCGGAACGGCCGTTGGGTTCGGAGTCGACGAAGCCGGCGGCCGCGGGACATCCGGCGACGTAGAAGGCGCGGCTGGCGGCGGAGCAGAGTTTTGCGCTGGCGGCTCGGCCGGTTCAACCACCGGCGTGTTGTCACGCAACTTCAGTTCCACTGGGCCTCCCTGCGTATGACGAAGCGCAGCTTGCTCAGACAGCTTGTCATCGACCTTCTGTTCGCTGCTATTCGAGACATCGAACAATTTCTTGCCTTCAGCTGCACGATCAGTAGCCAACCCGACCTTTGCACCAGCCCCTATCGCCTGCTGCGCACGCTGGTAATAAAACTGTGCCGTCTCTTCGTCACCGTTCATTTCCGACAAGTAGCCGATGTTGTTAATCGAAAATGCGCTTGCAGGATTGAGCGTGAATGCCTGCCGGAACGCTTTGTCGGCAGAACTCAGATCGTTTCGGTTGATCGCCATCACCCCTTGCACATTTAAGACAGCGGCTTGCTCGGCCGCGCTCTGAGTACGGATTCGGGCACTCAGGCGCTCTACATTGTCGGCAGCCATGTCGCTCACCGGCTTACCGCGCCAGCCGCGATTGTAGGTAACCACGACCGGCTGCGACGCATGAGTGTCTGCCGCCTGCTGGTAATACTTGACCGCGGCGGGCAAGTCGCCCTCGAGTTCTCTAGCAACTCCGAGGTTGTTCAGCGTGAAAGGATTGTGCGGATCGACGGTGAGCGCCGTCTCGAGCATGGCGTCGGCTTCTGAACCCCGTCCTTGCGACAACAAGCGGACCGCGGCAACATTCGCGCGACTTACGCGCATGGCATCGTCATGAATGCTGGCGACTTCGTCGCGGAACGAAATTCCGCGAAGTTTGGCCGAGCTCGAGGTATCGATGACAGCGTCTGTCTGTTGTTGCGCCGCCAGTTGATAGAGCTGTGCGGCCCGGTCCACCTGGCCTTCGATCTCAGCGATGTAGCCAAGATTATTCAGCGTGAACGGGTCGTCAGGGTCGTAAAGGTATGCCTTGTAAAAGAGAGCCCCGGCTTTTTCGTACTGGTGTTTGCGAACGGCTTCGACACCCTCCTGATTGAGCTTTTGGACTGGCGTCGCATGGGTGCGCTTCGGAATCGTGATCTTGATGTCCTTTGCACTCGCCCTGGGGGCAAGGCAACCAACAATGACAGCCAGCGACAGACAATGAATTCTGAATCTGTTCATTTTCCCGTCCAAACGCGGTACAGCAAAACTTCGATGCCCCGGCAGCCTCAACGTTTGCCTGAGAAGACGGTTATCCGAGGCTAACCTCATTGCCCTCTATGGCATCGAAGGGGTTTGGAGATGGGGAGGGTTCATGAAACGTCTTTGGATGGTCGTTCTTTTATCGGGGGTGGCGGCGGCACAGGCAGCGCCAGCTGCGTTCTCGGGGGACAACAATCTGCTCAGTATTCCTGACAACGCCAGTTTTGAAGCGAGTCGGGTTTCCACGCCAGCAGCCAACTCGTCGAGCCCGCTGCCGGATTTGTTGCCAACGCCGGAGGGCAAGCCGACCCTGATCGGCGGCACCATCGCCAAGGCGGACCGCGTACGCGATGAGGTCACGGTTCACGTTTTCGGCGGAGGAAACACTCGAGTATTGTTCGATGGCCGCACCCGTATTTATCGCGATGGCGTGGCAGCCTCCGCCGATGCGCTGCAAAACGGACAGCGCATTTATGTAGACATCATGCGGGCCGGAAAAGACACCTTTGCGCGCAACATTCGCGTGATGTCGCAGGCAGCAAACGGGCAAAGCGTGGGCCAGGTAACCAGCTATGACCCCGCAAGCGGAGAACTGGTTCTCAGCGATCGGATTTCGCGCAGCGAGATCAAGATACAAGTCTCATCCGCGACCAAGGTTCAACGGGATGGCAAGGCTGCGGATCGCGGCGAATTGCGCTCCGGCGCGCTGGTTTCAGTCTCTTTCTCGCCAGACGGTAATGGTAAAACGCATGCCGGGCAAGTCGCCATTCTGGCTGCGCCGGGCAACTCGTTTGTTTTCGTCGGACGCGTAACTCATCTTGATCTGCGGCTTGGATTGCTGGTGGTTGAAGATCCGCGCGATCAGAAAACCTACGAGATCAACTTCGATCCGCACACCATCGGCGCCAGCGCCGATCTGCACGAAGGTGCGATGGTTGAGGCAACCACCAGCTTCAACGGATCGCAATACGTGGCCAGCAATATCAAGGTCAATTCCAACCGCAGTCAATAATTCCGAACGATCAAGGAAGATGGTCGAGATAGCAGGCTCCGCCGGTCGGTTGCACCGGCGGGGTCGGCGGCGTCTGCCACGGAACGTTGGTGAAGTCGAAGAACTCCGTCATATCGATTTGCGCGGCATCGCGCTTGGTCAGACTGGGCAGGCCGAACCGGGTTTCAACCAGCTTTAGCCAAGCTGTGTAGTCGGCCACCGTGTGCGAGACGTAATTCTTTTTCGAGAACGGTGAGATCACCATAAGCGGAACGCGGTAGCCGGTGTAGACAAAGTCGCACGTCGGACCATCGGCTTTAACGCAAATGTCTGGGCCATTCGGCGGGGGGCCCTGCAAGAGGTCGATCGGTTTAATGCCGTCCGGGCTGACCGCGGGCTGCGGCGCCACGTGATCAAAAAAGCCTCCCCCTTCGTCATAGGTGAGAATCATCACGGAATCCTGCCAGGATGGACTCTGCATCAATGCATTCACCAGGGTTGACACGTAATGAGCGCCAGCCTGAACGCTGCCGCCGGGTTGGTTGTCATCAAGGCTAGGGTGCTCATCCAGGCCGCTGTCGTAGCCAGGATCGATATACGAAACCGATGGCAAGGTTCCATTCGCGACATCGGTCAGGAATTCCGAGACTGAGACGATATTGTTCGGATACTTCTTCGCGGTGGCGAACATGTTAATGGCACTGTCCTGAATCGGCGGGGTCGCATGCTCAAGGTCAGTGACGTAGACCTTCCATGGGATTCCGTGAGCTTGTAACAAGTCGAATATCGTCTGATTGCTCAGGACTCCTTGAGTTAGCGGGTACACGTGGCCGGCCGAGGTCGCGGCCAGTGAGTACATGCGGTTCGGCTGTGTTCTCGTCATGACCGGCGAGAACCAGCGGTCCGAGGTGGCGAAATTTGAAGCCAGGAAATAGTAGTAAGGCAGACTGGCATCGTCGTAGTAACTCATCGCGCGCAGGCCGTTCAGGTCCGTAAAGTTCAGGCTTCTCGCGTCGTGAGCAGCAGCGTGAACGAATCCATCCAGCTTGGGATTCGGAGATACCGGATCTTCGTAGTTCCAGCTCGCGTGAGCCTCGTTCCAGGAAGGGCTGGGATTCTCCTCGCACATTGAGATCATGGGAAACGACGTGACCGGGTTGTTCGGATCAAACACGCAATCCGAAGGCGGCGGCGCGGCAGGATCGCAGCCGGGATTGGTAGGCGCCGGGCCCAGCAAGGGCGACGCGCCCGACGCTGGATTGAACTGTGCCAATCCATCGAATGACTGGTCAGCAATGGAATTTGCTGCCCAATATTGCCGCATGCCTCCGAAGTAGTGATCGAATCCGCGGTTCTCCTGGGCCATGAAAATGATGTGATTTACGCTTTGCAGGCTCCCGCTTTGACCAGGATTGTTAGCGTCGAGCCCGCGGCAACCTTCGAAAACGGCAATGGCGACCATGAGCAGGAAAATAGAAACAAAACGCAACTCGAGCTTGCGGTTCATAGGAGTCATGGCAAATTGATAATCAGTGCGCAGCGTTCAGATGTGGTTCAGGCAGAGTGCGTTGGTTTTGAGAAGACCGAGTCATTACGGTTAACTATGCACTTCTGTGTCGCGATCTAGGGGATTCCCTGATTGACCCTAGGAGAAGACTGTATTAACTTCTCTGAAACATTGCTGAACATCCGGTCACGGACCCTCGTTCAGCCGCCTAAATCCTAGGGGCCCGTCCAAGGGTAGGCTCCTCTACCAAGCACGTCGCAACCCGTAGTTCCAGGGTTGCCCTTTAAATAAAAAGCGACGGAGGATTATCTCGAAATGAAGAGGCTGTGCTATCAGTGTGTTTTCTTGATGCTAGCTTTGGCGATATCGGCCTTTGCAGATGTTACAGTGGGCAGCCCGTGGGTGGGATCCACGGTGGGATCGCCGGTGCATTACACAGCGACCGGGACCGCTAACAACTGTAACCGTGGCGTCGCGTCCATGGGCATCTACGTCAACAACGTTCTCAAGTACACATCCAATGGCTCGAATTTGGACACCGAACTCTCCTTAGATCCTGGAACCTATGACACTACTGTAGAAGAGTGGGACCAGTGCGGTGGTGCGTCTTACACGCACGTGTCGATCACGGTCACTAACCAGACGGGCGTGTGGGTGATGACCCCAGCGCTGAACGGTCAACTTCAGTCGCCTGTCGGCTACAAAGCTACGTCGAACACCTCAAAGTGTGACAAAGGTGTGGCCTCGATGGGCGTCTACGTGAACAACGTCCTGAAGTACACCACGCAAGGCAATAGCCTGGACACCAGCCTTTCTTTGGACGACGGAACCTATAACACGGTAGTTGAAGAATGGGATAAGTGTGGAGGCGCCTCGTACACTCCGGTGCAAATCACCGTGGGCGGCGGAGGTGGTGGCGGCGGTGGTGGTAACGGCAAGACGTTTACCTCCATTCAGGGTTCCAAAGGCTGGGTCGGGTACGGTGAATATCCGCCAAATTACCAGATCTGTACTGACTGCGGTCCGGGCGTCACCTGGTCGATGGGGCAGCACGTCAAGACGCCATCAAAGAGTGGGAACTCGACAAAGTTCGCCATCGGCGGAAACAAGCCTTACTCCGATGTTCTGTTTACAAATCATCTGATCGGGTCACAGTCTTCGCAAGGCGTCTATGACAAAGACCATACGCTGCTGACCACTTTGCATAACTTCACCTATGACGCCTACTTCTACACCACGCAGTTGCCGGTTGTACAAGTGCTCGAGTTCGATATCAGCATGTACTTCAATGGGCATGGGTTGATTTTTGGAACTCAGTGCCGCGTACAAGGCGGGCATATGTGGGACGTGTGGAATAACGTCAAGAAACATTGGGAGTCAACAGGGAAGCCTTGCAACCCAGTCAACAGCGACTGGAACCACGTGATAATCCAAGTGCAGCGTGAATCCGACAACTCACTGCTGTATCAGTCGATCACGTTGAACGGGACCAAGTACACGCTTAATAGCAAGTACGCTCCCGGAACCGCGAACAAGAGTTGGTGGGGCCTGACGGTGAACTACCAACTTGACGGCAACATCAACCAGGCGGATTACACAACATACCTGGATGATTTCAACCTGACCTACCAGTAGACAGTTGGGGCAGGGAGAAAGGGGCCACGTCACCTGGCGTAGCGCCCCTTCCTCCCTACGACGTACTTCGGCCCAGTTCCTCAGAAGGCAGCAAGTCGAAGTCACTACCCGTTGAGGCCTTCTTAAACTCCCGCAGGATTCTATCCGCAACTTCCTCCACCGGACCTGGGGCTATCACTGTCAAGCCGGCAGTCCTGCTTAAAGACAGATACGAAGAGCGGCATACCTGCAAGAAATCCACTGGGTACTCAGGTTTCCGCTCGCGGGCGTGCTCCGGATCGGCGTCGAGAATGTAAGCTACGTCAGGCTTAGGCACCACAGCCAACACAAACCTGACATAGAGTTTGACCAAGAAGTTCCGTGATGACAGGTTCGCCAGTTCGTCATAGGCGAAGCGGTCAAAGACGATGACATCCGCAGGCTCGCGTCTCGCCCGTGCGGCTACGACTCTGAGAGAGATCGCATCCAGCAAGTAGAGGCCGAAACGCGCCACCGTCATGTACCAGGATTGGACGTTCTTGTCGCGACGCTCGACGGGCTTTCCTGGAGCGCCGATTCCGCGTTCACTTCCGAACAAGGTGTGGCTGGCTGTGTCGCGGTATTCCTTGAGCACGGCGACGTCATCCCAGAAAGCAAGTCGTTTGATGCGGAAGTTGCTATTTAACAGGTGAGCACACAGGAGTTCGATCTGCGTACTCTTCCCTGCACCATCAATGCCGGAGAAGCTGATCAACATTGGCTTGCCGTGAGACCCCGGAGCGGACATAAGGTTCCTAATGCGCTCCAGGAGGCCGGCTCGGGCTCCCGCTGGACAACGCCGCCACAGCCCCGAGGGCAACGCCGGCGCCAGCGATAGCGCCGAGACTGATCAGGAATATGCGCACCCGGTGTGGTTTCGCGGGTGCGATCGCCGCTCCTGCCGGGTTCGACGCTGCGACACCCGTGGTACTGGGTGTCTCAGCTACGGCTGTTCCGGCCGGCCGTGCTGTCTGATTTTGCTGCACTGGTGTTGACTGACTCTGATTCGTTGGCGCAGGTTGAGCTGAGTCTGGCTGAGTCGTTTGGGTTTGATCCGCAGGCGTAGCTTGCTGCACCTCCGGAGCAGGTGAGTTCGGCGCCGCCGATTGACCGCCATTGTTTTGTGATGGAGCGGTTCCATTCTGCGCCACAAGGGCACCAGGACTATCGGGAAGGTCTTGAGAACGGGTCAGCTCTTGCGCGCTTACGGTCACAAGAGTTGATCCAGCTACGAGAATGGAGAGAAAACGTCGGGCCCACCGACACGATTCACTTTTCATAACTCCCCTTAAGTGTCGTCAAACGCGTGTACTGAACTACCGCACAAAGAGCCAACTGTTACGCGGCGCGCTCGGCCTGGGCAGTGGCCCCCCACTGCATCTGGCCGGCAAGCATCGGAAGATGGAAAAAGCTTTCGACTGCCTCGGGCACCGTCTCAAAAATTTCGAAGAGTCCGTCAACTCGCGTGAGTTCGAGCACTGCGGCGGGAGCCGGCGACACGGCTGCCAGTTTCAAGTCTCCGTTCCGCTTCATGACCTCTTCTGTGCAAGTGAGCAGCATTGCCACACCCGCGCTATCAAGCTTCTTTACGTCGGAAAAATCGAACACCAGGCGCGGACGTTCTCCCTTTAGCAGATTCTGGATCTCTCCGAAAAACACATGGGCGGAGCCGCGAACCAACTTCTCCGGGAGATGCAACACTGTGATGGGCTTTTCATTCGTCATAAGTGAACCAGTAATTCCTTCCCGGAGCTGCTATTCGTATCTTCGTCAGGGCATGAGAACCCTGATCTCACTCCGTAATGTCACTTTAGAGATGTAGGTAGCCATCGTCTATCCAGTCCCACCTGTAGAGGAGGGACTGCGTTGCTGTACCAGCCTTATGGGAACTATGTGGAAGAAAGCAGGAGACTTACGAGCTCTGCAAGAGACGCACGATGTCGGCTTCCGGATCGTGGACCACGTCGCGAAGCATATTGGCACCGTAGCGGGTCAGGGTGGCGAGATTTGTCTTGTACCAGCAGCACTTCGCCATATTCGGGGACAGGCCGCAAAGGAAACGCAGCCGATGCATGGACTGGGGCCGGTTCAAGGAGGCGGCAACCAGGCGATGGTTCCCGTCCAGGATTGTAAGGGGACTGGTTTCGTCGAGGCCGATCAACAAAACAGATCCGATCTCCTTATCTTCGGCAAGGCACCTTCGGAGATCGGAGATTTTCGCCTCAAACGCATCGCTGATTTCGCGGCCCTTCCCGGCACCTAGCGATTGCAATACATCTCCTATGGCAAAATTACCGCGCGCAAGTTTACGCCATTGAGCTCGCGGGAACACCTGGATTCGTTCCAGATCGTCTCCGCGAACGACCACCTCGAACCATTCCGTGTCTTTGGGAAGCTCCCGCCATAGGCTGCCGTGGCGTAGGAACAATAAGGCCCGCCGCCGAATATTGTCGGCAGCGTTATTGAGGTCGGGTGCTGTAACCAATGCTTTCATTTCCTGGTAGTCGGCAAATTCCGGGCTGCTATGGAAATCGCTCTTCAGGAACTCAGCAATCACCTCATCTTCGTTTATTTTGCGAATCATCCGAAGCGGAATTCGGTCCAAGGGGCTGCCATTGGTTCTCCATCTGGCCCACGCAGCAAGCAGAAATGGAATCGCTACAAAGCCAAATAGCACAATCATCAATACAAACTGGACCAGAATCACCTGCTGCAAGGATGCATGGTAGCGGCAAATCCCAGCAATCACGGCGGCGCCGAACAACAACTGAACCCAAGCGATATTGGCGATGCGATGAGACATCTCGTAAGCAATAAGAACCACGCAGAGAGCGTAGACGCACGCTGTCACCGCATAGAACGCAAGCAGATAAGGAAAACCGTATTTTCCGGACAGCTCGAACTGGGGCCCGAAAAGCATCGTCCACACCCACGCCGGCGCGAACCGAAGGCAGATTGAAAGGAAGCTTCCGATTCCCAGGACCAACAGCAACGTGGTGCCGAGAACGTTGTGTTTCTGCCGTTCCTGCGAGGTAGCTCCGGCAGAGATTGGGAACATGCTGTTAATCACTGCCCATGATGAAGCAAAAATGACACGCCCAATGAGGGCAACCGCAGCGTATAGACCCGCCGTTACTGGGGGAAAGAAGTGCTTCACCAGAACGATGTCACAATTGTTGATGACGACTTGACCGATGAAAAAAACGATAGCCTGCAAGGCCTCGCCGAAAGCGTGCGGAATATTTGCTTCAGAACTGGAGATCGCTTGCAGTTTCGGGAGAGCAAAGACGTAAGCGGCTGCAACCGCTGCCGCGATGGCAGCGATCACACCCGACACGCCCCAACCCAGGTAAATGGCCGCAAGGGTCACGAACAGCCGGCACAGGCCCTCCAGCACGACGTTGGTTGCAAACCGGCGAAAATCGCACGTTCCCTGCAGGTAGCCACGTCTGGCTCCCAGCGGAATGTAAAAAGCAACTGCGATCGCGAGCCAAATGATCAGGCTGGAGTTCGGCAGGTTCAAGTAGCCGGAAATCTGTCGAGCGAAAAGCAGCAGGACAACGGCAACAGAAGCGCCAGCCATTAGTGCCTTTTGGTGTAAGAAACGGTAAGCGCTGATGCGGGCTTCTTCAGTAGACCTCTGAGCCACAAGCTTGGTGGTGAGAATTTGAAATGAAAGCGTTACGGCCGAGATCAGGATGAGGGCGGTGTAAACTGCGCTGACATGCCCAAAGGCGCTTGCGCCCAGGAAGCGCGCCACGGCCATGTTATAGAGAAAACTGATCCCCGTGACCATCCCGGATGCAGTGAGCAGTACGAAACTGCCAGAGAGCACTCTGGTGTGCAGAGGCTTGATTTCAGCGGTTAGCGCTTCCATTCGTTCGGGGCTCCGGCCGATGTGCAAGCTTCGGGCAATATGCGACTTCGGCCAATTGGTTTCTGATGCGTAACTCGCCCCTCACGCTGCCCAACCCCTTGTCCTAGTGGACATACAACTGGTGCCGGCACGACAACCCCGCTGCACCCTAAGGCTTCTAATCGACTGCATCCATGACGAGCCGAATCAGACAAATTTTTGCAATCGCCCTGCTTTTGTTCGTGGAGGGCTGTACGCATACCAACTCGCTTTCGCTGCAGTCCGACTTCCCCACCGCACCTCGCTCTCCCCAGATGCTGGCCGTGTATGAGCCTTGGTTCGGTCATCCGCAACACATTTCCGTGGGCTACTCGTCGCAAGACCCGGTGGAAGTCCGCAAACAAATTGATGCCGCCAAAAACCTAGGGATATCCGGTTTTGTAATTGACTGGTACGGAGACCGCGAACCGTTTCTTGATCGCGCATATGAACAAATGCAGACTGCGGCAGGAGAGAAGAACTTCAAAGTCGCAATGATGTTTGACGAATTCGATCGTGGAACGGAAGAAGCGACCGACGACGCGCTCACGGCCTTCGAGAAGTTCAATGAAAAGTATCTGGCGCCTAACGCACCGGGACGAAATGCGTATCTCACTTATCACGATCGGCCGGTGATCTTCATCTTTCCGAAGGGTGCACACACGAATTGGGCGCGAGTGCGGTCGGACGTGGACAAGTGGAACCCTCCGCCGCTATTGGTTTATGAATTCCGTAATACTCCGTACGCCGATTCGCTCGATGGTTTCTATGCCTGGGTCAATCCGGGAAACAAAGGCTACGCCAGCGATGGCAGCCACTGGGGCGAAGATTATCTGCTTCGCTTTTATCGAACCATG
>Ga0335069_10007743_pt1 | contig 15474 bp, 14 predicted proteins | sample Lox_Sample_11_FD_206714 | JGI IMG/M metagenome (GOLD analysis project Ga0335069, IMG submission 206714) | Soil microbial communities from Loxahatchee National Wildlife Refuge, Florida, United States - Lox_Sample_1.1 | ecosystem: Environmental > Terrestrial > Soil > Wetlands | place: USA... | reverse complement strand
ATTGTTCCAAAATCCGGAACGCACTGAAAACGGGCATTCTACGATTGTGTAACATCGTTAGCGCATGAAACTGATCCTCGCTTCCTCGTCGCCGCGCCGCCAGGAGCTATTGCGCGCGGCGCGCATTCCGTTCACTGTCCAACCGGCCAATGTCCCGGAAGATCCTCTGCCGGGGGAATCGCCGGAAGCGATGTGCCTGCGCCTGGCGCGCGACAAAGCGGAGGCAGTTTGGGCGAAGCTGGAATGGAAGGCTGGCGTCTTGGTTCTGGGGGCTGACACTACGGTCGTGGTTGATGGCGAAATCCTGGCAAAGCCGCTGGACGAGCAGGATGCAGTCCGCATGCTGCGCCTGCTGGCCGGACGGACACACGAAGTCATCACCGGCGTCTGCCTGATCGGCACATCGGGAGCGGATGTCCGAACTGAAACAACAGAGGTGACCTTCAGTGGCCTGAGCGACACAGAAATCGCCGAGTACGTCGCAACCGGTGAACCGATGGACAAGGCCGGAGCTTACGCGATCCAAGGCATGGCGTCGCGCTGGACTGCGCGCGTGGAGGGCGATTATTCGAACGTGGTGGGGCTGCCGGTGGCGCTGGTTTACCGGATGCTACAGGTGCACGGCTTGGCCTAGTGGAGGTTACTTCGGAGTTTTTCCACACCGCGGTAAAAGTTACACCGGTGTCCCTAACTCACCCGTCGTAACCCTTTCGCTTGCAACGCGTAACTTTGGCAGTTGTACTGCTCTTCTCATGGCGACTGATTTCCTGGTTTCGGCCTCGTTTCCCAGCCGTGAAATCAACTCCCCCGGAGGTCGCAAATGGGCAACAAACCCACCCTTCTTTGCGTGGACGACGACGCGCAGTGCCTGAGCATCCGCAAGATCATGTTCGAAGCATTTGGCTTCCAGGTGACGACCGCGACCGATCCGCGGCAAGGGCTGCGCATGCACGCCAGCCGTCATTATGACGCCGCCATTCTCGACTTCCAGATGCCCCACATGGATGGTGGCGAGTTGGCCAAGGCGATGAAGATGGCGCGGCCAGAGGTTCCGGTGGTGATCCTGTCGGGCCTGCCTTACCTGCCCGACGAAACGCCGCAGTATTACGATCGCTTTTATTGCAAAACGGAATCGAGCATCAAGTTGGCGCAAGAGATTCAGCACCTGATTGCAGAATCATCGGACGATAAAGGGGGCGATGGCACGCTGAAATTGAGCGGAAAGCTCTTTGCAGCGGCTGGGGTTGCGGTTGGATTTGCCAGCCAAGGGGTGCGGGACGTGCGTCACCGCATCTTTCGAAAGCCTTTTCTCGCAGAAGACGCTGCCGCGCTGATTTAGGCTTCGCTCGACGCTGGTTAAATGCAGATCCCTCGGCGCTGAAGCGCCTCGTGATGACAAAGAAAGAGAAGCGCTGATGCAGGGCTGAACGCCCTGCTCCACCCAAAGACTAGTTCGGCATGGATTGGCCTACGCCCTGCAAAGCCACGCGGATGTCTTCTACCCTTTCGGAATCGGTCGGGTTATCGGCCAGGAACTCGAGGCCGTAGCGATAGCCGTTGCGATTGCGGACGGCGGCGCGGGCGCGCAGCGGCTGGTGCGTGTAAGCGGGCGTGAACTCCACTTCGATCTTGTCGCCAATCTCTAATTCCACACCGGCGCTGACAGCGAGGCCGCCTTCGTTCAATTCGTTGCCGCGGCCGTCGACAATGCGCGTCTTTTCGTCGGAGTGGACGATGACACGGACGGGCACGTCGAGTTTGAAACGGCGAAAACGGCGCGTGTTGATGATCTGCCTCTCGGTCACGACAATGTCGATGCCCATCTTACTTGCCTCGTTCCTCACCTGCTACTGCAAAGATTTCTTGTCCGACAAATTCCTAGGTGTCTTGCGGTTTAACACCGAGACCAGGGTGGAGGCGCTGGCGGGTGCGCCTACCTTATGATTCTGAATAATGTCCTTGGCGCTCAGGCTGCGACCGTAGAGGTTCTCGTTGGCGCTGCCGTCAGAGCGCAGCGTTGAGCCTTCGAGCGAGATCCCGGCGAACAGGCCGCGGGCACGCGAATAAGAAAGTATCTCGGCTCGCATCACGATATCCGTGTCGGCCTGCGCGGTACGACCCTTGGGGCCAGCGGCGGCTGCGGCATCGGCCCCAAGTTTGACTTTGCTCGAGAGCAACGAGCGCGCGCCCTTGGGATTCATCACGAGCAATACGAAATCCGTTTCCTGCCCGCCGAGCTGCAATCCGATGTTGGCGCCTTCCAGCGCGAACATGGCGGGCGGCCCCCAGGAGCCGGTGAAATGCTCACCAGAACGGCAGATCATGGCGCCACGGCCGAAGCTGCCGCCGACGCCGATCGCGAACTTCTTCACGCCGGGGAGAACGATGACGCACTCGGCGCGGTCGAGCAGTTCTGTCGGGATGTTGTCGGGAATGTCGAGGATCTCCTTAAGCACGGTGCCGGCGTTTTCGAGGCGATCCTTTTCGCGTTCGCCCTTGGCGAAGGCGGAAGGAAGAAGGCAGAGCGATAAAGCGACGGCGATGATGACTCTGAACTTCAAGTAAAGTGCTCCCACAAAATAGTGTCGTCCCTCACGGGACTCGGTGGCTTGCTTCTGCCCTGTCGAACCGACTCTTACGAGTCGGGCTATGGAATGTCGCGCCTGCGGCGCTATCTAGAATACTTTAACTACAACCTGGTCATGACAAAATCAAAGCCGTCATAACAGGCAGTGGGCACGGAGACGAACTCCGTGCCCGCTGCCCGCGCGCAAAGAGGCTACTTTCCGCCGACCTGATCGGAAGCGGAAATTCGAGCATTCCGGCTCATGTCGGCCTTCATGACACCGTCAAACTTGGTGCCGGCAAAAACCTGGTCGCCGGTGAACACGACACTGCGCACCGGAACGCCAGGGTTAAACACGGAGTGCCAGCGATGGCCGTCGTTGGAGGCCAGCACTGAGTTGGATTCCTTGTTGATGGCGACCACGGAGTTGGAGGTCAGGTCGAAGTCGATGGCCGCGATCTTGTCCTGCGGCAGTTCGCGGGCTTTTTCCCAACCGTCGGACACCTGGTGATAAACGCCCTGCGGCGAGTTCAGCCAGACGTAACCGTTGCCGTCGAGCGTCATGCTGCTGATGTAGGTCACGAGCGGGATGTGGACCTGGTCCCAACTGTGGCCCTGGTTGTCGGATTCGTAGATGCGCGAATACGCCGCGGCGGCAACCACCTTGCCGTTCGCACGGACGTTGATGAACTGCTGCTTGCCGAGCGATGCGACCGGAGTCCAGCTCAAGCCGGAATTGCGACTCTCGTAAACACCGTCGTCGGTGGCGAGGAACCAAACCGGTCCGCTGAGGTCGAGGTCGGAGACACGCATATGCGCATCCATCTTCGCCGGCAGGACCTTCATCCAGAGGTGACCTTTCGGGTCGTAGCGGAAGAGTCCGCCGTTGGTTGCGGCGTAGAGATTGCCCTTTTCGTCTTCGCGAACCTTGAAGACATCGTGGCCGCCCAGGCCGGTGCTCATCTGCTGCCACCTGGAGCCGCCGTCATCGGAAACGAAGACGCCGCCGGTCTCGTGATCGTTCACCGTTCCCGCGTAAACCTTGTTGGCGTTCTTCTGGTCCACGATCACCGACGCGACCTGGCGATGCGAGAAGCCGGTGTTCGACGCGACAAAAGCCTTCGCTCCATTGCGGCTCACCAGAACGCCGGTGCGATCGGTGGCCAGCAGGAGCAGGTTGGGATCGGTGGGATGGACCAGGACGTCGTTAACGATTACGTTGGCCCCCGAGATACGCTTCCAGGTGCGACCGGCGTCGTCGGTGCGCCAGAGGCCTTCGGTGGTCCCGGCATAAACAACGTTAGGATTGCGCGGGTCCTGCTTCAACACGCGCGTGCGGCGCGAGGTGAACGGAATCCCCGGGACTTTATGGAAGAGCTCGCCCGCGGCCTGGCTGGTGTAGATACCCGAGCAGGCACTGGCGTAAACGACGTTAGGAGCCTTGGGGTCGACGATGATGGAGAAGACGTCGGAGTCTTCGATCATGCCGCGATTGATCTGGTGCCAGTTCGCGCCACCATCGGTGGTTTTCCAGGCAAGGTGGAAGGTCCCGGCATAAACCGTGTTCGGGTCCTTCGGGTCAATCGCGATGGAGCCGATGTCCTTCAGCGAAGGATGATTTTCAGGCGAAATCAGCTTCCAGTGATTGCCCTGGTCGTCGCTGCGGTAGACGCCGTCGAGGGCGCCGGCGATCAGGATGTGCGGGTTCGAGGGTGCGAGATGCAGCGCGCGAACCGATTTTCCCTTGATGCCTTCGAGCGAAGTCCAGTTCTGGCCGCCATCTTTCGAGCGGAAGATTTCGCCGGTGTGACCCTCGATGCTCCAGCCGGCCACGTACATCAGCCTGGAGTCGGTGGGGTCGATTTCAATATTGTCGAGGACGTAGTCGAAGCCTTCGCCGAGGTGCGCGAAACGGGTCCAAGACTGGCCGCGATCGTCGGAAACATAAAGACGGCCAGAGCTCGTACCTAAGAAGATGCGATCGGGATTATCGGGAACGACGGCAAGTTTACGAACGTCGCCGCCCTCAGGTCCAGAAGCCTTCATATCGGCGGCCAAGAGCCCCAGAGCCCAACCGACAAGGAAAAAACCCACAACCAAACGTAGCTTGCTTAAACTCAACATCGATCCTCCTAAATGGCGAAGCGGCGCATGGAGGGGGGAGTTTCGCTCCCGATAAGGTGCCAGTAACCGGTACCGCGGGCCAGATTACGTAAGCCGAAGAGCGCGGCGGACAGGGTCATGTCCGGCGGGTGAGCGCGGGACGTAGTACCTGCGTGTGTGAGAAGCGGCGGTGAAGTGACGCCGGTGGAATCCCACATCTGCGGAGTCCCAACGTTTGTGGAATCCCACATCTCGCAAGAGAAGGGAGATGCGGGCACCCAATGCGGATGAGATGTGAGTACCGGGATTCCAGGTTGCTGCGCTAAACTCGCAACCAATGGGGGGAAGAGGAATCCAATCGGACAATGGCCGAACGAACAACATCGTTACCGCTTCCGGGCGCGAATGCGCAGGTGGAACAGGACCTGGGCTTCGGGCAGGTGCTCGCGGAGAAACACAACTATCGCCTGCTGAATCGCGACGGCACCTTCAACGTTCAAGTCGAGCATGGCAGTCCACTGGCGAGCGTCTTCAGCTATCACACGTTTTTGAACCTGACGTGGCCGCAGTTCTTCCTGTTCTTCGGCGGCACGTACCTGGTGCTCAATGCGCTGTTCGGGGTGCTCTACATGTGGGCGGGGCCGGGGGCGCTGGAAGGGCATGCGGACATGCCTGCGTTCTGGCGGGCATTCTTCTTCAGCATCCATACCTTTGCGACGGTTGGGTACGGGAATCTTGCTCCCGTCAGCACCCTGGCGAACGTAATCGTGACAGCGGAAACGCTGGTCAGCCTGATGGCATTCGCGCTCGTGACCGGACTGGTGTTCGCTCGCTTTTCGCGTCCGGTGGCAGATATCCGGTACAGCAGCGGTGCGATTGTCGCTCCCTACATGGGAATGAAGGCGCTGGAATTTCGCGTGGTTAACGGGCGCCAGAACCAGTTGATCAACCTGGAGGCACAGGTGTCCCTGGCAAAATTCGAAGGCGAGGGGCCCGCTCGCCCGCGGAAGTTTCAGCCGCTCAAGCTGGAACGCAATAAAGTGGCGCTGTTTCCGCTGAACTGGACGATCGTGCATCCGATTGACGAATCGAGCCCGTTGTACGGCTGGACGAAGGAGATGATGATCGCGCAAGAGGTGGAGGTTTTCGTCCTGATTACGGCAGTGGATGAGACGTTTGCGCAAACGGTGAACAGCCGAGCCTCCTACACGGCTCGCGAGATCCATTTCGGGCGAAAGTTCGTGGGCATGTACGAGTTGAAGGGCGAGAAGATCGTGCTGGATCTAGAGAAACTGGACGCGACGGTGGAGGCGGAGCTGCCGTGATTGCCGGTGTTCGCAGAAAAGCAGATCTCTCGCTTCGCTCGTGGGGACAAAGCGGCCTCGAGCCTTCGTGGTGACAGCAAACCAAGAGTCAGGCGGAGGCGCGGAGCTTGCACTCGCCGTCTAGTTGCTCTGCCATCTTGCCTAGTTGGCGGACGGCGCGGTCGCGAGCCGGACGAATCTCGGAAAGCGCGCAGCCGAGGAACGAGGCGCACTCGCGGTCGGAATATTTTTCCAACACAGACATGACGTAAATGAAGCGAGCGAGCGCCGGCAAACTGCCGAGCAGAGTCGCCATGGTTTGCTGGGGAGAAGCGTTCCAGCGGACGGCCTTCCTCTCAGGCGGTTGAGTGTCTTGCGCGGGGGCGACGATGCGAATCGCTTCCTTGATGATGTTGTGCGTGGCCCATCGGTGAGCCCACTCGGAGAAGACACCGCCGCTTTGCGACGACTCGACGGCAGCGGCGAAGCATTTCTCGGCCGCATTCGCATCGCCCGTCAGCATGAGAGCGAGCAGGTAGTAGCGGCCCATTTCCTTTTTGAAGAGATCGCAGAAATCTGTGGCCGTGGCGTAATTCGTTTCCTTACTTGCGCGAGTATCGTGTCGTGCAAAGAGCAACTTGTCCTCCGCCGTTATGAAAACCCCATGGTATCGGTTCAGTAGCGGTTGTACATCGAAAATGCAGAGCTGCTGCGGCATTTAACAAACCTTTACATTTCACCTGCGAGCCACAATCTTCGCTTCGGGTTCGATCTCGACCTGAACGCGCTGGCCCAGCTTCAAGGGTGTAGGCTTCGCAAAGGCCAACTTCACCAGCAGGACGCGCGTATCCACTGGCTTGCCGGGATCTTCGGGTCGCAGGCTGCGTGGTGTAACCGAGTTGGGAATCTCTTCGATACGCGTGTCCCACAATTGGCCGGTGTAGCCTTCGGCGCTGACGATCGCTTTGGTGCCGTGGTGAATGCGCGCAGCGTCGAACTCGTCGACCTCGGCCTCAACGCGAACGCGGTTGAGATCGGCGATGGTCATCAGGACGGCACCGTCTTTGACCGTCTCGCCGGGCGCGACCTGGCGCGTGATGACGGTTCCGCTGATGGGCGCGATGATGCGCGTCTTGTCAATCTTCGCCTGCCACTCCTTCACCTCGGATTGCGCCGTCGCCAGGCGAGCTTGCGCGGCCTCGAGATCGCGCTGCGCGCGCTCCTGCGCCTGCAGCGTGCCGACCTTCTCGGCGTAGAGCTTGCGGGCACGCTCCAATTCGATCTCGTAAAGATGTATATCGGCCTGCGATTCGTTCGCTCTAGCCTGCGCCTGGTTCATAGAAGCACGAAGGTCATCGGAACGCAGCTCGGCAATGACCTGGCCTTTGGCAACGCGATCGCGCTCCTGCACCGGGAGGTAGACGATGGTGCCGGCGACGTCGGTGCCGACATTAACTTCGGCGTTCGGATAAGCGACCACACGCCCCTCGGTACGGATGTGGAGTCTATCGTCGATGGGAGCGGCGGCAGCCACAGGCTTGGGCTTCGAGGCGGCTTCGATTTTTCCAGCGACATTCATCTGCCAGGCGATGCCGGCAACCAGGGCGAGCAGGAAGAGGGAGAGAATCAGGCGCTTCATTTGTACTAACCTTTCTGTTCCAGGCTCCCCAGCGGCTAAAGCCGCGAAGGAGGGTTGCTCCGTTCGGCACGACTGAAGTCGTGCCCTGATACGAATCGGTTCTGTTCGGCACGAGTAAAGTCGTGCCCTGATACTTAGCTGCTTTCGTTCGGCACGAGTAAAGTCGTGCCCTTTTAAATCGCAGTTAAACCAGGCGGCCGTCCTGGATGTGCAGGACGCGGTCGCTGACGGTGCGCACCTTGGGATCGTGGGTGACGATGAGAAGCGCGCGGTTTTCCTGTTTAGCCAAATCGCGAAACATTTCGAGCACCTGCATGCCGACGTGCGAATCGAGATTGGCGGTCGGCTCGTCGGCGAGCAGGATGGGAGGTCGTCCGGCGAGCGCGCGCGCAACGGCAACGCGCTGCTTCTGGCCTCCCGACATGTCCCGGGGGAGGAAATGCTTGCGTTCCGCGAGGCCAACGGCTTCGAGCACGCGCTCGGCTTCAGTGCGAGCGTCGCGGCCGGCGACGCCCTTCACGTTCAACGCGTACTCCACGTTTTCCACGGCGGTGAGCGCCGGGAAAAGGTTGAATTGCTGGAAGACGAAGCCGATCGATTGCTTCCGGATTGCCGGCAGCTTTTCGGGGCGCTCGCGATCGACGGTTTGTCCGGCGATCACCAGTTCGCCATCGCTCGGCGTGAGGATGCAGCCAAGGATCGAGAGCAGCGTTGTTTTGCCGGAACCGGATGGACCTTCGAGCGCGACAATCTCGCCGGGATGGAGTTCCATCGAGACGCCTTTCAGCACGGAAACTTCTTCGGCGCCCTCACGGAAGGTCTTCGTGATGTCGCGGGCGGCGAGAACGGCGGTGGTCGTTTCTGCCGCGGCGACGACATCGCGATGATGCAGCCGCAGCAACGGGCACTTGCGAGCCTCGTGCGGCGGCAAAGCCGGTTGCGCCAGAGAGGAAAAAAACGATTTGTGAGAACGTAACTGCATCGTTACCGTCCTTAGGCCCGGAATACCAGCGCCGGATCGAGAGACGCGATCTTGCGGAACGAGAGCATGGAAGCCGCCAGGCACATCGCGACGGTGCCGATCAGCACGACGCCGAGAAAAGCCTGCGGAATGATGAGGTGCAATGCGACCTTCGCCATTAGAGGCTTGAGTCCGTAGGCGAATGCCGACCCGACCGCAAATCCGGCAATGGCGGAGATGACGGCCTGCTCCGCGAGGATCTTGTAGATGTCGCCATTGCTGCCGCCAATCGCCTTCACGGTGCCGAATTCCTTGAGGTGCTCCATGGTCGAGGTGTAGAGCGTTTGCGCCACCACGACGACGCCGACCAGGATGCCGAGGAAGACGGTCAGGATCATGTTGAGGCCCAGACCGGTGCTTTGCACCCAGTAGTTGCGGCTGCGCGCGGCCCATTCCTTGCTGGTCCAAACGTCGTTGAATGGCAGGCGCGACTGGATCTCGCGGCGGACTTGCTCGATGTCGGCTCCTGGTGCGACTTTCACCAGGATGTAGCTGGTGCGGTTGCGCAGCGTGGTGGGCGAGAACGCCTGCATGCGATCGAATTCCATGAAGGCCAGCGGCGTGGTAGTGAACGAAAGTGCACCATGCGTCTTGCCGATCACCTGCATGCGGTTGTCGAGAATCTCGCGGTAGTCGCCGACCTCGAAGGGGCCGAAGCGCTTCACCGCCGAGTCATCGAGCATGAAGTAAGGGCCGCGGCGCAGGTCGTCAACGTTGCCGCTGTAGTTCCAGGGGAGATTCCAGTCGTGGAAGTTCTTCAGCGCATAGATTTCGACGCCTTCCTGGGCGCCGCTGGGGAGCGACACCTGCATGAAAGCGAGGATCAGGTTCTCGGCATTCGCCACGCCCGGTACGGATTTCACGCGCTCGACGTAACTTTCGGGGAAGGTGTGCGAGAAGTCGATGTTGGGTGTGTTCTTCGAGGTGATCCACAGATCGGCGTTCACATGCTCGATGACGACGGTGGCGTTGCTGAGCAGTCCGAGGAAGAGCCCGACCTGCACAAACACCAGCGTTACGGCGAAAGCGACGCCCATCACGGTGATGAAGAAGCGCAGCTTGTCGTGGAGCAGGTTTTTGCGGGCAAGGTCGACGGCCATGGCTACTTCCTTTTCCCGTTAGCGTTGCCGTTGCCGGGGCGCAACAGACCGTAGAGCAGCGCATCGATCATCATTTCAGCGCGGCGGGTGATGGAGCGCCACTCGACCCAGGAGTCGTTGTGCTTGGCGATCTGTAAAGAGGCGACGCCGTGAACGCCAGCCCAGAGCGTCTGCGAAATCAGTTCCGCGTCTTTCATTTCGGGTCGAAATCGGCCCGCCTTGATGGCAGCCTCGACCACGGTTTTGAGGGCCGCGTAGGCGTCTTCTTCGGGATTGCCCTTATTCTTCATTGCCTCGCCGGGCGGCGGAGTGGGATGCGGAGTCATAAACATGAGCCGGTAGTGATTCGGATATTCGAGCGAGAAATCGAGATAGGCGCGGCCGATGCGGCGGATCTGCTCGATTGGGTCCTTGATTTCGGAAAGCTGGCCTAGCGCCTGCGCCAGGCGAAGGAAGTCGCTCTGGCAGAGTTCGTGGAAAAGGGCTTCCTTGTCCTTGAAGTGCAGGTAAATGGCGGTGGGCGAATATTCGATCTTCTGCGCGATGCGGCGCATGCTGACCGCCTCGTAGCCTTCGTTGACGAAGAGATCGCGGGCGGTATCGAGGATCTTCCGCCGCAATTCCTGTTTTTCGCGCTCGCGCCGCTCGGTGGTTCCCATGAAGGCTTCGATTCCTATAACGACGTTTGGTTACAAAACAGTGTTAACTTAACGATGTTAAGTTTCGTACCGTTGTGATGCTTTGTCAAGAGATAGTTTTGTAAAAAGTTGATGAAGGTGGGATGGGAGGAGGGATTCGTCGGACGTGGAGGTAGCTCGGAATAGCAAATCCGTCCGGCGCCAGTCTTGGGAACGCTATATGTGCGTGCCGCTGATTGCGATCAACGCAGAGAGCGCGGAGAAAAAGAGAGGCCTCGCTAGCAGCTGTTCTTATTTACGTGACGGATGGCTTTACCAGCCCCCCACGCCTCCGCCACCACCGCCTCCGCCACTGGAACCTCCTCCGCCGGAGCCGGAACTGCTGCCCGGAGCGACGGACGCGCTGGAGATGGCGCCGCTGAGCGAATCTCCGAGAGAGGACGCGAAACCGCTGCCGAGGGCGGCCCCTGCAAAAATCGGCGAGTACGAGGCGCTGGAGGCCGACGCGGCCGCGCTCGCGGCGGTCACGGCCTGGCTGAACTTCCCTGCCCAGACCTCTTCCACGTCGAGCGCGATGGCGTATGGCAGGAAGCGATTGAAGGTGTCGAGGTTCCAATTCACGGGCGCCGACTTGATCTGGTCGCCATCGGTGGCGGCGAGGAACTGCTTGAACCCTTCCACCTTGTCGAGAAGCGCGCGCCCCATGTGCGTTGGGGCCTTCAGGAGTTCGTGAAAGACGAAGTTGGACGCGATCAATGCGCCAAGCACGCCGACAACGATCAGTGACGTTGACTTCGACAGCATGAAGATGCCGAAGCCTTCCCCGGCGAGGAACGGCAGCGCAAACAGTGTCATGAAGAGTGCGCCGCCGGCTTTTAACGCACTCCCCTTTCCGCCTTTCAAAGCTGCTTTCCAGAGGTTGATGGCGTTCATGGAGAGCGCCGCTACGCCGAGGCTCCAAAACGAAAGCCACACGGTCATGAACAGCGCCACTGGCTTTAACTCCGAACTGGATGTGAAAACGGCGATAACCAGCGTCAGAATGGAGAGCACGATGCTGGGCGCGAGATAGCCGGAGTTGCGCACGAAGTAGATCTTTTCCATGCGCGTGGCGAGCGATTGCTTGAGCGCCTTCATGGCTTCGACGATGACGTCGCGGTTTACCTGCGTGAGCAACACGCTCGATCCGCGGGCGAACAGGCGCGTGGCGACCAGTTTCTCTTCCGGCGAAAGAGCGTTAAAGGCCTTTGGCTCGGAATTCTTGGTCAGCGTGAAGGCGTCGAGCGCGTCTTTGTTGATGGTGAGATATTTCTTCGATGCCATGCTGACGACGCTGGCGGCAAAGACCTTGTTGTCGAAGTTCATTTTCACCAGCTCGCGCATGCCGGCCGCTGAGATTTCCTCGGGAGGCATGTACTGGATGACGATGGTGCCTGCTTTGGGATCGCGTCCGACCTGCATCCAGGCGATGAGTTGGTAGAGCAGCACGAGTATTAACCCGCCGACGGCGAAGACGATGCCGCGATTGTCTTCCATGAACCAGTCGCGCTTCTGCTCGTCGGAGGGGGGAGTCATGAAGCCCTTGTCCCACCAGCAGACGATGGTCATGCCTTCGTGGGCGTCGAGCGGCCTGGTGGTCTCGAAGATGTACACGTCATCCTCGAAGCGGGCGGTGAAATCGCGCCCGGTATAGCCCTGCGGGCCGGTGTAGCCATAAGTCTCGACGCGACGGTGGGGAATGGCGCCGGGCAGTCGCACGCGCGCGGATGCATGCTCGATGGGGAATTCCGAGTCGGTGGGGATGACGTTCCAGTAGAGCTCGTCGCGATCGTCATAGAAGCCGATCTGGCGGTCGGTGCGATAGACGAGCTCGTAAGTGTGGTCGCCAGGAGGCACGTTGCCGAAGCGCGAACCGATGTAAACGCGCACGCCGTTGTTTGCGCTCGAGGTGTGGTATTGCTCGTCGACGTTGTCGCGGCGGATGGCAACGATGTCGAAGGGAACGTGCTTGCGGATACCGATTTTGTCCACGTAATCGGTTGGAAAATCGCGATGGATGCCGTGCACGATTTTGCGGCCTTCGGCGTGGACCTTGATGCTCTCGTGAACGGTCATCGAGCCATCGGCGCTGACGGTGATTTCGGTGTCGTAGGAGAGGATGCGCTCCTGCGCGTAAGCCGCCAATGCGGCGAACACGAGCAGCAGCAGAACGAGTTGGACGCGGGGCCTCATTGGGGACTCCGGGGCGTGCGGATGCTTCGGAAGTCTGATGGATATGCAGGCGAGGCGCAATCGGGAATGTACCTTGGGAGGTAACAAAAGGAGTAAGACAAATAGGATTGCCGGTTGTCGTGGAGCTTGAGTTGAGAAGCCTTAAGGGCCTTGTCCCGTAATGGGAAAACCGGCTTCCGGCGACCACCATTTTCTTGCAAAACGATTGCAAGGATTCAAGACTCCCCTCGTTCGAGATTTGAAGTCCGATGAGGGACGACATGTATGAGCAAGAAAGTCTTGGCTGCAATTCTGATGGTGGGGCTGGTTCCGCTGGTGTGCGCGCAGAGTCGATTTGACGGCACGTGGAAGTACGACTTGAGCACGATCCAGTGGATCGGCCATGGAGAAGGGCACGGCGAAATGTTGTTGCATGATGGGCTTTATGACTGCCAGAGGTGCGATCCTCCGATGAAGGTTAAGGCGGATGGGACCGATCAGAAGCTGAACGGGAATGTGACACGTGACGGCATGAGCGTAGACGCGGTGAACGCAAAGGTTGCGGACGATCGCAATCTGGAAGTGACCTACAAGAAAGATGGAAAGATTGTTCGCGTCGAGAAGCGGGCGGTGGCGGCGGATGGTGCAACCTCGACGTTAACCTGGACGAACTACGGCAAACCAGACGATACTCCGCGGACGGGAACGCTGACCTTCAAGCGCGTGGCCCAAGGTCCAGCGGGCACGCACCTTGTCAATGGGCAATGGCGCGCAGTGAAGCTGGAAGGCGAGGCGCCGATCCAGAGCTACAGAGTGACTGGAAACAAGGTAGAGATGCGTACTCCGAAGGGTGACTGGTACGTCGCGATACTCGATGGCCCCAAAGCGCGCTATCAGGGAGACTCGCAAGTGGATAGCGTTTCGGTGAAGATGCTCAACGAAAATACGCTACAAGAGCAGATGACGAAAAAAGATAAGGTTGTTTTCGTGAACACGCTGACGCTTGCAGCCGACGGGCAGAGCGTGGAGATTGCGACGAAAAGTACAGAAGGCCCGGATGTGAAGATTGTGGCGCGGAAACAATGAGAAGCGGCATGGTGCTTAGAAAACATGAGCCGCCCAGATTCGGGCGGCTCACCATAAAACACTGTTGTCATTAACGAACGGTGAAGCTGGTGGTAATGGACCAGCCTTCCCCGGTCGCGTCAGTTACCGTGACACGATATTCGTAGTGGCCTTGCAGCGGTCCGCCGGGACCGAAGCTGGAGGTATCGGCAAAGAAGACGGGGACGTGGCTCCAGCCATCTACGTTGAACGGACAGCTAAGGTTGTTGTCCAGCTTCGGCACGTAAAAGTCGCCGAGATAAGCGTCCCAGAGTTTATTGTTGCGGTATGTTTCTCCCACAATGTGGAGTGGGAAAAGCGTATTCGGCATGATGGGTCCGAGGCCAAAGTCGGGCGACGAACCCGAGGCGCCATGATGGGGAACGATCATCCAGATGGCGAAGACGCCGTTGGGAGTGGTGAAGTCCTTGGCACTGAAAACATTGGCATCCTGGTAATTCATGATGTCGAGGCCGGCTTCCATCTCGTGGGTATAAGGAGGCTGGTGGGGATCGCCGGGGCCACGGCCGAGTTCGGCGCAGGCCTGGTGGCGGAGCGGATATAGAAGATATGTCATGGTCTGCCCGAAGTCGGCGAAACCGTTGTCGGGCGTGCCGACGGGGGCGCTGAAGACGTGGAAGTCAACCGGCTTCCAGGCAGGGTCGCCGATCGGCTTCATCTGTACCTGGGGTGTTTGTTTGCCTTCCGGCGGGTTAGCTGGCGCGAACTGGGCGACGGCTAGCGTGGTGACGAGTAAGGTCAACAAAACGATAAGTACCGATTTCCTCATATCGATATTCCTTTCCTTTGAGCTGACGATTAAAAGCGGGCCGACTGATCCTGATCCGAACGCGGAAGCGCTCGGACGAGATGACTTGTAACGCAGAACGAGGCGCCGGGTCTTGGGGAATGGATGATGGTTGGGTGATGAATTATGGGGAAGCCGAATCTGCTCGGTAAGCAGCTATGCGGTTCGGCCGCGCTGCGCAGCCACACTGCTTAATGTCTGGGTGGCCGAAGCGGATGGCATGGTACCCCAAACTGACATACCGGGACGGTCTTGGCCGCGTAAGCGTCGCTCACAACGCGCCCGCGCGCTGGGTGGTCGAAGTTACCTACGAAGGAGAGAATCAAAGCAAACAGGAATTCCATAACAACCTCCAAGCACCGCAACGTTCGAACCGGAGTTCTTTCGTCGTCCTGGCTCTGCGATGCAGTGCATGGTGCAGATGTACGGCGGAAGCGTGTGGGGAGTCGTGGGGAACGGATGATGGTTGGGTGATGAATTATGGTGAAGAGTGCGATGGTAACTCGTTTAGACGCAAAGAATCAATCCGAAAGGTTTACCTTCTTCAGGAGTTGTGCGTAACGGGCATCGCTTCTCAGAGGTCGTAAGATCCAGTTGGTTTTCAGATTTCCCAACCCGCCGTCCCGCTGACGAAATGCGCGATCCAGCCACTCGAATGCGAGGTTCGTTTCACCGCGGTAGGCATAGATTTGTGCGATCTGAAAGGCACCTACATTCTGATAACCGAGAGTGAATTTCTTCAATTCTGCATCGGAGTTGCTCCGCTGCCCGAGGGCGGCAAAAGCGAGTGCGCGGCCGAAATCCTGCCATGGGCCAGCCGGCTCCCTGTTCATTTCCGCCAGTGCCTTTTCGAAATTTCCCTGGGCGAGATAAACCTCACCAAGCGTCTCGTGCGTCCAAACCTGCCGTGGATCAAGTTCGAGAACTTTCTCGATCTCAAACTCCGACTCCGGGTACCGCCCCAGATCGCGAAGCGTCAT
>Ga0335069_10007742_pt1 | contig 15474 bp, 15 predicted proteins | sample Lox_Sample_11_FD_206714 | JGI IMG/M metagenome (GOLD analysis project Ga0335069, IMG submission 206714) | Soil microbial communities from Loxahatchee National Wildlife Refuge, Florida, United States - Lox_Sample_1.1 | ecosystem: Environmental > Terrestrial > Soil > Wetlands | place: USA... | reverse complement strand
GACGAACGGAGCATGAGCGACCTGCTCGAGGAGGTTCAGACCGAGGACCTGCTCAAGTTCGGGCTCATCCCGGAGTTCGTGGGCCGGCTACCTGTGATCGCAACCCTCCAAGAGCTCGACGAGTCCGCGCTGGTTCGCATCCTCCGCGAGCCGAAGAACGCGCTCACCCGTCAGTATCAGAAGCTCTTCGAGATGGAGGGCGTGCACCTCCGCTTCACCGACGGGGCGCTCGGGGCCATCGCCCGCGAGGCGCTCAAGCGGAAATCCGGTGCGCGCGGGCTCCGGGCGATCATGGAGAACATCATGCTCGACGTGATGTACGACATCCCGTCCCAGCCCAACATCAAGGAAGTCCTGATCTCGGAAGAGGTGGTCACGAACAAGGAGCAGCCGATCATCCTCTTCCAGAAGGCCGCTGAGACCGCGTAGCGGACAGGGGACACGAATGCTCTTCCGGAACGACAAGCGCGATCCGCAGACCCCGCCCAGCAGCGGGGCGCTTCGGGTGCCTCTCCTCCCGCTGCGGGACATCATCGTGTTCCCGCACATGGTGGTGCCGCTGTTCGTCGGGCGTCAGAAGTCCATCCGGGCGCTCGAAGAGGCGATGAACAAGCAGAAGTTCATCCTCCTCGCCGCGCAGAAGGACGCCAAGACGAACGAGCCCGCGGAGGAGGACATCTACCGGGTCGGCACGCTCGGGAGCGTCGTCCAGCTGCTTCGTCTGCCCGACGGCACCGTCAAGGTGCTGGTCGAGGGGAAGAAGCGGGCGCGCGTCCTCAAGTACCTCGAGAACGCCGACTTCTTCCTGGTCGAGGCCGAGGCGCTCGAGGAGGAGAGCGACAAGACCACCGAGGTCGAGGCGCTCATCCGCAGCGTCAACTCCACGTTCGAGAACTACGTCAAGCTGAACAAGAAGATCCCGCCGGAGATGATCATGTCGGTCGCCTCGATCGACGATCCGGCGCGGCTCGGCGATACGATCGTCGCCCACCTGGGCATCAAGCTCGAGGACAAGCAGGCGCTCGTCGAGATGACGAATCCGGCGGAGCGGCTCGAGAAGGTCCTCGGCTTCATGCGGTCCGAGATCGAGATCCTCGAGGTCGAGAAGCGCATCCGTACTCGGGTCAAGAAGCAGATGGAGAAGACCCAGAAGGAGTACTACCTCAACGAGCAGATGCGCGCGATCCAGAAGGAGCTCGGCGAGAAGGACGAGTTCAAGAACGAGATCCAGGAGCTGGAAGAGAAGATCAAGCAGAAGAAGATGTCGGCGGAGGCGCGGGAGAAGGCGGAGAAGGAGCTGAAAAAGCTCAAGATGATGTCGCCGATGTCCGCCGAGGCCACCGTCGTCCGCAACTACATCGACTGGATCATCTCGCTGCCGTGGCACGAGTACACGGAGGACAAGCTCGACATCAAGCAGGCCGAGCAGGTGCTCGAAGAGGATCACTACGGCCTGGAGAAGGTGAAGGGCCGCATCCTCGAGTACCTCGCGGTGCAGAGCCTCGTCGGTCAGACCAAGGGTCCGATCCTCTGCCTCGTCGGGCCTCCGGGCGTCGGCAAGACGTCGCTCGGCCGCTCGATCGCACGCTCGACGGGCCGCAAGTTCGTCCGCGTGTCTCTGGGCGGCGTGCGTGACGAGGCCGAGATCCGCGGCCACCGTCGCACCTACATCGGTGCACTGCCCGGCAAGATCATCCAGTCGATGAAGAAGGCCGGCTCCGGCAACCCGGTGTTCCTGCTCGACGAGGTCGACAAGATGTCGACCGACTTCCGTGGCGACCCGTCGTCCGCGCTGCTCGAGGTCCTCGACCCGGAGCAGAATACGAGCTTCAACGACCACTACCTGGACGTCGACTACGATCTGTCCAAGGTGATGTTCATCACCACCGCGAACAACCTCGAGCGCATTCCGCGCCCGCTCCAGGATCGCATGGAGATCATCCGGATCGCGGGCTACACCGAGCTCGAGAAGCTCAACATCGCGAAGCGCTACCTGGTGGCGAAGCAGCGCGAAGCCAACGGCCTCCTGGAGAAGAACATCACCATCTCCGACTCGGCGCTGATGGCGATCATTCGCCACTACACCAAGGAGGCGGGTGTCCGGAGCCTCGAGCGCGAGATCGCGTCGGTGTGCCGCAAGGTCGCGGTTGAAGTCGTGAAGAAGGACCGGAACGCGCACATCAAGGTCACGGCGAAGAGCCTGGTGCCGTACCTCGGGCCGCCGCGGTTCCGCTACGGTAAGGTCGAAGGCGAGCACAAGATCGGTGTGGTTACGGGCCTCGCGTGGACCGACCTCGGCGGCGAGCTACTCGCCACCGAAGTGCAGATCATGCCGGGCAAGGGGAAGCTCATCATCACCGGCCGGCTCGGCGAGGTGATGCAGGAATCCGCGCAAGCTGCGATGAGCTACGTGCGGACGCGCGCCGAAGAGCTCGGCCTCGAGCGCGATTTCTACCAGAAGGTCGACATCCACATTCACATCCCCGAGGGGGCCATCCCGAAGGACGGGCCGTCAGCCGGCATCACGATGGCCACGGCGCTGGTGTCGGCGCTCACGCGCATCCCGGTCCGCAACGACCTGGCGATGACGGGCGAGGTCACGCTGCGTGGCTACGTGCTCCCGATCGGCGGGCTCAAGGAGAAGGTTCTCGCCGCGCACCGTGGCGGCATCAAGAAGGTCCTGATCCCCGTGGAGAACGAGAAGGACATCCGCGACATTCCCGCGGGCATTCTCAAGTCGATCGAGATCGAGCTCGTCGAGCACATGGATCAGGTGCTCCGGAAGGCGCTCGTGCTCGAGGATCCGGAGTCGTACCTCCGGAAGCCTGCCACGCCGCCCCCGGGGGCCGTTCCTCCGCAGTTTCCAGCCGCAACGCCGCCCGACACCGACGTCGTCACGCATTGACACGCTTGGGGTCGGTTGCTAAAGCGGCCGCCTCACGCAGGGGGAACTAGGGGAGGGGCCATGACGAAGGCCGATCTGATCGAGTCCGTCGCCGGGAAGTTGGATCTGCCGCGCGGCCAGGCCGAGCGCGCCGTCAACGTGATCTTCGACGACATCGTCGCCGCGCTGCGCGGCGGCCAGAAGGTCAACATCTCGGGCTTTGGTACCTTCGCGGTCTCTGAGCGCAAGGCCCGTTCGGGTCGCAATCCGAAGACCGGAGAGACCATCCAGATCGCCGCCTCCAAGTCGGCCAAGTTCAAGGCCGGCAAGACGCTCAAAGACACGCTCAACTGAGCGCCACTCCCGGGGCGGTTAGCTCAGCGGGAGAGCATCGGCCTTACAAGCCGGGGGTCGCAGGTTCGATCCCTGCACCGCCCATTCCCGCTACCGTTGCATCCCGTCCGCCACTCCGGTAGTAGCACTCCTCCTGAACACGAGATCAACGGGGTCGTAGTTCAGTTGGTTAGAACGCCGGCCTGTCACGCCGGAGGTCGCGAGTTCGAGTCTCGTCGGCCCCGCCATTCTCGAAGGGACGCAACGGCGGCACGAGTTCCTTCGCAAACGAATCGTGTGAGTCAAAGATGTCGATGACACGAAGCACCCGGAGCCTCAGCACCAAGGAGGCGCGCGAGACGCGACGCTGGTTCGTCGCCGATGCCCAAGGGCAGGTTCTCGGCCGGTTGGCGTCGCGGATCGCTTCGGTGCTGCGCGGGAAGAACACGCCCGGCTATTCCCCCCACGTGGACGCCGGGGACTTCGTGGTCGTCGTCAATGCCGCCCAGGTGCGTCTCACGGGCAGCAAGCTCACCGACAAGGTCTACACCCGTCACACCGAGTACCCCGGCGGGCTCCGTCACGCGAGCGCGCAGGAGGTCCTCACCAAGCACCCGACGCGCGTCCTCCGCGACGCGGTGGAGGGCATGCTCCCGAAGAATCGCCTGGGCCGGCAGCTGGCGACCAAGCTCAAGATCTACTCCGGTCCCGAACATCCGCACCGGGCGCAGCGGCCCACGCCGCTGCCCGAGCGCTGAGGCTCCGCATGAGTGCCGACTCCTCCGTCTTCGCAGGTACCGGGAAACGCAAGTCGTCCGTCGCGCGGGTGCGTATCCGCCCCGGGGACGGCACAGTGACGGTGAACGCTCGCACGATCGAAGACTACTTCGGTCGCGAGAGCTCGCGCATGATCGTCAGCCAGCCCTTCGAGGTCACGTCGACGCTCGGCCAGTACAACGTCGACGTCAACGTCGACGGCGGCGGGGTCGCGGCGCAGGCGGTCGCCATCCGGCACGGCGTCACGCGCGCGTTGCTGCAGGCGAATCCCGACCTGCGGGCGTCGCTCAAGAAGGCGGGTTTCATCACGCGCGACTCGCGCGAGGTCGAGCGCAAGAAGTACGGGCGCCACAAGGCCCGCAAGCGCCCGCAGTACTCGAAGCGCTAGCCCGCTTTTCTCCGCCGACGTTGCACCTCCGGGGGCCGTCGCGTAGGTTGGCTGCATGCAGGCGGCCACGAACCCGCGGGAGCGAGTTCCCGTCGCCGTGCTCGGCGCGACCGGCTACGCGGGCGTCGAGTTGCTGCGCCTCCTCGCGCGCCATGCGGCCGTCGAGCTCGCGTTCCTCTCGTCGGAGCAGTACCGGGGCCGGCGCGCATCCGACGTCTATCCGTTTCTGTCCGGGATCGTCGACCTGACGCTCGGCGCACCCGACGCCGCCGCGGCGGCGGCCGGCGCGGTGGTGTTCGCCGCGCTACCGCACGGCGCGTCGGCGCCGATCGTGCGCGAGCTGTTGAAGCGCGGCCGGAAGGTCATCGACATCTCGGCCGACTTTCGGCTGAAGGATCCCGAGGTCTACGCGCGGTGGTACGGCCCGCATGCCGCTCCGGAGCTGCTGCCCGACGCGGTCTACGGCCTGCCCGAGCTGTATCGCGAGCGATTGCGGGCGCGCGGCACCAGGCTCGTCGCCAATCCCGGGTGCTACCCGACGGGCGCCATCTTGGGGCTCGCGCCGCTCGCGCGCGCCGGGCTCGTGACCGAGCCGGTCGTCATCGACGCGAAGTCGGGGACGACGGGCGCCGGTCGCAGCGCGAAGGTCGAGCAGCTGTTCGCCGAGGTCAACGAGAACTTCCGTCCCTATGCGATCGGCGAGCACCGGCACGGCCCGGAGATCGCACAGGAGCTGCGCGCGGCCGGCGCGTCGGGGACGCCGCTGTTCGTGCCGCACCTGCTGCCGGTCAGCCGGGGCATCCTCAGCACGATGTACGTCCGCACCGACGCCTCGGCGGCGCGGCTCGAAGAGCTGTTCACCGTCGCGTACGGACGGGAGCCGTTCATCCAGCTCCGCGCCGACGGCCCGCCCCCCGAGCTGCGCGAAGTGCGGGGCACCAACCGCTGCGCGATCGGCTGGCGCTGCGACGCGGCCACGCGCCAGGCGGTGATCGTCACCGCGATCGACAACCTCGGGAAGGGCGCCGCCGGTCAGGCCGTGCAGAACCTGAACGTGCTGCTCGACCTGCCCGAGACCACCGGGCTCGACGCGCCCGCGCTCGTTCCCTGACCCGCGTCAGTCGCTGCCGACGAGCAGCGCGCCGCCGATCATCGCGAACAGGAAGTTCGGCGTCCACGCGGCGAGTGCGGGCGGGAGCGCGCCGGTCTGTCCGAGCGCGCGCGCGAACCCCATCACGACGAAGTAGGCGAAGCCGATCGCCAGCCCGAGCGCCGCGGCGGCGGCGAGATTCGTGACCCGCGTCCCGCGGGCGGAGAGCGGAATCGCGAGCAGCATCATGATCGCTGCCGCGGCCGGCAGCGCGAGCTTCAGATGGAGGTCGACGAGTCCCTCCGACGCGTCGATCCCCTTCAACCGCAGCGAGTCGATCTGGTGGCGGAGCATGCGATAGCTGAATTCCTCCGGTTCGACCGACGCGACCCGGAAGTCGTCGAGGGTCTCGGGAAGCACGAAGCCGGGAGGCAGCGTCTCGGTCTCGACCACGCCGTCGGCGCGGAACTCCCGCGTGCGCGGCGTGTCGAAGCTCCACTGCCCCCCGTCCCACACCGCCTTCGCGGCTTCGACGACGCGCACCGGCCGGAAGTCCTGACCCAGCTCGTAGATCGTCAGCCCGTAGAGCGCGCGCCGCCCGAGCGCGACGCGGTTGATCGAGTAGAAGCCGCTCCGCCCGTGGTACCAGACCTGTCGCCCCGTGTAGACGCTGTGCTCGCCGCGCTTCTTGACCTCGACGCTCCAGATCTCGTGCGCCCGGCGCGTCATCTTGGGTACGACCTGCTCGTTCCAGACGAAGACCAGACCGCTCAGCACGACCGCGAGCCCGAGGAGCGGGAACGCGACCTGCAGGACGCTGACGCCGCACGCGCGGAGCGCGACGAATTCGTTCTGGCGGGCGAGGATCCCCAGCCCGACGAGCGCCCCGGTGAGCACGGCCATCGGCGTGACCTGCGTGAGCACGAGAGGGATCTTGTAGAGGATCGTGCGCACCAGCGCGTCGAGCGGGGCGTCGTGTCGCAGGTAATCGTCGAAGCGATCGAAGAAGTCGACCAGGAGGTAGATCGCGACGAACGCGGTGAGCGTCAGCAGGAATGTCCGGCCGAACTCCCGGACGAGATGCCGCCCGACGGTGGGCAGGAGCAGCGGCGGGCGCGACGTCACGAGCCCGCCGCCAGCCCACGCGCCCCGCTGATGCGCGAGCGCAGTGCGAGCAGCGCCGCTTCGACGCGCTCGAGCGGGAGCACGTGGCGCTCCTGGGCCGCGCGCACGAACAGCAGCGACCCGAGGCTCCCGAAGAAGACGTTCGGCAGCCACAGCCCGATCGGCACGGGAACGAGCCCCTGCTGGGCGAGCGCCTGTCCGGCCGACAGCAGCATGTAGTAGACGAAGATCAGCGCCAGGCTCACCGCGAAGCCGCGCGACTTGGCGCCCCGCGAGGGCTGCGCGCCGAGCGGGATCGCCACCAGGCCGAAGACCAGGCAGGCGAGCGGGATCGCGAACTTCCGGTGCACCTCCACCAGCTCACCCGTGTACGGCGTGTGCCGCGCCCGCTTGGCGGCGATCGACTTCCTGAGCTGCGGCAGCGTGAGCTCCTTCGGGTCCGGCTCGCGCTGGCGGAGGCCGGCGAACGCCTCCTTCAGGTCGAGGTTCACGTCGTAGGACTGGAAGTCGGTGCGGTACTCCGCGCGGCCGTCACCGTCACTGGTGTGGATCGCCCCGTCGAGGAGCCGGAGCGTGACGGTCTGGGCAACCCGGTCGGAGACCATGAACCCTTCGCGCGCGAAGATGCTGCTGTGCTGACGAGGGTCGCGGTCGTCGGAGATCAGCACGTGGTGGAGGCGGTCCGCGGTCCCCTCGATGCGCTCGGCGTAGATCACGAGCCCCGGGAACTCGTCGTTGAAGATCTCGGGCTTGAGCCCCGCGCTGGCGCGGGTGCGTGCGATGTCGTACAGGGCCAACCTGAGCGAACGGTTGCCCCAGGGCGTGGCGTAGAGCGTGAGCCCGGCGGTGGCGACCATCGTCAGCACGGCGAATGCCGCGATCGGAGGGGCGAGTTGATACAGGCTGAGACCGGCGCTGCGAAAGGCGACCATCTCCGAGTCGGCGGACAGCCGGCCGAACGCGATCAGGATCGCGAGCAGCATCGCCATCGGCACCGTCACCTCGAGGAACGCCGGCATGATGTACGAGAACAGCCGCACCACGCTCATGAACGGCAGTCCGCGGTTGACGACCAGCTCGATCAGCCTGAGCAGCCGTGCCAGCAGCAGGACGAACGTGAACAGGGAGAGGCCGAGGGCGAACGGCGCCAGCGTCTCGCGGAAGATGTAACGGTGAACGATCTTCCCCATGGCGGGGAGGCGGGTACGCGACGCTTCTAGCCGATGGCACGTGACCGGACAACCGACGCGGGCCTCGTCGTCTACGGCGTGAACCCCGTCCTCGAGCTGCTCCGGAGCGGCGAAGCGGTGACGCGCGTCGTGCTCGGCCCCGGACCGCGGCGCGACGAGCTCGCCGACGCGGCCCGGCGGCGCGGCGTGACGGTGACGTCCGGCGACCGTCAGGCCCTCGACCAGCTGACGGGTGGTCCGCACCACCAGGGCGTGGTCGCTGAGACGCCGCCCTTCCGGTACACGGCCCTCACGAGCCTGCTCGAGGCGGGGCTGCCGAACTTGCTCGTCCTGGACGGCGTCCAGGACCCCCGGAACCTGGGCGCGATCCTCCGGACGGCCCGGGCCGCCGGCGTCGGCGGGGTGGTGCTGCCGCAGGACCGGAGTGTCAGGGTGACGACGGTGGTGGCGATCGCCTCGGCGGGGCTGCTGTTCGGTCTGCCGATCGCCCGCGTCCCGAACCTCGTCCGCGCGATGGAGAGCCTCAAAGAGTCGGGATTCTGGTTGGTTGGGCTCGTCACCCGAGGCGGCGAGGATCTCCGGCGGTTCACGCCGCCCCCCCGGCCGGCGCTCGTGGTGGGTGGCGAGGGGGAGGGGCTGCGCCCGCTCGTCGATCGGACGTGTGACTTCCGGGTCTCGATCCCGATGGCGGCCGGCGTCGAGTCGTTGAACGTCTCGGTGGCGACCGGGATCGCCGTCTTCCGCCTCCTCCAGCAGGTCTAAGCCGTCCATTTTGTTGACACCACTTCGGGTGGGTGTTAGTAGTCTGCGTTTCGCAACCGGGAGATGTGCGCCCGCCACCGTCATCCGCCGGCAGTGGGGGGCTTTCAGCGGGCGTTCAGCGCGTCGTGGAGCGGTTTGACATGGTGATGTCGGACGACAACGGGGTTCGGCCCGCCGATGTAGCTCAGGAGGTAGAGCAGCTGACTTGTAATCAGCAGGTCGTCGGTTCGACTCCGACCATCGGCTCCAGGTCCCGCGACGCGCGCGCGACGTTTGGAGAGGTTCCCGAGTGGCCAAAGGGAGCAGACTGTAAATCTGCCGGCGTCAGCCTACGGAGGTTCGAATCCTCCCCTCTCCACTCATGAGACGCGGGAGTAGCTCAGTTGGCAGAGCTCGAGCCTTCCAAGCTCGAGGTCGCGGGTTCGAATCCCGTCTCCCGCTCCAACACTACTGTGCCCACGTAGCTCAGTCGGCAGAGCACTTCCTTGGTAAGGAAGAGGTCACCGGTTCGACTCCGGTCGTGGGCTCGCCAGCAGCAGCTCGTCACGGAGCCGGAGAGATGCGATGCGGGATCTGATCACGCTCGTGTGCGAGGGGTGCAAGCGCAAGAACTACACCTCGACGAAGAACAAGAAGAAAACCACCGACAAGTTGGCGCTGAAGAAGTTCTGCCCGTTCTGCCGGAGCCACACGCCGCACAAGGAGGGGAAGGTCTAGGTGCCAGCTCGCGGGGCGACTCCCCGTATCGGGTCAGTAGCTCTAACGGCTAGAGCACCGGACTCCAAATCCGGGGGTTGTAGGTTCGAATCCTACCTGACCCGCCTCTGCACGCCATCACTATGAAAGCGCTCGAATCCTTGAAGCAGCCTGTCACGCGCTCCCGCGAGTTCCTCGAGGAGTGCTGGTCGGAGCTCAAGAAGGTGCACTTCCCGTCCCGCAAGGAGACGCAGGCGGCGACGATCGCCGTCATCCTGAGCGTGACCATCGTGGCGGCCTATCTCGGATTGGTGGACTTCATGCTGTCATGGATCATTCGGAAGGTGCTGAGCAGCTGATGGCGATGCCGCTGGAGCGTCGCTGGTACGTGGTGCACACCTATTCCGGCTACGAGCACAAGGTGAAGGCTGCGCTCGAGGAACGTGTGCGGGGGCTGGGGAACCCGGACCTCTTCGGGGAGATACTCGTCCCGTCGGAGAAGGTCGTCGAGCTGGTGAAGGGCAAGAAGAAGACCTCCTCCCGGAAATTCTTCCCGGGATACATCCTGGTGAACATGCACCTCAACAACGAGACCTGGCACATCGTGAAGTCGACGCCGAAGGTGACCGGCTTCCTCGGCGGTGCCACGGATCCGGACTCCATCCCGCCCATCTCCGAGGCCGAGGTCCGCGAGATCACGCACCAGATGGAAGAGGGTGCGGTCAAGCCGAAGCCCAAGGTGCTCTTCGAGCAGGGCGAGAGCGTGAAGGTCATCGATGGTCCGTTCCAGGACTTCAACGGTGTCGTGGAGGAAGTGAAGCCCGACAAGGGCAAGCTGCGCGTGCTGATCAGTATCTTCGGCCGCGCCACCCCGGTCGAGCTGGACTTCGTCCAGGTCGAGAAGGCGTAGCGGAGTCATGGCGAAGAAAGTCATCGCGGAGATCAAGCTCCAGATTCCCGCCGGCGCGGCGAACCCGAGCCCCCCGGTCGGTCCGGCGCTCGGCCAGCGCGGCGTGAACATCATGGAGTTCTGCAAGGCCTTCAATGCCGCCACGCAGAGCCAGTCCGGACTCATCATCCCCGTCATCATCACGGTGTACGCGGACCGATCGTTCACGTTCATCACCAAGACCCCGCCGGCGGCGGTGCTGCTCAAGCGCGCGGCCGGGATCGAGAAGGGGTCGGGCGAGCCGAACAAGAAGAAGGTCGGCAAGGTGACGCGGAAGCAGGTCGAGGAGATCGCGAAGCTCAAGATGCCCGACCTGACCGCCGCCGACCTCGAGGCGGCCGTGCGCACCATCGAAGGGACCGCGCGCAGCCTCGGGCTGGAAGTCGGATAGGAACAGACGTCATGGCGAAGCAGAGCAAGAGGTACAAGGCAGCCGCGGCCAAGATCGATCGCGCCAAGCGCTATCCGCTCGACGACGCGATCCACGCGCTCCTCGACGCGGGCGGCGCGGTCAAGTTCGACGAGACCGTCGAGCTCGCGGTCCGCCTCGGCGTCGATCCGCGCCAGGCCGACCAGAACGTGCGCGGCACGGTCGTGCTCCCGCACGGCACCGGCAAGTCGGTGCGCGTCCTCGTGTTCGCGAAGGGCGAGAAGGCCCGCGAGGCCCAGGAGGCCGGCGCGGACTTCGTCGGCGCCGACGACATCGTCAAGAAGATCCAGGACGAGCAGTGGCTCGACTTCGACACCGCGATCGCGACGCCCGACATGATGGGGCAGGTCGGCCGCCTCGGGAAGCTGCTCGGGCCGCGCGGGCTCATGCCGAACCCGAAGGTCGGGACGGTCACCTTCGACGTGTCCAAGGCGGTGAGCGAGGTGAAGGCAGGCAAAGTCGAGTATCGCGTCGACAAGGCGGGGATCGCCCACGTGCCGATCGGCAAGCGCAGCTTCGGCTTCGAGAAGCTCGCCGCGAACGCGCACGCGCTCCTCGCCGCCCTGATCCGCGCCAAGCCGGCGGCGGCCAAGGGCAACTATCTGATGAGCATCGCGGTGTCGGCGACCATGGCGCCGTCGGTACGGGTGGACGTCGTGACGGCGCGGACGGTCGCGGCCTGAGAGAAGGAACGATGAAACGAACCGAGAAGGTCGACAGCGTCGACGTCCTGCACGGAGAGCTGAAGCGCGCTACCGTCGCGGTGCTCGCGGAGTACCGTGGGCTCACGGCCGGGCAGATGACCCGGTTCCGCAAGGCGGTGCGCGAGGTCGATGGGCGGTGCCGCGTGGCCAAGAACACGCTAGCCAAGCGCGCCGTGAGCGACACCAGCTACACTCCGCTCGAGCCGATGCTGCGCGGGCCGCTCGCGCTCATCGTCGGCTTCAAGGACCCGGTCGCGGTGGCGAAGGTCGCGATCAAGTTCGCCGACGAGTTCCCGAAGCTCGAGATCAAGGGCGCGGTCGTCGGGGGACAGCTGGTCCAGCCCGACGGCGTCAAGGCGCTCGCGACGCTCCCGCCTCGCGAGGTGCTCTTGGCGCAGCTCATGGGGTTGCTCCAGGCGCCGGCGACGCAGCTCCTCCGCACCCTGAACGAGCCGGCGGCAAGCCTGGCCAGGCTCGTCGACGCACTCGGCAAGCGCGCCGCCGCGGCCTCGCCCGGCGACGGACAGTAACGGCGCACCACAACGAACGCGCTCGGAAGGAAAGGCAAAGAGACGATGGAACTGAATCGCGAGCAGGTGAAGGACTTCCTCAAGAACATGAGCCTGATGGACGCGGCCGCGCTGGTGAAGGAGCTCGAGGCCGAGCTCGGCGTGTCGGCGGCCGCCCCGGTGGCGGTCGCGGCGGCGCCGGCGGCCGGCGGCGCTGAGCCTGCGGCGGCGGCCGAGAAGGAGGACTTCACGGTCGTCCTGTCGGGCGCCGGCGACAAGAAGATCCAGGTCATCAAGGTCGTGCGTGAGATCACCGGTCTCGGCCTCAAGGAGGCCAAGGACCTCGTCGACGGCGCGCCCAAGCCGGTCAAGGAAGGGGTGCCGAAGGCGGAGGCCGAGTCGATCAAGAAGAAGCTCGAGGAGGCCGGCGGTACGGTGGAGCTGAAGTAGGACGGACCGAGGAGCACTGATGAGTCACGGCGTGTCCACGGGTTCCCGCGTCCCGAACAACCTCCGCTTCCGGCGGACGTTCGGGCGCATTCGCAAGATCATCGACATTCCGAACCTGATCGACATCCAGAAGCGCTCCTACGAGGAGTTCCTCCAGAAGGACCTCGCGCCGGAGCAGCGGAAGGATCACGGTCTGCAGGCGGTCTTCAAGTCCGTCTTCCCCATCAAGGACTTCAACGAGACCGCGTCGCTCGAGTTCGTCAGCTACACGCTGAGCGAGCCCAAGTACGACGTCGAGGAATGTCATCAGCGGGGCATGACGTTCGCCGCCCCGCTGAAGGTCACGGTCCAGCTCGTCATCTGGGACGTCGACCAGGAGAGCGGGGTCCGCTCGATCAAGAACGTCAAGGAGCAGGAGGTCTACTTCGGCGAGATCCCGCTCATGACCCAGCACGGGACGTTCATGATCAACGGCACGGAGCGCGTCATCGTCTCACAGCTCCACCGCTCGCCCGGGGTGTTCTTCGACCACGACAAGGGCAAGACCCACGCCAGCGGCAAGCTCCTCTACTCCGCCCGCATCATCCCCTACCGCGGCTCGTGGATCGACTTCGAGTTCGACCCGCGCGACATCCTGTTCGTCCGCATCGACCGCCGCCGCAAGTTCCACGCGACGGTGCTGCTGCGCGCCCTCGGGATGACCGGCGAGGATCTCCTCAACTACTTCTACCGCAAGGACACCATCGTCTTCGACGGCCGCAAGGCCGCCAAGCTCTTCCAGCCGGACCACCTCCTCGGCATCAAGGCCAGCCGCGACATCCGCCATCCCACGTCCAATGAGATGCTGGTGAAGGAGGGGCGGAAGTTCACCAAGCTCGCGCTCCGGCAGATGGAGCAGTCCGGCATCGAGCAGATTCCGATCGCCATCGAGGAAGTGTTCGGCCGCGTCGCCGCGCACGACGTGAAGGACCCGAAGACGGGCGAAGTGCTCCTCGCCACCAACGAAGAGATCACCGACGAGAAGCTCGAGCTCTTCCGCACCAAGGGAGTGACGCGCGTCGAGGTCCTCTTCCTCGACGACACGCACATCGGTCCGTCGCTTCGGAACACGCTCATCCAGGACAAGATCGCGACTCCGGAAGAGGGCATCCTCGAGATCTATCGCCGCCTACGCCCGGGCGACCCGCCTACGCCCGAGACCGCGACCGCGTTCTTCAACAACCTCTTCTTCAACCCCGAGCGGTACGACCTCTCGCGGGTCGGTCGCCTGAAGCTCAACCACAAGCTCAAGATCAACGTGCCGCTCGACCAGGGCACGCTGCGCCGCGAGGACATCCTCGAGGTCGTGCGCTACCTGATCGAGCTCAAGAACGGCAACGGCCAGATCGACGACATTGACCACCTCGGCAACCGCCGCGTGCGCGCGGTCGGCGAGCTGGTCGAGAACCAGTACCGCATCGGCCTCGTTCGCATGGAGCGCGCCATCAAGGAGCGCATGAGCCTGCAGGATATCGAGACGCTGATGCCGCAGGAGCTCATCAACTACAAACCGGTCTCCGCGGTCATCAAGGAGTTCTTCGGCTCCTCGCAGCTCTCGCAGTTCATGGACCAGACCAACCCGCTGTCGGAGATCACGCACAAGCGGCGACTCTCCGCGCTGGGTCCCGGCGGCCTCACCCGCGAGCGCGCCGGCTTCGAGGTCCGCGACGTCCACCCCACGCACTACGGCCGCGTCTGCCCGATCGAGACGCCGGAAGGTCCGAACATCGGCCTGATCGCGTCGCTGTCGACGTACGCGCGCGTCAACGACTACGGCTTCGTCGAGACCCCCTACCGCCGCGTGAAGGACGGCCGCGTCACCGACGAGATCATGTACCTCTCCGCCCTCGAGGAAGAGGAGCACACGATCGCACAGGCGAACGCCCCGCTCGACGCGAAGGGACACTTCACCTCCGATCTCGTTCCCGCCCGCATTGGCGGCGAGTTCACCATGGTGTCGCCCGACCGGCTCCAGTTCATGGATGTGTCCCCGAACCAGCTCGTGTCCGTCGCCGCGTCGCTCATCCCGTTCCTCGAGAACGACGACGCGAACCGCGCGCTCATGGGTTCGAACATGCAGCGCCAGGCGGTGCCGCTGCTCTGCACCGACGCGCCGCTGGTCGGCACCGGGATGGAGCGCGTCGTCGCCCGCGACTCGGGCGTCACCGTCGTGGCGCGCCGCGATGGCGTCGTCGAGCAGGTCGACGCCACCCGCATCGTCGTCAAGGTCGACCACCCGTCGAAGGACGGGCGCGACCCGGGCGTCGACATTTACAACTGCATCAAGTACCAACGCTCGAACCAGAACACCTGCCTGAACCAGCGGCCCATCGTGGTGGTGGGCGACCGCGTGAAGGCGGGCGACGTCATCGCCGACGGCCCCTCGACCGACATGGGCGAGCTGGCGCTCGGCCGCAACGTGCTCGTAGCGTTCATGCCGTGGGGCGGGTACAACTTCGAGGACTCGATCCTCATCTCCGAGCGGGTGGTGAAGCACGACCTCTTCACCTCGATCCACATCGAGGAGTTCGAGTGCGTCGCGCGCGACACCAAGCTCGGTCCCGAGGAGATCACGCGCGACATCCCGAACGTCGGCGACGAGGCCCTCAAGGACCTCGACGAGTCCGGCATCATCCGCATCGGCGCCGAGGTGAAGCCCGGCGACGTGCTGGTCGGCAAGATCACCCCCAAGGGCGAGACCCAGCTCTCCCCCGAAGAGAAACTGCTGCGCGCCATCTTCGGAGAGAAGGCGGGCGAGGTCCGCGACACGAGCCTGCGCGTTCCGCCCGGGGTCGAGGGCACGGTGATCAACGCCCGTGTCTTCTCGCGCAAGGGCATCCAGAAGGACGACCGCTCGCGCGCCATCGAGGACGAAGAGGTCAACAAGCTCAAGAAGGATCAGCAGGACGAGATCCGCATCATCCGTGAGAGCTCGCAGAAGAAGCTGAGCGCGCTGCTGCTCGGCAAGACCACCAGCGCGCGCCTCACCGACGACACGCGGAAGATCCTCCTCAACAAGGGAGTCGAGATCACCCAGGAGGTGCTCGACCAGATCCCGTCGAACTACTGGGGCGACATCAAGGTCGGCGACGAGAAGGTGGAGGACGACCTGTCCCGCCTCGCTGACGGGATGCAGGAGCAGATCGAC
>Ga0335069_10007741_pt1 | contig 15475 bp, 10 predicted proteins | sample Lox_Sample_11_FD_206714 | JGI IMG/M metagenome (GOLD analysis project Ga0335069, IMG submission 206714) | Soil microbial communities from Loxahatchee National Wildlife Refuge, Florida, United States - Lox_Sample_1.1 | ecosystem: Environmental > Terrestrial > Soil > Wetlands | place: USA... | reverse complement strand
CGGCGAGGAACCGCTCGGCGAGCGCCTGCTCGAGGTCGCGCCGGATCTCGAGCGCCACGAGCGGCGCGACGACGCGATGCGCTACCTCGCCTACGTGCCCAGCGGCAGCGTGCGCCGCGGCGCGGCCATCGCCCGCGGCGGCGCCGGCGGCACGCCGCCCTGCACCGGCTGCCACGGACCGCGCCTCGAGGGCGCGGGTCTCGTGCCGCCGCTCGCCGGCCGCTCGCCGACCTACCTGCTGCGGCAGCTGGTGGCGTTTCGCTCGGGCGCGCGCGCAGGTCCCGCGGCGCCCGCGATGCAGCCGGTCGTGGCGACGCTCTCGACCCGCCGCATGATCGACGTCGCGGCCTACGCCGCCTCGCTGCCGCCGTAGCGGCCGCGGCCCGCCCGCTGGTCAGCGCGCCTCGGCGCCCCGGCAGCGCGCGATCACGCCGGCAAGCTCGAAGCGCGAGACCGTGCCCGCGTGGAGGTCGGTGAGCCAGATGGCGCCGTGGCCGATGCCGAGCGAGTCGCCGCCGGGCCCGGCCCACTGGCAGAGGAGCGCACCGCTCGCCGCGTCGACCGCCGTGAGCGGCATCCGCTGCATCGTCGTCCAGACGATGCCGGCCGCGACCCGGATGTCGCCACCGGGACCGGGCGTGCCGAGCGCGACCGACTGCACGACGGCGTGCGTGCCGGCGTCGATGCGCGTCAGCGAGCCGTCCCCCTGGTTCAGCGTCCAGACGGCGCCGCCGCCCGCCGCGAGGAACCTCGGCCCGGGCCCGACCGCAATGGTCGCCTGCAGCGCGCCGTCTTCGGCATCGACCAGCGTCACCTCCGCGCCGCCGGCGCGCGTGACCCAGATCCGGCCGTCGGCGTAGAGCGGATTGTAGGAGCCGCGCGGCACGACGATCGCCTGGCGGACCTCGCCGCTCGCGGGATCGATGCGGATGAGCTTGCCGCCGTGGCCGGCCACCAGCCAGATGCTGTCGGCGCTCGCCGTAATGCCGCCCTCGCTGGCAGCGGGTCCGCGCTCCGGCAGCCACGTGACCGCGCGGGTGCGCAGGTCGACACGCGCGAGGACGTTCTGCCTGCCGCACAGCGGCACCCACAGGCTGCCGAAGCCCGCCGCGAGGCCGGCGCAGGGCTTGCCGGGCAGCGGCACCGTCGCGATCCGCGCGTTGGTGCGCGGGTCGATCTCGTGCACCGCGTCTGGCCCGGTGGTCCCTACCCACACCGCCTCGTCGGTGATCGCCACCCAGTCCGCGGTCTTGCCGAGCGCGATCACCGCGGTCGGCACCAGCTCGGCGAACGGCCGCGCGCCGCGCTTCGGCCCTGGCGCGGCGGCGGCGCCGGACGCGACGAGCACGAGGAGCGCAGCGGCGGCGAGGGCGCGGCGACGCACGAGCGGCGGCGGCGGGCGGGCGGTCGTCATCGCGCGGCAAGCTCCCCGGCGGGCGGCCGGCCGATCCTACACCGCGCGCGCTGGCCGGATGCGCGACGGGTGGCGATGGCGCGGCGCAACGTGCCGGCGTCACGCGATTCATTGTAATCTCGGCGCCCTGCACCGCCTCGGCCGCGCGCGCCAAAGAGCGCGCGCCCGGACCGCGGCCACCCGCCTTCCCATCCGCTGGAGTCTTCCCGATGCGCCGACTCGAAGCCTGGCTGCTCGCCCTGTCGCTCAGCGTTCCCGCCGCCATCGGCAGCGCGGCCGATGCACCGGGCGGCGAGCGGCCGGCCGGCAAGCCCGAGGCCGCCAGGGCCGAGCCCTTCAAGCCCGAGCAGCAGAGCAGCCGCGGCAGCGTCACGGTCGAGGGCCGGCGCCTCGACTACGAGGCCGTGGCCGGCACGCTCGTCGTGCACACCAAGGACTGGGACGACGTGCCGCAGAACGCGGACAAGGACGACAAGGGCGGGCCCGCCGAGGCGAGCATGTTCTACGTCGCCTACTTCGCCGCCGACGCCAAGGGCGGCCCGCGGCCGGTGACCTTCATCTACAACGGCGGGCCGGGCTCGGCGACCGTGTGGCTGCACATGGGCGCCTTCGGACCGAAGCGCGTGGTGACCGCCGACGACTCGCACACGCCGGCGGCGCCGTACGCGATCATCAACAACGACTTCAGCCTGCTCGATGCGAGCGACCTCGTGTTCATCGACGCGCCGGGCACCGGCTTCAGCCGGGTCGCCGGCAAGGACCACGACAAGGCCTTCTACGGCGTCGACCCTGACGCGCAGGCCTTCGCCGACTTCGTCTCGCAGTTCCTCGCCAAGTACGGCCGCTGGAACTCGCCGAAGTACCTGTTCGGCGAGAGCTACGGCACGACCCGCTCGGCGGCGCTCGTCAACATCCTCGAGACCGAGCGCTCGATCGACTTCAACGGCGTGATCCTGCTGTCGCAGATCCTGGCCTTCGACGGCAGCGTCGATCGCGCCGAGTCGAACCCCGGCGTCGACCTGCCCTACGAGCTCGCGCTGCCGACCTACGCGGCGACCGCCTGGTACCACCACCGCCTGCCGGACGCGCCCAAGGAGCTCGCGCCGCTCCTGAAGGAGGTCGAGCACTTCGCGCTCAACGACTACGCGCTCGCGCTCGCGGCCGGCGCCGCGCTGCCCGCCGAGCAGCGGCGCGCGATCGTCGCGCGCCTGCACCGCTACACCGGGCTGCCCGAGGACTACATCGAGAAGGCCAACCTGCGGGTCAACGGCGGCGAGTTCCGCAAGACGCTGCAGGCCGACCGCGACACCACCACCGGCCGCCTCGACACGCGCTTCAACGGCCCGACGCTCGACCCGCTCGCCAAGACCGCGGACTATGACCCGCAGTCGGCGGCGCTGCGCTCGGCCTACGTGTCCGCGTTCAACGACTACGTGCGCCGCGAGCTGCGCTACGGCGAGGGCAGGGCCTTCAAGCCGTCGGTGCCGCTGTTTCGCACCTGGGTCGGCGCGCACCAGCCGCCGGGCGCGAACTTCCCGGCGCCGCACGCCACCAACGTGCTGCCGGACCTCGCCAACGCGATGAAGAACAACCCGAACCTCAGGGTCATGCTGCACGCCGGCTACTATGACCTCGCGACGCCCTACTTCCAGGGCATCTACGAGATGCAGCACCTGCCGATGCCGGCGAACCTGCAGCAGAACATCGAGTACCAGTTCTACGAGTCGGGGCACATGGTGTACGCGCACGAGGCGTCGCTGAAGACGCTGCACGACTCGGTCGCCGGCTTCATCCACCGCACCGACAACCTCAGGGGCCGCTAGCGCCGGCGCGCGGCGAAGCAGCGCAGCTGGTGGTCGTCGACGACGCCGACCGCCTGCATGAAGGCGTAGCAGATCGTGCTGCCGACGAAGGTGAAGCCGCGGCGCCGCAGCGCCGCGCTCAGCGCGTCGCTCTCGGCGGTCGACGCCGGCAGCTCGCCGAGGTGGCGCGGCCGGCGCCGCCGGCCGCGCGGCGCGTGCGCCCAGACGATCCCGGCGAGGGTCTCGCCGCGCTCGCGCAGCGCGAGGTAGGCGCGCGCGTTGGCGACGAAGGCGCGGACCTTGAGCCGGTTGCGGACGATGCCGGGGTCGGCGAGCAGCGCGGCCTGCTTGCGCGCGCCGTAGCGCGCCATGCGCTCGGCGTCGAAGCCGTCGAACACCTCGCGGTAGCGCTCGCGCTTGCGCAGCACGGTGATCCAGCTGAGGCCGGCCTGCGCGCCCTCGAGGCACAGCATCTCGAACAGGCGCGCCTCGTCGTGCACCGGCACGCCCCACTCGGTGTCGTGGTAGCGCACGTACAGCGGGTCGGTGCCGCACCAGGCGCAGCGCACGCGCCCGTCGGCGTGGCGGACCGCCGTCCGGCGGCGCGGCGCCGCGGGCTCAGCCACGGGCCCCGCCCCGCTCAGAGGCCGAGCGCATCGCGCAGCCGGTAGCCGACCACGGCCGCCGGCAGGAACCAGGGGTTGCCGGTGTACAGCGGCCGCCACGGGAAGCTGAGCCCGGCGAGCGCGGACTCGCCGCCGGCGCGGCCGGCCATCGTCAGGCCGATCTTGCGGCCGTAGTAGACCGCGGTCGGCACGCCCTGGCCGCAGTAGCCCATGCAGTAGTAGAGGCCGCGGTCCTCGCCGAGATGCGGCAGCGTGTCGAAGGTGAAGCCGACGAAGCCCATCCAGGCGCGGCTGACCCGCACGCGCGCGAGCTCCGGGAAGATCTCGGCCAGCATCGCCCGCAGCCTCGGCACGCAGCGCGTGACGTCGGTCTCGCGCGCGGCGGCCCGGCCGCCGAACAGGATCCGCCGCCCGTCCGGCGACGGCCGGTAGTAGACCACCACCCGGCGCGTGTCGCCGACGTTGCGGCCGTGCGGGATCAGGCGGCGCAGCAGCGCCGGATCGAGCGGCTCGGTGGCGATGATGTAGCTGCCGATCGGCAGGATGCGCCGCCGGTGCCACGGCGCGAAGCGGCCGGTGTAGCCGTTGGTCGCCACCAGCACCTGCCGCGCGCGCACGGTGCCGCGCGCGGTGCGCACCTCGAAGCCGGACGCGCCGCGCACGAGGCTCTCGACCGCGCAGCCGGCCCGGAACTCGGCGCCGGCCGCGCTCGCCCGCGCGTGCAGAACGCGCACCAGCTTCGCCGGATGCACCGCCGCGTCGCCCGGATAGACGACGCCGCCGTGGTACAGCGGCGTGTCGATCTCCTCCGACTGCCGCTCGCGCGGCACGATGCGAAACGGCTGCTCGAGGCCCTGCGGCTGCGACTCGGCCTCGTGCACCAGCGCGCCGTAGAGCCGCTTCGTGTGCGCGCCGACGAAGCAGCCGACGTCGCGCCAGTCGCAGTCGAGCCCCTCGCGGGTCGCGAGCGCCCTGAGGTCCGCGACCGCCTCGAGCGCCTCCTGGTAGATCCGCGTCGCGACCCGCGCGCCGTGCAGCGCCGCGAGGCGGCCGTGGCCCGGCTTGATGCTGAACGCCACCTGGCCGCCGTTGCGCGCCGAGCAGCCGCCGCCGACGGGGCCGGCATCGAGCACCAGCGCCGAGCGCCCGGCGAGCGCGATCTCGCGCGCGGCGCTGAGACCGGTGTAGCCGCTGCCGACGATCACCGCGTCGGCCTGCTCCGGCAGCGGCGCGTCCGCCGCCTCCGGCAGCGGCGCATCGAGCGTCCAGTAGCACTCGGGCGCGTAGTCCGGCGCGTACATCAGCCGTGCGTCGCGCCGGGCGGCTTGCGGTCGCGGTACGGGAAGAACCAGGGCTTGCGCTCCATCAGGTAGTCGAGGTGCACGTGCTTGGGCTCGCGGAACGCGTCCAGCCCCTCCGGCCCGAGCTCGCGGCCGATGCCGCTGTGGCGCATGCCGCCGAAGGGCGCGGCGTCGTTGTCGGTCAGCGGGTCGTTGATCCAGAAGGTGCCGGCCTTGATCGACTCCATCGCGCGCAGCGCGGTCGCGAGGTCCTTGGTGTAGACCGAGGCGCCGAGGCCGTACTCGGAATCGTTGGCGAGGCGGATCGCCTCGTCGGCGTCGGCCACCGGCGTGACCGCGAGCACCGGGCCGAAGATCTCCTCGCGCGTCGCGACGCTGCCGTGGCGCACGTCGGTCAGCAGCGTCGGCTGGAAGAAGTGGCCCGGCAGGCCGGACGGGCGGAACGCGCGGCCGCCGAGCTTGAGGGTCGCGCCGTCCTTGAGCGCGCGCGCCACCTGGTCCTCGACCCGCCGCGAGGCCTCCAGCGAAATCAAGGGCCCCAGGTCGGTGTCCGGCTTGATCGGGTCGCCGACCTCGAGGTAGGCGATGAACTCGTGCAGGCGCTCGACGAACTCGGCGGCGATCGGCCGCTCGACGTAGATGCGCTTGCTCGAGGTGCAGACCTGGCCGCAGTTCAGCAGCCGCGCCCAGGCGACGCCCGGCACCGCGACGTCGAGGTCGGCGTCCCTGAAGACGATGAACGGGTCGATCGAGCCGAGCTCGAGGTTGACCTTCTTGAGCTGCGCGCCGGCCGCCGCGGCGATCCGGCGGCCGACCGCGGTCGAGCCCGTGAACGCGATCAGGTCGACGTCGGGGTGCTCGATGAGCGCGCTGCCGGTCGCGCCGTCGCCGGTGAGCACGTTGACGACGCCGGGCGGCAAGAGCTCGTAGGCCTCGGCCAGCATCAGGTTCGAGAGCGGGTTCTGGTGCGGCGGCTTGCAGACGACCGTGTTGCCGGCCGCGATCGCCGGCGCCACCTTCCACGCCATCAAGAGCAGCGGGAAGTTGAAGGGCACGATCGCGGCGACCACGCCGTAGGGCTCCTTGATCGTGAAGTTCAGCTGGTGCGGCGCGACCGGCGGCACGGAGTTGCCGTAGCTCGAGCGCGCCACCTCGCCGTAGTACTCGAAGCAGGCGGCCACCCAGTCGATGCAGTCGGTGGCCTCGCACAAGGGCTTGCCGGTCTCGTGGCTCATCAGCGTCGCGAGCGCGTGCTCGCGGGCGCGGATCCGCGCGCCGACCTCGCGCAGCAGCTTCGCCTTCTCGACCCCCGGCACCTTCCACCAGCCGTGCTGCGCGGCGCGCGCCGCGGCGACCGCGCGGGCGACGTCCTCCGCGCCGCAGTCCGGCACCACGCCGAGCGGCTTGAGCGTCGCCGGGTTCTTGATCTCGCGACTGGCCTCGGTGCGCGCGTCGACCCACGCGCCGTTGATCAGGATCTGGTGCACGCGCCGCGCCTCCACGCCGAGATCGGCGCCGCTATGATGCCTGAGCCGCGCGCCCGTCCGGTAGCGCCGGCTGGCGCGCCGCGGCAGAATGGGCGATGGACCACGCGCCCGCCGCCGCGCCGCTGATGCTCTGGCTGACCCCGTCGCTGATCGCGCTGTTCCTGTACGGCATCGGCCAGGGGCTCGTGAAGAAGTACATCGGCGAGGTCTCGCCGGCGCGCTTTTGCCTGTATTTCGTGCTCGCGCGCTCGATCGTGTTCCTCGGCTACTACGCCCTCGGCGGCGAGCGGCCGCCGCTCGCGGCGCCCGACGGGTACGCGTTCCTCGGCCTCGGCGTGCTCGCCTACCTGTTCGACGGCACCGGCTGGATCCTGTACTTTGAATCGATTATCGCCGGCCCGATCACGATCGTCGGCACGCTGTCGGCCGCCTATCCGGCGCTGACGGTGGTGTTCGCGCGCGTCTTCCTCGGCGAGCAGCTGCAGGGGCTGCAATACGCGGCGGTGGCGCTCGTGATCGGCGGTTGCCTCGGGCTCTCGTACTCGCCGGCCGGCGAGGGCCAGAAGATCACCAGCCGGCGCTGGATCCCGCTGTCGTTCATGGCGCTCGTGTGCTGGGCCTCGGCGGGCACGATCACCAAGTACGCCTACACGCTGCCCTCCTCCAGCGAGGTCAATATGGCGCTGTGCGGCGCGCTCGGCGGCGCGCTGTCGCTCGGCAGCTATGGCCTCTGGAAGGGCCGCCGGGGCGCGCACTCGCTGCGCGCATGGCTGCACTCCTTCGCGCCGATGGGCATGATGGCCGGCGGCGACCTCGGCGTGCTGGTCGCGATGCAGGCCGGTCCCGCCTCGATCGTCGTGCCGCTCACGGGCGCCTACCCGGTCGTGACGCTGACCTTCGCGGCACTGGTGCTCAAGGAGCGGATCGCGCTGTTGCAGTACGCCTGCATCGCCGCGATCATCGTCGGCATGATCTTCTGTCCGCCCTGAGGACGGCGCGCAACGGGCCGCGCCGGCGCGGAACATGCGACACGACTACCTCGGCAACCCGGTCACCGGCGCGGGCGACGCGACGCTCGCCGGCATCGACGACTTCGTCGGCGGCTTCCTCGGCTACGAGGAGCGCATGCTCGGCATCCTCGCCGCCGCCGACGCCGACCCCGGCAGCTGCCTCGCGAACGCCTACGCCGGCTGGTTGTGGATGTTCCTCGAGTCGCCCGAGGCGCCGGAGCGCGCGGCGGGCTACCTCGCCCGCGCCACGGCCGCCGCCGCCGGCAGCAGCCGCCGCGAGCAGCTCGCCGCGGCGCTGCTCGGGGACTGGGCGGCAGGCGACGTCGTCGGCGCCACGCGCCGCGCCGGCGCGATCCTCGCCGAGGCGCCGCGCGACCTCGCGGCGCTGAAGCTGCACCAGTACTTCGACTTCAACCGCGGCCGCAGCCCGCAGATGCTGCGGGTCGCGCTGGCGGCGCTGCCGGCCGCCGCCGACGTGCCGCAGCTGCACGGCATGCTGGCCTTCGCCTACGAGCAGTGCCACCTGCTTGGCGATGCCGAGGCGGCCGCGCGGCGCGCGCTCGCGCTGCTGCCGCGCGAGCCGTGGGCGCAGCACGCGCTCGCGCACGTGATGCTGACCGAGGGGCGGATCGCCGAGGGCATCGGCTTCCTCGAGTCGACCAGCCACGGCTGGAGCGGGCTCACCTCGTTCATGTACACCCACAACTGGTGGCACCTCGCGCTCTTCTACATCTCGGAGGGGCGCTTCGACGAGGCGCTCGAGATCTACGACCGGCACGTCTGGGCGCGCGACCGCAGCTACTCGCAGGACCAGGTCGGCGCGGTGTCGCTGCTCGCCCGCCTCGAGCTCGCCGGCCAGGCGGTGGGCGGGCGCTGGACCGAGCTCGGCGAGTACCTGCGGGTGCGCCGCGGCGACACGGTCGAGCCGTTCCTGACGCTGCAGTACCTGTACGGGCTGGCGCGCGCCGGCCTCGCCGAGGCCGACGAGCTCGCGGCGGCGGTCGCCCGCCGGGCGCAGGCGGCGCCCGAGCCGCTGCGCGCCGCGTGGTCCGAGGTCGCCTGGCCGGCGGCGCGCGGCCTGCTCGCGCACGCGCGCGGCGACTACCCGGCCGCGCGCCGCGAGCTCGGGCCGGCGCTCGGCCGGATGCTGGAGATCGGCGGCAGCCACGCGCAGCGCGACCTGTTCCAGCAGCTCTACCTCGACAGCCTGCTGAAGAGCGGCGCGCGCGTCGCCGCGCAGCAGCTGCTCGAGCAGCGCCGGCGCTCGGAGCCCGGCGGCGTCGCGCTCAACCGCACGCTCGCCGCGCTCTACGGCGAGCTCGGCCTGCCGGCGCAGGCGGCCGCGGCGGCGGCGCGCGCGCGCCGCTAGAACGGGATCAGGCCGAGGAAGGCCAGCACGTCGCGGGCCGACTTGGCCGGGATCTCGACCTGCGGCAGGTGGCCGACGCTCGGATAGCTGATCAGCACCGCACCCGGGATCGCAGCCGCGAAGCGCTGCCCACTCGCGAGCGGGATCAGCGGATCCGCCTCGCCGTGCAGCACCAGCGTCGGCACCCGGATCGCGGCGAGCGTCGCCGGCGAGGCGGTCGCGAAGGAGCCGAGGTCCGCCGACATCAGGATCGGGCGATGCCCCGGGGCGCGCTGGAACTCGGCCCAGCGGTCGATGAACGCCGGCGTGATGACCGCCGGGTCGTGGACGTCCTTGCGCAGCCCCTCCGCGATCAGCGGCCGGTTGTCGATGTGCGCGAGCAGCCAGCGGCCGGCGCGGTACCGCAGGATCCGGAACGCGATCGGCAGGTCCTTCGGCGGCGGCAGCGGCCAGCCCGCGGCGTCGACGAGGATCAGCGCCGAGAGCCGCTCGGGGTGCCCGAGCGCGTAGTGCCAGGCGACCCCGCCGCCCATCGAATTGCCGGCGATCGCGAAGCGCGGCAGCGCGAGCGCCGTCGCGAAGCCGTCGACGACCCCGGCGAGGCCCTCGGCCGACAGCCGGTAGCCCTCGGGGGCGCGGGTCAGGCCGTGGCCCGGCAGGTCGATGCTGAGCACGCGGTACCTGGCGGCGAGCGCCGGGAGCCAGCCCTCCCAGGTGGTGAACGAGTCGCCGTAGCCGTGCACCAGCACCAGCGGCGGGCGGCCCGGGTCGCCGTCGGCGCGGTAGTGCAGGCGCACGCCGCCCGCGAGCTCGACGAAGGCGGAGCCCGGCCCGCCGTACCTGGCCTCGAGCGTCGCGTAGGGGATGTCGGGGCCGCGCAGCACGAGCCACGCGGCCGCGGCCAGCGCGACCAGCGCCGCCACCGCCAGCAGCACGAACCTCGGCAGCACCGCGCGCCCCGCCGCCCGCCTCAGAACTTAAGCTGCAGGCGCACGCCGAAGGTGGTCGGCTGGCCGGCCAGCCCGACGTTGGTGCTCGGCAGGAAGAAGTTCTTGGTCAGGTAGTACTTCTGGTCGGTGAGGTTGTGGACCCAGACCGACACGGCCCAGCTGCTGCCGGCGGCCGGCGCGAGCGTGACGCTCGCGTTGGCGAGCCAGTAGGCGTCGATCTTGAACTGCGGCGGCCCGACGATGTTGCCGTTCTGGTCCAGCGGCTCGAGCAGGAACAGCTGGTCGTAGTCGTCGTGGTAGCTGTAGTTGAGCTCGCTCCTGAGCGTGTAGTCGCCGAACGGCAGCGTGTAGGCGAACTCGCCGCCGTAGCTGGTCTTCGGGAAGTCGATGTCCTTGCCGTCGAAGTTGACCAGCACCGGGTTGAGCGGGTCGGGCCCGCCCTCGTTGGCGTACACCGGGGCGGTGAACTTGCCGACCTTGTAGCCGACGTACTGCGTGATCTCGAGGCCGTTCAGCGGCCGCCAGTCGAGCTCCACCTCGACGCCGTCGATCTTCGACTTCGGGGCGTTGATGAAGCGGCCGATGTAGGACTGCGACACGGTGTCGAAGACCTTCGACAGGATCTGCTGGTCGCGGTACTCGTAGTGGAAGGCCGAGGCGTTGACGCGGGCCGTCGGCGTCACGTCCGACTTGATGCCGACCTCGAAGGAGGTCAGCTTCTCCGGCTCGAACGGATCCACCGCCGCCTGGTTCAGCGTGTTGTGGGCGGTGAAGCCGCCCGACTTCACGCCGCGGCTGATGCTGCCGTAGAGCAACGTGCGCGGCGCGAGCTGGTACTCCAGCGCGACCTTGCCCGACACGTCGGAGTTCGACAGCGAGCGGTTGAGGCCGGTGCTGAGCGGGATGGCGGCACCGAAGTCCACCGGATCGCCGATCGAGAACAGCGTGTTGAGGTTGGTGAGGTCGCGCTTCTCGTGCTCGTAGCGCAGCCCGAGGATGCCCTTGAGGCGGTCGGTGAAGCTGTAGTTGCCCTGGCCGAAGATGCCGAGGTTCTTGCCGTCCTGCTCGTAGTAGGTGAGCGCCGCGCCGCCGAGCCGCTGCAGGAAGTCGCTGTAGAACTGCTCGTTCAGGCGCTCGTCCGAGTAGTACACGCCGCCGACCCAGCCGAAGGGCCCCGCGCCGGTCGAGGCGAGGCGCGCCTCCTCGGAGAACACCGACACGTGGTCGTGGAAGTAGACGTCGGACTCGACGTAGTCGCTCGCATCCCAGTCGCCGAGCTCGCGCCGCACCAGCTTGTTGTAGGCGGTGATGCTGGTCAGCTTCGCGGCGCCGAAGTCGACGTTCAGGTCGAGGTCGGCGCCCAGGTTGTTGTTGTCGACGCCGGGCTTCGTGCCGGGCGAGATGCCGACCGCGGTCGCGAAGCTCGGCCGCAGGCTCCAGCCGGTCACGTACGGGCTGGTGTCGGCCGGGATCAGCGCCGACCCGGGCGCGGTCGGCTGGAAGGGCGCGATCAGCTGCAGGCCCTGCGCCTCGGACTTGTCCTGCGAGGCGTGCAGCGTGAGCCGCAGGTTGACGCTCTGGCTCGCGTCCCACTCGAGCTGCAGCCGCCCGGCCAGCTTGTCCTTGTCGCCGAGCGAGGCGCCGGTCGCGCGCTCGCGCTGCCAGGCGCCACCCGTCTCCGACGCGACCGAGAGCCGGGCGCGCAGGCCGTCGCTGACGGGGCCGGAGGCGTAGCCCTCCGTGACCACCGCCTCGTGCGAGCCGAAGCTGACGTCGACGCCGGCCTGGAAGTCGTTGGTCGGGCGGTTGCTGATGAAGTTCACCGCGCCGCCGGTGGTGTTGCGGCCGTACAGGGTGCCCTGCGGTCCGCGCAGCACCTCGACGCGGCTGATGTCGTACAGCTGCCCCTGGGTCTGGATCGGGAACGGCAGCGCCACGCCGTCGAGGTTCACGGCCACCGGCGAGCTGTTGTTCGAGGTGTAGTCGATGAAGCCGACGCCGCGCAGCCGGAACTGCGCCTGGCCGCTGCCGAAGGCGGGCTCGACCTCGAGGCTCGGCGTCGCGTTCTGCAGGTCGTTGACCTTGCCGACGCCGGCATCCTCGAGCGCCGAGACCGACAGCACCGAGAGCGCGACGCCGATGCTCTGCGCGGACTCCTCGCGGCGCTGCGCGGTGACGATGACGTCTTCGAGCTTGCCGGCCTCGGCGGCCTTGGGCGGCTCGGCACGGGCGGTGCCGAGGACGCTCGCGACGGCGAGCGTGAGGGCGAGGGCGAGCGGGGTCGGGCGGTTCATGCGGCAGGCTCCCTGTGTGCGCCCTCAGCTTCAGAGCTGCCGTCGCGGGCGCGAGCGGTGACCGGCAGCCCCATCCCAGACACTCTGCAGGCGGCCGTTGCGGATCCGCAACGGTCACCGCCAGAGCCTAGCCCCAAAGGCGTTCGCCGGCAATCGTGGTGTTGCGCTCACGGTACCACCGGCCGCGAGCGCGGCTCATCACTTCGGGTCAGGGGGCCATCACTTCATGGTCGGCATGACGAACTCGGCGCGCACCGCCTCGGGCTCGGGCCAGCGCTGCGTCACGGTCTTGAGGCGCGTGTAGAAGCGCACGCCCTCCGGCCCGTGCATGTGGTGGTCGCCGAACAGCGAGTGGCGCCAGCCGCCGAAGCTGTGGAACGCCATCGGCACCGGGATCGGCACGTTGACCCCGACCATGCCCGCCTCGACGTCGCGCGTGAACGCGTGCGCGACCGCGCCGCTCGCGGTGAACACCGCGGTGCCGTTCGCGAACTCGTGGCTGTTGACGAGCTTGAGCGCCGCGGCGTAGTCGGGCGCCCGCACCAGCGACAGCACCGGGCCGAAGATCTCCTCGCGGTAGATGCGCATGCCGGGGCGGACGTGGTCGAACAGCGTCGGCCCCACGAAGAAGCCCTCCTCGCAGCCCGGCACGCGCACGCCGCGGCCGTCGAGCACCAGCGTCGCGCCCTCGCGGACGCCGTCGTCGATGTAGCCGCGCACGCGCTCGCGCGCCGCGCCGTTGACCAGCGGCCCCATGTCGGCGCCGGCGGCATCGCCGGCCGCGACCTTGAGCGCCGCGGCGCGCTTCTTCAGGCGCGCGACCAGCGCATCGGCGGTGGGCTCGCCGACCGCGACGGCGACCGAGATCGCCATGCAGCGCTCGCCGGCCGAGCCGTAGGCCGCGCCGATGATCGCCTCGGTGGCGGCGTCGAGGTCGGCGTCCGGCATCACGATCGCGTGGTTCTTGGCCCCGCCGAGCGCCTGCACGCGCTTGCCGTGGCGGATGCCCTCCGCCTGGATGTAGCGCGCGATCGGCGTCGAGCCGACGAAGCTCACCGCGGCGATGCCCGGGTGGGCGAGGATCGCGTCGACCGCGGCCTTGTCGCCCTGCACGACGCCGAACACGCCGTCCGGCAGGCCCGCCTGCCGCAGCAGCTCGGCGAGCATCAGCGACACCGACGGGTCGCGCTCCGACGGCTTGAGGATGAAGGCGTTGCCGCAGGCGAGCGCCACCGGGAACATCCACATCGGCACCATCGCCGGGAAGTTGAACGGCGTGATGCCGGCGACCACGCCGAGCGGCTGGCGGATGCCGAAGCTGTCGACGCCGGTGCCGACGCTGTCGCTGAACTCGCCCTTCAGGAGCTGCGGCGCGCCGCAGGCGAACTCGACCACCTCCATGCCGCGGGTCAGCTCGCCCTCGGCGTCGGGCAGCGTCTTGCCGTGCTCCTCGCTGAGCGTGCGCGCGAGCGCCTTGCCGTGCTGCTGCAGCAGCTCCTTGAAGCGGAACAGCACCCGCGCCCGCTGCAGCGCGGTGGTGCGGCCCCACGCCGGCTGCGCCGCCTGCGCACTCGCGACCGCGGCGTCGACGTCGGCGGCCTCCGCCATCGCCACCTCGCGCACCGCCCGGCCGAGCGCCGGGTTGTAGACCGGCGTGCGCCGCGCGCCCACCGACGGCACGATGCGGCCGCCGATGTAGTGGCTGACGAGGGCGGCCGGCGCCGGGATCGGGTTCGACTGCAGCTGGGCGCTCATCGTCGTGCTCCTCAGGCCGGCACGGCGCGCAGCGCGCGCCGCAGGCCTTCGACCATGGTCTCGACCTCGGCCGCCGAGCTGATGAACGGCGGCGCGACCGCGAGCGTGTCGGCGCCGAAGCGCACCAGGAAGCCCTCGTCGAGCGCGCGCTCGAACACGCGGATCGCGCGCAGGCCCGGCTGGCCCTCGATCGGCGCGAGGTCGATGCCGGCCGCGAGCCCGAGGTTGCGGATGTCGGCGACGTGCGGCTCGCCCTTCAGCGTGTGCACCTTCGCCTCGAGCACCGGCGCGAGCTCGGCGGCGCGCGCGATCAGCTTCTCGTCGCTCATCACGTCGAGCGTCGCATGCCCGGCCGCGACCGCGAGCGGGTGCGCCGAGTAGGTGTAGCCGTGGAAGAACTCGATCATGTGCGCCGGGCCGGTCATGAAGGCCTGGTAGATGTCGTCGCGCGCGATCACGCCGCCCATCGGCACGGTCGCGTTGTTGACCGCCTTGGCGAAGGTGGTCAGGTCCGGCTGCACGCCGAAGAAGTCGGCGCCGAAGGGCGTGCCGAGCCGGCCGAAGCCGGTGATGACCTCGTCGAAGATCAGCAGGATGCCGTGCCGGGTGCAGATCTCGCGCAGCCGCTCGAGGTAGCCCTTCGGCGGCACCAGCACGCCGGCCGAGCCCTGCATCGGCTCGACGATGACCGCCGCGATCGTCGAGGCGTCGTGCAGCGCGACCAGGCGCTCGAGCTCGTCGGCGAGGTGCGCGCCCCACGCCGGCTGGCCGCGGCTGTAGCGCGTCTCCGCCGGGTTGTAGGTGTGCGGCAGGTGGTCGACGCCGGGGATCATCAGCGGCGCGAACATCTTGCGGTTCGCGACCATGCCGCCGACCGAGATGCCGCCCATGCCGACGCCGTGGTAGCCGCGCTCGCGGCCGATGATCCGGGTCCGCGAGGCGTCGCCGCGGGCGCGGTGGTAGGCGACCGCGATCTTGAGCGCGGTATCGACCGCCTCCGAGCCCGAGTTGACGAAGAACACGCGGTCCTGCGGCCGCCCGGCCAGCGTCGCGATCCGGGTCGCGAGCCGGAAGGCGCCCTCGTGGCCCATCTGGAACGCCGGCGCGTAGTCGAGCGTGTCGAGCTGCGCCTTGACCGCCTCGACGACGCGCGGGTGCGAGTGGCCGAGCGGCGAGCACCAGAGCCCGGACAGGCAGTCGAACACGCGGCGGCCGTCGGCGAGCGTGAAGTAGGCGCCCTTGGCCGAGGCGATCAGGCGCGGCGCCGCCTTGAACATGCGGTTGTGGGTGAACGGCATCCACCAGGCGCGCAGTTCGGCCTCGCGGGACTCGGGATGCAACTGGCTGACGGCGTTCACGGCGCTCTCCTCGCCGGGCGGCGCCCGGTCGCAACGGTCCTTGGGGGCGTGCCCGGGGCACGCGACGCGGGGCAAGATTGCGCGCTTCGCGCAGGCGGGGCCAGACACG
>Ga0335069_10007740_pt1 | contig 15476 bp, 12 predicted proteins | sample Lox_Sample_11_FD_206714 | JGI IMG/M metagenome (GOLD analysis project Ga0335069, IMG submission 206714) | Soil microbial communities from Loxahatchee National Wildlife Refuge, Florida, United States - Lox_Sample_1.1 | ecosystem: Environmental > Terrestrial > Soil > Wetlands | place: USA... | reverse complement strand
GCTCGGCACAAAACTGTTCTACGCGATGCGCATGCCGTCCTTCGCCCGCGAGCGAGCCAAAGTGCTGGTCAAATTCACCGGAATACGGGAGGCACTGGCGGCTGCGTTCGACGCCGATCCGGCGACCCTGCCCGCGGAGTTTCATCGGGTGGAGCACCACATCGCCCACCTGGCGAGCGCGTTCTACTGCTCCCCCTTCGAAGAGGCGGCCTTGCTCTCCGCGGACGGGCTCGGTGATTTCGCGAGTTCCATGTGGGGCGCGGGCTACGGCCGGCGCATGAGCATTCATAGTTCAATCGCTTTTCCGCACTCGCTTGGCCTCTATTACAGCGCGGTCACGCAGTACCTGGGCTTCCTCAAGTTCGGCGACGAATACAAAGTGATGGGGCTCGGGGCCTACGGCGAGCCGGAATTTCTGCCGGAGTTTCGCGACATCGTGCACGCGAACGGCGGCGGCTTCCGCCTGGGTCTGGAGTATTTCACGCACCATCGCACCGGCCCAGAAATGACCTGGGCCGATGCGGACAAAACCCCCGTGCTGGGCAAAATGTACTCGGAGGCGATGCCCCGCAAGCTGGGGCCAGCGCGCGATCCGGCCGCGGCCATCGAGCAGCGACACATGAACCTGGCCTGCTCGCTGCAGGCGCGGCTGGAGGAGGTCTATCTGGGCATGCTGCGGCAGCTCGCGGAGAGCACCCGGCTGAAGTCGGTGTGCCTGGCCGGCGGCGTGGCATTCAATTGCGTCGCCAACGGAAAAATTCCGAAATCCACGGGCTTTGAGAAGGTGTACGTCCATCCGGCAGCCGGTGACGCAGGGCTGGCCGTGGGGGCGGCGCAGTACGTCTGGCATCAGGTGCTCGGGCAGCCGCGCAGCTTCGTGATGGAAAGTGCCTATTGGGGTCCGGAATTTTCCCGCGACGACATTCGCTCTGCGGTGAATGCCGCCGGATTCGCGGCCAAAGGTTGCCGCGTGGCGGAGCTGGCTGAGCCCGAATTGCTGAAACAAACCGCGGCCATCATCGCCGACGGAAAGATCCTGGGATGGTTCCAGGGACGCGCGGAGTGGGGGCCGCGCGCGCTGGGCAATCGCAGCATTGTTGCCGACCCGCGGCGCCGGGAAATGAAGGAAGTGCTCAACCGGCGCATCAAGCACCGCGAGATCTTCCGCCCGTTCGCACCATCCATCCTGGCGGAGAAAACCGGCGAGTGGTTCGAACAATCGCATCCCTCTCCGTTTATGACCATGGCCTATTCCGTGAAACCGGCGATGCGCGACAAAATCCCCGCGCCCACGCATGTGGACGGAACCGGCCGCCTGCAGACCGTCACGCCAACGGCGAACCCGCGCTATTGGAAACTGATTCGCGCTTTCGAAGAGCAGACCGGGGTGCCCGTAGTGCTGAACACCTCGTTTAACGACAACGAGCCTATCGTGTGCAAGCCGCAGGAAGCGATCGACTGTTTCGAACGCACGCAGATGGACGCGCTGGTGCTCGGCGATTTCCTGATCACACGCTCATGACGTACCGCACGGCGCGCGCGGCGGCCCGATGAAGATCCTGCTGCTGAATCTGTACTACCCGCCTGACACTTCAGCCACGGCAAAAATGGCGGACGTGGTGGTAACGGCCCTCAAGCGCGAGCACGAATTAACCTTGCTGTGCGGCCGCCCGTCCTATGATCCCACCGAGCGCCGGAGCTGGCGGCTTTATCGCAGCGAGCGCGCCGGCAATTTGCGCGTGGTGCGGGTCGGATCAACCGCCTTCGCCCGGTTCAATATGAAGCTGCGCTTGCTGAACTATCTCAGCTACACGGCGCTGATGATTCCGCGCGCGCTGTTCACGCGATGCGACGCCGTGCTGGCGATGACCGATCCGCCGTTCGAGGGGATTTTGGGGGCGTTCGTCGCGCTACTGAAGGCTAAACCGTATTTCTACAATATTCGCGACATGTACCCGGACATGGCGGTCGGAGGCTCGATCGTGGCGCCGGGGCTTCTGGCTCGCGTCTGGGAACGGCTGCATCGCTGGGCGCTCCGGCGAGCCGCAAAAGTGATCGTCCTGGGCGACGACATGCGCCGCCGCGTGGAAGCGAAGGGTGTGCGCCCCGAGCGCATCGTCGTCGTGCGCGACGGCGCGCGGATCGAACCGCCCGGCGCCAGCAGCCCCGCGGAACTGGACGCGGAAGTCATTCGGCAAATCCGCGGGGATTTCCGCTTCGTCTTGCTGCATGCCGGCAACGTAGGATTCTATGGCGCCTGGCAGACGATCGTTGCGGCCGCGCGACAGTTGGCAGCAGAGAACATCGCTTTTGTGTTCGTCGGCGAAGGAGCGCAACGCGCCGAAATCGAAGCCGCGGCCGCGGGCAGCAAGAACATTTTCTTCCTGCCGTTCTTCCCCGCCGCGAAACTCGCTTCGGTGCTCGCGGCGCCCGATGTTCACCTCATCACCATCAAGCGCGGGCTCGAAGGCGTGGTGGTGCCAAGCAAAATGTTCGGGATCCTGGCGGCAGGCAAGCCCATCATCGCGGTAGCGCCCCCGGAAAGCGACGTCGTTGCGCTCGGCAGCACCGCCGGTTTCAGTCTCGGAGCGGATCCAGACCGCCCGGAAGAGCTCGTGGCGCTGGTGCGCAAGCTGGCTGCGGAGCCCCGTCTGGTCGAGCGCATGGGAGAGGCCGCGCTTGCCGCAGCGCCATCGTTCGATCGCGAACGCGAATTGCGTAAATTCGTCGCGCTTTTTTCCGCTGCGCACCGGTAGATTTCACACTCAGCGGCGTGTGTAACTTTCTGCTTACACCCGAGCGTTTGCAATCCTGCAAATACCGCTTTTCCTATGGCCACCGGCTTTTTTCCGCGCTATCGTTTTAAGGCTGCGTGGGGCAGCCTGCCGGGCAAACCAGGCCCAGCCGTCGGCAGTCCATCTGTTACTTGGGAGCCGGGTCCCGAACCCGGCAGCGAGTTGCGCGCTTCTCCGGCATTGCCGCCCTGGGCCGGGTCCGTTGCTCCGCACGTCGAGGACGAATGGCCGCTGGCCTTCTGGCATTTTTCATCGCTCTCCTGGCATCGCTCACCCTCACCATACCGGTGCGCGCGCTGGCCCTGCGCGTCGGCATGGTGGACCTGCCTGGCCCGCGCAAAGTTCACCTGCAACCGATCCCTCTGCTGGGCGGCCTGGCCATCTACGGCGGTGTCGTGCTCGGCGTGCTCTTTATCTTCACTGGGCCCGCGCGTGCCCAGGTGGAAGGTATCCTGGCAGGCGCCACTCTGATTGCCGCCGTCGGTATCCTCGATGACCGCGGCCTGCTGCACCACCAGATCAAGCTCTTCCTCGGCATGCCTCTGGCCGCCGTGATCCTTCTGCTGAGCGGGATTCGCGCACAGGTTTTCAGCACCCTGGTTGGCGGCCGCGCCGGCGATGTGCTGGACATCGCCCTGACGATTGTCTGGGTGGTTGGCATTACCGCTTCCTTCAGCATCCTCGACCACATGGACGGCCTTTGCGCGGGCATCGCCGCCATGGCCTCCGCCTTCTTCGCCCTGCTTGCGTATTTCAATGGGCAAGTGCTGGTCACCGTTCTTGCCGCTTCGGTTCTGGGCGCAGCAGCAGGCTTTCTGCGCTGGAATTTCCGCCCGGCCAAGATCTTCATGGGCGACGGCGGCGCGATGTTCCTCGGCTTCCTGATGGCTACGCTGGGCTTGAAGCTGCGGCTCGCGGAGCCCAACATGCTTTCCGCCTGGACCGTTCCGGTGCTGGTGCTGGGCGCGACCATTTTTGACACCACGCTGGTCACTATTTCTCGCAGCCGCCGCGGCTTGCTGCCATTTGCTACCCCCGGAAAGGACCACGCCGCACACCGGCTGTCCAACCTGGGCCTCGGCCAGCGCGGTGCGGTGCTGGTCATGTACTGTCTCGGCGCGCTCTCGGGCACGCTGGCGCTGTTGGTCAGCTACTTCTCGGTGCCCGTTTCCGTGGCGCTGCTGGTGTTTGCCGCTGCCGGGGTCGCGGCGGCCATCGCGTTTCTGGAGCGCGCACCCTACGAGCGCCAGGCGCGCAAAGCGCCGCAAGCTGCGAACTGACCGGCGCGGAGTTTCCCGCCACCCGCAGATTCGCTATACTTTTTGCGTCCTCATAGAATCTTCCTTTGCTTACAGTTGAACCGCCCGCAGGCGATTCGGAGGCCGGTTTTTATACTTCTTGGGATCGTTCGGACTCCGCGTTCGGACGACCGGGTAGGATCGGACAAACGGTAGGCGTGCACGAAACGCACAGCAACTCAGACAAGCCAGCGAAGCAAGGTCCGGTGATTGTTGTCGGCGGCTCGGCCGCGGGGCTCCTGACGGCCGCGCGCGTGGCCTCGGGCGGGCGCGATGTGCGCCTGCTCGACGCCAAGTCCGGCTTCGACCCCGCGCCGCGCTCGCTCATTGTGACCCACCATTTTCGCGAACAGCTTCGCGAGCTCGCCGCTCCCAGCATCGTCAACGAGATTCGCCGTTTTGAGATATTCACCGACGGGCGTTCGGCGGAAGTCGCACTGCGCAGGCCGGATCTGATCATTGAACGTTCGCGCCTGATCCCCGCGCTCGCGGGCGCGGCGCAAAAAGCCGGCGCGCAGCTCTCCTTCGACACCCGCTTTCTGGGCCTCGGCCCCAATTCGCGCGGTCTGCGCCTGGAAGTGGAGATGGGCGGACGGAAAGAGGAGCTGCACGCGGACCAAGTGGTGGGTGCGGACGGCGCGACCAGCCGGGTCGGCCGCGCCGCCGGATGGCCGCCGGTTGAAACCGTTCCTCTGGTGCAAGCCATCGTGCGCCTGCCCAAGGATTGTCGTCCCGACACGACCCGTGTCTGGTTCGTGCCCGACGACACTCCCTATTTCTACTGGCTCATTCCGGAAAATGATTCGCGTGGCGCCCTTGGCATCATCGGCGAAGGCAGCGGCCAGCAGACCAAACGTCACATCGAAGCTTTCTTGCAGAAAAAGGGCATGGAGCCGCTCGAATGGCAGGGTGCGCGCATCCCGGTTTATCGCAAATGGGTCCCCGTCGAGAAGCGCGTCGGCAACGGGCACGTTTTTCTCGTTGGCGATGCGGCCGCACAAGTCAAAGTTTCCACCGTCGGCGGCATCGTGACCGGCTTTCGTGGCGCGCAAGGCGTTGCCGATGCCTTGCTGGGGGCGCATGAGAGCCGCGAACTGCGCGACCTGCGGCGCGACCTGGACACCCATTGGCTCATCCGCAAGACCCTGCACCATTTCCAGCAGAAAGACTATTCGTACCTGGTGGACATCCTGAACGCCGCTGCCCGCCAGTCGCTCGGCGAAATTCACCGCGACCATTCCACGCGCCTGCTGCTCAACGTCATTCGCAAACAGCCTCGTCTGCTGCTGCTTGGCCTGCGCGGGCTGCTCATGGGCCTGGCACGCTAAGCCTTTGCGCAACACCCGGCGCGGCTTTGGTTGCGCTGTGCCGCCCGGCTGCGGCATTTCTAGAGAAGCGGGAAGTTCAGGGAGATTTCGTTGCGACTATCGGTAATCGGCTGCGGATACGTGGGACTCGTCACCGGCGCCTGCCTGGCGGAAGCCGGACACGAAGTGATGTGCACGGACATCGATGCCGGCCGCATCGCCCAGCTTAAGGCCGGCAAAGTCCCCATCTACGAACAACATCTGGACAAAATTCTAGTTTCCGCCGGGAAAGCCGGCAAAATTTCCTACACCGCCGATGCCGGCGAAGCCATCCGCTTTGGCGATGCCATCTTCATCTGCGTGGGCACGCCGCCGCGTCACGACGGCAGCGCCGATCTTTCCGCCATTGACCACGTGGCGCAGCAGATTGCCGCCGAAGCGCGCTCGCCGAAGCTGGTCGTGGAAAAGAGCACGGTGCCCGCGCGCACCGGAATTGAGCTGCAGCGCGCGCTTTCCGCCTACAGCCGCGGCAATGGCGGCTTCAAGGTCGCGTCCAACCCCGAGTTTCTCCGCGAGGGCACGGCCGTCTACGACTTTTTTCACCCGGATCGCATCGTCGTCGGCGTGGAGGATCCCGCGGCCGCGGAACAGTTGCGCGAAATCTATCGCCCGATTCTGGAGAGAAAATTCTCTTGCCCGGTGCACAACGGTCCCTGCCCGGATGCTCACCAGGCTGAATTCCTGGTTACCACCATCAGCAGCGCGGAACTCATCAAGCACGCTTCGAACTCCTTTCTGGCGCTGAAGATCAGCTACGCCAACGCCGTTGCCGATCTTTGCGAGAAGCTCGGCGCCAACGTCGAGGAAGTGACCCACGCCATGGGCCTGGACCCGCGCATCGGCACGCAATTTCTCAAGGCCGGCCTCGGCTTCGGCGGCTTCTGCTTTCCCAAGGACATCCAGGCTTTTATCAGCCTTGCGGCGACCGTCGGTGTGGACTTCGAAATCCTCAAGGCCGCTGAACGTGTCAACAAGCAGCGCATTGACCGCTTCATGGAGAAAATCAGCAAAGCGCTGTGGGTGGTAAAAGGCAAGCGCGTGGCCCTGCTGGGCCTGGCATTCAAGGCCAATACCGACGACATTCGCTTCGCGCCGGCGCTGGACGTGATGAAACGTCTGCTTGACGAAGGCGCAGAGGTGCACGCCTGCGACCCCGAAGCGCTGGGCAAAGCCCAGGCGCAATTTCCGCAGGCCCACTATCACCAGGATCCCTACCAGGCGCTCGAAGGCGCGCATGCGGCCCTGATTTGCACCGAGTGGGATGACTACAAGAAGCTCGATTGGGCGCGCGCCGGTGAGAAAATGGCGCGCAAGCTGGTGGTGGATGGCCGCAATTTGTACTCGCCGGAAAAGATCCGCGCGCTCGGATTCGAATACGTCTCGTTCGGCCGCGACTAGCGGCTCGCCCAACGGCTTCGCCGGCGCCGCTAGTTGCCTTTGCCCGCCGCGAACTGGGCCTTGAAGTATTCGATCGTCGTCTTCAAACCCTCTTCCAGCTGTACTTTCGGCTCCCAGCCCAGCAACTCTTTCGCCTTGCGAATGTCCGGGCAGCGTCGCCTGGGATCATCCTGCGGCAGCGCTTCGAATACGATCGGCGCGGCGCCCGGAAAGTGCCCGCGCACCTGCCTGGCAAACTCCAGAAGCGTGATTTCATGCGGGTTGCCGATGTTGACGGGCATGTGCTCATTCGAATTGGCTAGCCGGTAGATACCCTCGATCAAATCCGAAACGTAGCAGAAACTCCGGGTCTGCCGTCCGTCGCCGTACACGGTCAACGGTTTCCCGCTCAGCGCCTGAAACACAAAATTCGGCAGCGCGCGGCCGTCATTCAGGCGCATACGCGGGCCGTAGGTGTTGAAAATGCGGATGATGTGGGTATCGACGCCGTAGTGCCGGTGGTAACCCATCGTCAGCGCTTCGGAAAAGCGCTTGGCCTCGTCGTACACGCTGCGCGGACCGACCGGATTGACGTGCCCCCAGTAGCCTTCGTGCTGCGGCGAAATTTCCGGATCGCCGTAGCATTCGCTGGTCGAGGCCAGAAAAAATTTCGCGCCCTTGGCGTGCGCCAGCTCCAGCGCGTTTTGCGTGCCGACCGACCCCACTCGCATCGTCTCGATGGGATGCCGCAAGTAATCCGGCGGGCTGGCCGGTGAAGCGAAATGCAGCACATAGGCCACCTCGCCGCTCACCCGCAGCCCATCGCTGACGTTAGCCTCTTCGAACGCGAATTTGGGATCACCCTGCAGGTGCGCAATATTTTCCTGACGCCCGGTAATGAAATTATCGAGACCAAGCACCTCCCAGCCTTCCGCCAACAACCGGTCGCACAAATGCGATCCCAGAAATCCCGCGGCTCCCGTCACGACAGCCCGCATGCAGCCTCCTGTGAGTTTCCTTGTCAGTGTATCCGCGCATCCGGTGATTGACCACCCTGCCCCTTCGCACTCACAATTCCTCTCGCATGCAGGACACCATCCCGATCGCGGCGCGCAGATCCCGCCGGCCAGCCTTTCTCTTCGCAGTCGCGATTCTTGTTGCGCTCGGCATTTACGCCTTCCGCCACGCCGGGCTCTGGCTCATTCGCCAGGACCCCCTGGAAAAAGCGCAGGCCATCCTGGTGCTTAGCGGCGGCCTGCCGGCGCGCGCCATCAGTGCCGCCGAAATTTATCGCGACGGCTACGCCAAGGAAGTCTGGCTCACCACGCCTCTCGAACCGCGCGGCGCCATGGCCGGGATCAATCTTCCCTACGCCGGCGAAGAAGAGTACGACCGCATGGTGCTCATCTCGAAAGGGGTTCCGCCGGAGGCCATTCGCATTCTCCCGGAAAAAATTCTGAATACCGCGGATGAGATCAAAGCCGTCAATCAAGCCCTGGGCAAATCGGGCGAAAACAAATTTCCGGTCATCATCGTTACTTCCGCGAGCCACACCCGCCGCGTGCACGCCATTTGGCGCGGAATTATCGGCAACCGGGCGCGCCTGATCGTGCGCGCCGCCGCCAATGAGCGTTTCGACGCAGAATACTGGTGGCGGGACTCCGGCGACGCCTATACCGTCGTTCGCGAATATCTTGGATTGCTGAATGCCTGGGCCGGCTTGCCCTTGCATCGCAATTCGTGAAGCAGGGCCGGCTAGAAAAAAAGGAAGCGCCTTTTCTTTTTCGGTTCGTCGAAAATTTCCGGCACATGCGGCAGCGGCCGTCCTTCGAAGGCGGCCAGAGGGTTTTGCACAAACAATGCTTCGGCTGTTTCCTCGCCGAACGCGTCGCGCACCGCTTCGTACGCGGCGCGCAACTTGTGCGGACGCCCGCTCGTGTTGTGCGCGTCGCTGGCGACAAAATGGATCAGCCCGCGACCGATCCACGCCAGCGAAGTCTCCTGCGGGCCCGGCCCGAAAGCGCCCAGCAGTGCCCCGCCCGTCACCTGTGCGAAGCAGCCGTTGCGCACCCACTTTTCCAGACGCTCCGGCTGCGCGCGGATGATCGCGTTGCGTTCCGGGTGCGTCAGAATCGGCCGCAGCCGCATCAGCTGAATTTGATAGAGCGTTTCATCCACGGCCGGAGGAATGGAAAACTCATTGAACTCCACCAGCAGATAGTCCTTTTGGTTGATACAGAACGGCTCGGCCTCCAGCCGTAAAGCCTGCAGGTTCTCCGGGCTCAGGTGAAAGTCGCAGCCCGTCGCCACGTGCAATCGTTCGCCCAAGGCGGTCCGCAAATCGTTTGCCGCGCGACGAACCGCCGCGTAGTTGAAGGCGTATTCGCTGCTTGCGTGCGGCGTCCCCACCACGTGAGTGATGCCATCGGCGATAGCCATTTCCGCCATTGCCAGCGAATCCGCGGGCGTCTTGGCGCCGTCGTCCATGCCGCTCAGGATGTGACAATGAATATCGACCATCAGAGTGTGCTCACAAAATCGTTCGTCAGGAACCGCGTACCGCGCTCGCCACTTGCCACGCACCCAAGGCAAAAAGCAGCGCCGCAAAAATTCGCCGCATCATCGCGGCGGGAATTCTCTTCGCCAGGTTTCCGCCCGCAATCCCGCCCAGAAAAACGCCGGGAATCAGCAACAGCCCCACCCGCCAGTCCACATAACCCGCTTTGCCGTACGCCAGGACCGCCAGGATCCCGGTAGGCGGGATCAGTGCCACCAGGCTGGTTCCTTGCGCGCGATGCTGGCTGAATCCCAGCAGCAGACCCATCAGCGGCACCATGATCGTGCCCCCTCCGATGCCGAACAGCCCGGACGCAACGCCGCCGGCCACTCCCACCAGCAGAACGCCCGCGTCCATCCATGGTTGTCTGCTCATACGCTGCCCTCTTTCAATGCTGCACCCGCCGGCTCCGCTTTGGGCTGGGCTTTCATCCACAGCAACAACGCGGAAAACATCAGGAACGTTCCGAAAAATATCTGCAGCAGTTTGGTGGACATCGGCACCGCCAGCTTGCCGCCCAGCCACGCACCCAGAATCATCCCCGCGGCGCAAAAGACTCCTGCCCGCCAGTCCACGTTCCCGGCGCGCCAGTACTGCCGCAGCGCGCCCAGCCCGATGGGCGGCAATAGAATGAACAAGGAGGTGCCTTGCGCCAGGTGCTGGTCCATCTTCAGCAGGTGCACCATCGCCGGCACCAGCACCACGCCCCCGCCGATGCCCAGCAGGCCCATCAACAGACCAGCCACCAGACCCAGTAGCAACACTACGATCGGCATTTCGCCCGCCTTACAAATCTTGTTACAAACCGTAAACAAAGCGTAACACGCGCGCCAACGCCGCGGCGGCTCGCGCTGCGAACCTGCTATATTGGTGTGCAGCCCTTTCGCGCCCTGTGCGCCTTGTTTTTCAATTTTTACTCTCTCGCGAGTGAGGAGCGATCACAGTCAGATGCCTACCGACCGGAAACCCGAATTCTTCAAAGGCGCGCAACTCAAAGTGGGAATCATCGGTTGCGGTTACGTGGGCCTGCCCCTGGCCTTGCGCTTCGCCGAAGCTGGCCACAAGGTCACCGGTTTCGATACCGACCCGGCCAAAGTTTCCATGCTGAATGCCGGCAAGTCCTACATCGAGCACATCCAGCAGACCAAGATTCAGCAGTTCGTCAACAGCAAGCACTTCAGCGCTTCCACCGATTTCGCCAAACTGAAGGAAGTGGACGCCATCATCATCTGCGTGCCCACCCCGCTCGACGAACGTCGCGAGCCCGATCTCAGCTACGTGGAACAAACGGCCATCTCCATCCAGCCACACCTGCAGAAAGGCCAGCTGGTCGTGCTCGAGTCCACCACCTATCCCGGCACCACCGAAGAACTCGTTCTGCCGATTCTCGAAAAGAGCGGCTTGCACTGCCCCATCGCCGCCGGCCTCGATTCTGAAAATATTCCGACCGATTTCTTTCTGGCCTTCTCTCCCGAACGCGAAGATCCCGGCAACAAGCAGTACGGCCTGGCGCAAATTCCGAAGGTTGTCGGAGGCACCAATCCCCCCAGCAGCCGCGCCGCGCTCGCGCTGTATGCGCAGGTGGTTGCGCGCGTCGTTCCCGTCAGTTCCACGCGCGCCGCGGAAATGGCCAAGCTGCTCGAAAACATTTTTCGCTGCGTGAACATCGCGCTGGTCAACGAGCTCAAGCTCCTTGCTTCGCGCATGAACATCGACATCTGGGAAGTCATCGACGCGGCCGCGACCAAGCCCTTCGGCTTTATGCCGTTCTACCCCGGCCCCGGCCTCGGAGGCCATTGCATCCCGGTGGATCCTTACTACCTCTCGTGGAAAGCCCGGGAGTACGATTTCTCCGCCCGCTTCATCGAACTCGCCGGGGAAATCAACACTGCCATGCCATACCACGTGGTGGACTCCATCGCCAGCGCCCTCAACAGCCACAAGAAAAGCCTGAACGGCGCAAAGATCCTGATCCTCGGCGTGGCGTACAAAAAAGATGTGGACGACCTGCGCGAGTCGCCGTCGCTCAAGATCATGCAGCTCCTGCAGCAGCGCGGCGCGCAGATCGATTACAACGATCCGTACTTCCCGCAACTGCACAAAATGCGCCACTACAATTTCGAGCACATGAAGTCTGTGCCGCTGTCCGCGACCGCTCTCGGCGGCTACGACGCGGCCATCATCGCCACCGACCACTCCAGCTACGACTACAACGCCATCGTGGACGGCTCGAAAATCGTCGTGGACACCCGCAACGCCACGCGCCGAGTCACCCGCAACCGCGATCGCATCGTCGCCTGCTAGGCCATCGCATGCCGGCGCCCGACGACCTTATCCGTCAGCAGCTTGCCGAGAGCGCCCGCGTCAAGCAGTCGTTCTCTCCGCAGCTCATCGCGGGCATCGCCACCTTCGCGGAAAAATCCGCGCAGGCTCTGAGCGCCGGCGGCAAACTCGTTTTCTTCGGCAACGGCGGTAGCGCCTCCGATGCGCTGCACCTCTCCGCCGAACTGGTGGTGCGGCTCCGCGCCACGCGCCCCGGCTTGCCTGCCCTCGCGCTCACCGCGAACCCGTCCGTGCTCACCGCCGCCGCCAACGACTTCGGCTTCGAACAGATATTTGCGCGCCAGATCGAATCGCTGGCCGGGGCAAGCGATGTTCTCGTCGCCCTCTCCACCAGCGGCGACAGCCCCAATATCCTGCGCGGCGCGGAAGCCGGCCGTGCCCGTGGCGCCTATCTCGTGGCGCTCACCGGAGAAACCGGCGGCGCGCTGGCTTCGCTCGCCGATCTGCTGCTCAACGTGCCTTCCCGCGATGCCCAGCGTATCCAGGAATCGCACATCACCATCGGGCACATCGTCTGTTCCCTTATCGAATCGCAGCTCTTCTCGCTCTGACGCCTGCCCTTGGCCCGGTTTCGTTGACTTCATTTTTTGCCCACCCTAAGATACCTGCACGATGGCCGACACCGACTCCCTCCTGGGACAGACTATTACCCACTACCGCATTATCGAACGCCTCGGCGGTGGTGGCATGGGCGTCGTTTATAAGGCTGAAGACACCCGCCTGCACCGTTTTGTCGCGCTGAAATTCCTTCCGCCTGACGTTGCCAACGATGCTCAGGCCCTGGCCCGTTTCCGCCGCGAAGCCCAGGCCGCTTCCGCGCTGAACCACCCCAACATCTGCACCATCTACGACATCGGCGACGAAGCCGGCAAAGCCTTCATCGCCATGGAATTCCTGGACGGAAAGACCCTCAAGCACTTGATGATGGGCCGCCCGCTGGATCTGGAAATCCTGCTTGAGATTGCCATCGAAGTCGCCGACGCCCTTGACGCCGCCCATTCGCAAGGCATCGTCCATCGCGACATCAAGCCCGCCAACATCTTTGTCACCAAGCGTGGGCATGCCAAAATTCTGGATTTCGGGCTGGCCAAGGTGGCCGGCGCGAGCCTCGTTACCTCCGGCAGTTCGGCCAGCGTGGACACTCTGGCCACCGGCGTAGATCCGCAGCACCTCACCAGCCCCGGCAGCACCCTCGGCACGGTCGCTTACATGTCGCCCGAACAGGTTCGCGCCCGCGAACTCGATTCCCGAACCGACCTCTTCTCCTTCGGCGTGGTGCTCTATGAGATGGCGACCGCACAGCTTCCCTTCCGCGGTGAAAGCTCCGCAGTCATCTTCGAAGCCATCATGAACCGCGCGCCGGTCCCGCCGGTGCGTATCAATCCCGATCTTCCCGCCGAGCTTGAGCGCATCATCAGCAAGTCACTGGAAAAAAATCGTGAGCTTCGCTATCAATCCGCCGCCGATCTGCGCAGCGATCTGAAGCGACTCAAGCGCGAAACCGATTCCGGCCGTATCTCGGGCCCCGCGGTAGCGGCAGACTCCGGCTCGAGTCCCAGCGCGCCGGTTCTTCCCGCCTCTGGCTCAGCCTCCGCGGTGCCAGCCGCCTCTGCATCCGATTCCGCTCTTGCGGCAGCCAAGTCTGGGTCGGACGTTCGAGCCACGGGCGCGATTTCCGCATCCGCTTCGGCATCCGCATCGGCGTCGGGTATAGCCACCCGGCCTTCACGTCGTTGGCTCTGGCTCAGCATCGCCGCGATCGTACTGGTTGCCGCGGCTGCTTCCGGCTTTCTCTTCACCCGGCGCTCCAAGGCGCTGACGGAAAGGGACTCCATTCTCCTGACCGAGTTCGTCAACACTACGGGCGACACGGTCTTTGATGACACGCTCAAGCAGGCCCTCGCTTCGCAGCTTGAACAATCACCCTTCCTGAACATCGTTCCTATCTCCCGCGTCCAGGGTGTTCTGAAATACATGGGCAAGGGTCCCAACGAACGGATCACCCAGGATCTGGGCCGCGAAATCTGCCTGCGCGACGGCATCCGCGCCATGATGACCGGGTCCATCTCCACGCTGGGCAGCCACTACGTCATCCAGCTCAACGCCATCAACGTCGCGAACGGCGATTCTCTGGCGTCCGTGCAGGAAGAGGTCGAAAGCAAGGAACTGGTCCTCAAGGGCATGGACCGCGCAGCCTCGGAACTTCGCAAGAAACTCGGCGAATCGCTTTCGTCCGTCCAGCAGTTCGCCACCCCGCTAGAAAAAGCCACCACGTCGTCTCTGGAAGCTCTCAAGGAATACAGCCTGGGCCACGCCGCGCACGCCAAGCTCGATGATAACGAGGCCATTCCGCATTTCCAGAAGGCGCTCGCCATCGACCCCAATTTCGCCATGGCTTTGGGAGAAATGGGTGTTTCGCAGGGCAACGTCGGTATGATTCGGGAGGGCCAGCAGTCGCTGAAGCGCGCCTCCGAGCTGGCCGATCGCGCAAGCGAACTGGAGAGGTTCTACATTAACGGCCACTACGTGAATTCCACTGGCGACCTGGAAAAATCCATCGAAATCTACGAAAAGTGGGCGCAAGCCTATCCCCGCGATTCCATCCCTTTGAACAATCTGGGCCTCGCGTACGGCAGCCTGGGGCAGTTTGATAAGGAACTTGTTGTGGCGCAGCGCGAGAAGGCGGTCGATCCCAACAGCAACTTCTCGTATCAGGACCTCGCCGACGCCTACATGAACAACAACCGCTTCGATGAGTCCAAGGCCATCAGCGAGCAGGCCATCGCCGCCAAAGCCGATTCCATCGGGACGCACCGTATCCTGTATGACATCGCCTACGCGCAAGGCGATACTGCCGCCATGGATCGCCAAATTGCCTGGGGCAAGGGCAGGCCCGTCGATGAAGGCTTTATTCTCGAAGAGAAGGCGAGCGGCGAATGGAATCTCGGCAAAATACGCCAGGGCAATCAAACCGCGGCTACTGCCGGCGAATTGTTCGCCCGTGATGGCGCCGTCGAGATGGCGGCCTTTGCGGATGCTCTCAGTGCCTTACAAGCCGCGCTGATAACTGACTGCGGTTCAGCCAAGCCTGCTGCCAACGCGGCGATGAAGCGCCTTCCCGGAGGGATCAACATCATTCCCGCGCTGACCGCGCTTGCGGCCTGCGGCGAATCCAAAGCCGAACCCGAGGTCGACGCCTACGCGCGCGCGAACTCCGAAGATACTCTGGTCCGTTACCTGCACCGCCCCACGATTGTTGCCCTGGTCCGCATGCATCAGGGCAAGGACGACGAAGCCCTGGCCTTGTTGGAGCCCGGTCGCCGCTTCGAGTTGGGCACTGGCCCCGGCACTTTTCCGCTCGGCATGCTCTACGTCCGCGGCCTGATCTACCTTCACAAGAAGGATGGCGAACATGCGGCCGTGGAGTTTCGCAAGGTTCTGGAGCACTCCTACTTGAACCCGCCCGCTTCGCAACTCAACCTCGCTCGTCTTGGTCTGGCCCGTGCCTACGCTCTGCAAGGCCAGAAAGACAAAGCCCGCACGGCTTATCAGGATTTTCTGGCCTCGTGGAAAGACGCCGATCCCGACCTGGCCCTGCTCAAGCAAGCCAAGGCCGAATACGCAAAGCTCTGAACTTACAGTTCTTACCAGTCTTTCTGCTCGCTCGCGCCCGTAGCGAAAGAAGCGTGCGTCTCCGCTTGAAACCTTTATTGCCGCGACATCAGTTGTACGCGCGCTT
>Ga0335069_10007739_pt1 | contig 15477 bp, 12 predicted proteins | sample Lox_Sample_11_FD_206714 | JGI IMG/M metagenome (GOLD analysis project Ga0335069, IMG submission 206714) | Soil microbial communities from Loxahatchee National Wildlife Refuge, Florida, United States - Lox_Sample_1.1 | ecosystem: Environmental > Terrestrial > Soil > Wetlands | place: USA... | reverse complement strand
GCCGCCACGGCGTGTTCGCAGCCGGTCTCCATCGGACACGTGCACACGGCGGCCCAGCCTTCGGGCGGATGGTATTCGAGCGCGACCTCCTGCGTCTTCCCGTTGCGGACGGTCGCGAAGTAGGCGACGCCTGGCTCCTCTGGGATCAGCTCGATCACGCCGCCCCGGCGAAAGCATTCCTCGCCTTTGCGGCGTTCCTCGAAGCCGAACCGTGTCAGAAGGAGCTGAGCGCTGCGCGGGTCGCGCAGAACAAACGCGTCGTCCATGAAGCGAATATACGGGACAGGGGTAGGGAGACAAGGCAGTCAAGCGGAGGAAGTCCGAAGGCCGAAGGCGGACCCCCGAAGGCCGAAAACCGAATTCCGAAGAGCGGGCGCTTCCACGCTGGAGCGTGGCTGCTTCGGGCTTCGGGTTTCGGGCTTCTTTCGGCCTTCGACCTTCGGATTTCGGCCTTACCGCCCCTGGCGCTCAACCCGGCTTGCCGATGCAGTACAACCGCACGGCGCTGCGGATCAGCAGGCGATCCCCCGCCAGCGCGGGCGTGGCGAGGCACATATCGTCGTCAGCGAGTTTGTTCGTGTGCAGGAGCTCGAACCGGTCGCCTGCACGCACTACGTAGGTCACTCCGTCTTCGTTCAGGCAGAAGATGCGGCCTTGGCAGGCCCAGGGCGAGGCGGTGAAATGCAGCCCCTCGGGCAGCCGCTCGCGGTCGTAGAGGCGCTCGCCGGTGCGCGCGTTGTAAGCGCTCAATAGGCCCAGGTCATGCAGCACGTAAAGGCGCCCGTCATAGACGAGGGTCGTCGGGTTGTAGGGAGCGCCCTGCGGCTGGCACCAGGCGATGCTCGCGTTGTTCGTCTGGCCCGGCGCGAGGGAGATGTCGCCGGCGGCCCCGGGCCGTATGGCGTAGATGGGCCGAGCCTTGTCCACGACGAAGCCCGACGAGACATAGAGCAGCCCGCCTGCCGCATAGGGCGTGGCGATGGTAATGCCTGACATGCCTTGCAACCACCACAGGAGCTTGCCGTCCAGGTCGTAGGCGCGGACCTTGCCGCTGCCCGCGGTGACGATCTCCGTGCGCCGGCCATTGTCCCACAGGCAAGGCGTGGACCAGTTGCTCTTCTCGTCGCGGTCCACGCGCCAGATCTCTGTGCCCGTGCGCTTGTCCAGCGCCAGCAGGCAGGACTGCTCCTCGTTGTCGCTGATGACGTAGAGCCGGCCCCGGCCCAGCACCGGCGAGGCGGCCGTGCCCCATCCCATGCGCATCTTGTGCGGCTCCAGGGGCTTCGACCACACCTCGCGCCCGGCGAAATCCACACAACACACGCCCACATTGCCGATGCAGACGTAAACCTGCTCGCCGTCCGTCACGGGCGTCTCGGACGCATAGCTGTTCTTGAGGTGAATGGGGTCGGGCGGCCCGCCGCGATGCAGCAGGTGCTCCCAACGCACTTTGCCGGAGGAGAGGTCGAGGCAGAGCAGCTTCCATTCATGCTCCGGGCGCGGGGCATCGGGCCGCTCGCCGCCGATATATAGCCCCTTTCGGGGCGGCTCCGATGGGCCCGAGTTGACGGCAGTGGTGACGAAAACACGGTCGCCCCAGACGATCGGCGAGGACCAGCCACGCCCGGGGAGGTTGGTCTTCCAAAGAACGTTTTCGGTGGCGGACCAGTCGGCGGGCACGCCCGTGTTGGTGGATATGCCGCGGCCTTCCGGCCCGCGGAACTGGGGCCAGGTTGCTTCGGATGCCAGCAGGCCAGGGCCAGCCACGAGGCAGGAGAGAAGCGCTATCGTTTTAAACATAATCGCAAGATCAAGGCGGGGCCAACTGACGCACGGGAGTCGGCGCGAGATCGCCAGGCTCCCCTACCTGCGGGTTCGCCCGGCGCAGCAAGGCATAATTCTCCTTCATCAGGCCCTGTTGGCACACCAGCGCTTTGCCATAGCCCAGCAACTGGTTGTCGTCGCTCACGACCTGCCCCCAGGCGCTGTATCGCTTCAACTGGGCCGTATTGAGCATGATGCAGCGACGCACCTGTTCCTGGTCCAGGTCGCGCTTGATCGGCGCGCGCGCAAAGCCGGGCCAGGCGGAGCCCAGTGGGGATGAGTCATCTTTGGTGCCCAGCAGAACCCCGTCGTGCTTTGTCTCGGGGTCCATCCACAAAACGGCATTGGGAAACACTGCGACGAACGTCCGCGCAATGGCCGCGGCGGAAAGCGGGGACACGCAATGAAACGGCAGCCATTGGGCGATCACCCCTTTCGGTCCGAGCCGCGCGCGGGCTAGCTCATAGAACTGCCGGGAATAGAGGGCGTTGACGCCCGCGTCGGTCGGCGGCATGGGCTCGAGTGTGATCACGTCATACAGGTTCGTGGTGCGGCGCAGGAACGCGCGCCCATCCATCACGATTGCGTTCACCCGCGGGTCGTGCAGCACGTCCTCGTTCGCGCTGAAGTTGTGCGCCAGTTTGAAGACGCGCGGGTTCACGTCCACAATATCCAGCGCTTGCGGGCCTTCCTTCCGCACGGAATTGGCAGTTTGGCCGGTGCCAAAACAGATCACCAGTGCGCGCTTGGGGTCGGGGTGCAGCAGCATGGGCAGGTGGCCCATCCAGTTCATGTAGTGCTCCCCCAGGTTGTAGGTTTGGCCCGATTGTCCCGACGCGGAAGAGGCGTCGATGAGCAGCACCCGGCCGCCGTCATCGTACTCGATGACCGACGCGGTCGCTTCCGGTCCCTGAAAGGATTCCACGACCTTGGCAGGCTTGCCTTCGGCAGTAGCGAACTGCCCCTGGACCCGGGGCCCACTGGCGCTTAGCTGCGTGGCCACAGCCATGAACAGCGCCAGGAGCCCCGCCCAGCCCCAGGCGAACCGCTTCTCGCCCGGTATAATGAGCAGGCCCGCGGCCACCACCAGCGCTCCAGCGATGCACGCGGCGTTGGCGAATCCAATCGTGGGCAACAGCACCCAGGCGGTGACGATCGCCCCCAGGATCGCTGCCAGCGTGTTCAGGGCGTAGAGCATCCCCAGCCGGCGGGAAGACCGCTGATCGTCCAGAATCCAGGGGAATGCTTCCCCCAGGTATTTCACCGGCGGAGCGATGACACAGAGCATGACCCCGAACATGATCGCTGCCTGAACGACATAGCGCACTGTGGCGCGCCCCGTCGCAGCGAATGTCGCGGGATCGAGCAAACCGGCGCTCAGTCCGAGCCCCAGTTTGTTCAGCGCGGGCCCCAGCATCAGCCAGAGGATGTCAATCCACTCAACTACGGCGGTGGCCAGGAGGATCAGAACGCCCGCCAGGCATAACCTCACACCCAGCGATTTCTTCCTCTGCTTCAGCCGCGGCACACTCCGGGCCGCCCACCCGAGCGCAATCAGCACGCAGGCAAGCATCATCGCAAAGATGTCAGCCCGGTCCGGGAAAGTTGCCGAGAACGACCGGAACCAGGCGATCTCCAGCGTGAAGGTGGCGAAGCCCGTGACGAATACAACGAAGCTCTCTTTGAGCGGAGCCAACCGAGCCGCGGGAGAGCCTGCCGCGGTTTGGGCCGGCGGCGCCCCGGCTTCCGGCAGCGGCTCGGCGGATGTTCGGCCGGCTCGATCCAGGAGCCACGCGGCAATCGCCACGGTGGTGTTAACGCCCGCCACAAGCCAGATGCTGTGCGTGATCCCTCCCCACGGGATCAGCACCAGCGCGACGACCAGGCAACCGGCGGCAGCGCCAACGGTATTCAGCCCATAAAGCTCCGCGACGGGTAATTGGAACTGCCGGCTAAGCAAGCCGAACACGGGAAGGGTCGCGCCCATGCACACAGTTGGAACCCCGAGGACGGCGGCTATCCCGAGGATATGCACCAGCGAGGCGCTGCCGGGGCTTGCCGCGTAAGCCCAACTGTCAAGACGCTCCACCAGCCCGAAGGCGCTGTTGAGGAACAGCCCGGCCACCCCGATGGCGCACTCCAGCGCGCCGTAGAGGACTGCCGCCCGCACGGCCAACCCCTCCCGCAGAACCCGCCCCATTGCGAAGCCGCCGAGGCTCATGCCTCCCATCGTGACGGCCAGCGTCAGGGCTGCGCCCCAGGCGGACACGCCCAAGGCCAGGGTGGACTTGATCTGCCATATCACCTCCCACGAGAGCGCGGCGAACCCGGACAGCAGCACGAGAAGGCTTAAAGCGCGGCGTGCTAACGGGCTGGCGGCGCCCAAGGCTGGGACGCCTGCGGACTCAACTGCTCGCGGCTCCCCGGCAGGTGCGCTGCCGGTCGCCAGGACGGACTCACTGCTACTCTCGCGGAGCATGGGCGCATAATGGCACACCAGGCAAGGGTATGCCAACGCGCAAGCGCAGGCCGCCCTTGACTTCGCGGCGGCGAACATAATAATACACATTATGAAGACAGCGAAGCCGCGTCCGAGTCCGAACCGCATCTCGACCCATGAAATGCGCTTCCAATTCAGCCGAGTGCTCTCGGCCGTAAAGGCCGGGCGCTCGCTCACGTTGACCTACCGCAACCGGCCTCTGGCCAGGATTGTGCCGCTCAAAGCTGAAGCGGAGATATCCCCACAGGACCCGGTCTTCCGCCTCCACGAACTCGCCGAACCAATGGGGCCTTTGACCAACGCCGAGATGGACGCGGCCATCTATGGCCAGTGAAGTCCTGCTGGATACCAGCGGTTTCTTCGCCCTGATGGATACCAGCGACCCGGCGCATGCGAGCGCCATGCGCTGGGCGGACTCGCAACGGGGCCGCACACGGCCAGTAACCACGGAGTGGATCGTCGGCGAGACCTGCACCTTGCTGGTGGCGCGCAAACGTCCCCACCTGGTAGCGCGCTTTCTCGATTACCTGGAACAGAGCACGGCTTTATTGGTGGTGAACCCGGACGAAGCCCTCCTGGCGCTCGCGAAACAATTCATCCGGCGCCAGGCCGCGCAAGGCTATTCGTTTGTGGACTGCCTTAGCTTTTGCGTGATGAACGAGCGCCGCATCTCAAGCGCCCTCACGACCGACAAGCATTTCCGCAAGGCCGGTTTCTCCCCGCTATTGGTGGATTGACCCGGACCTCCCTACCTGCTCCCCGGCTTCACCGCCGGCGTGCGCGCCAGGTCGGGCGGCAGCTTATCCGGCTCAAAGGTCTCCACGCGCAGGGCGATCAGGCTGAACGTCGGCGCGCCGAAGTTCACCGCGCCGCCGGAGCGGTCCACGGCCATGGCCACGCCCGCCACCACTCCGCCCGCCTTTCGCACAATATCCATCGTCTCCTGCACGCGCCCGCCGCGGGTCACCACGTCCTCCACCACCAGCATCTTCTCGCCGGGCGCAATTCTGAACCCGCGCCGCAGGGCCAGCCTGCCGTCCTCTTTCTCCACGAAGATGAAGCGCACCCCAAGCTGCCGCGCCACTTCCTGCCCGAGCACCAGTCCGCCCATGGCGGGCGAGATCACCGTCGCCGCCCCCAGGGGCCGCACCTTGCGCGCCAACTCCGCCCCGAGCCTCTCGACGGTCGGCATCTGCTGCAGGGCCAGCGCGCATTGAAAGTATTGGCGGCTGTGCAGGCCGCTGCGCAGCACAAAGTGCCCTTCCAGCAGGGCTCCGCTGTCGCGGAACACCTGGAGGACTTCGCTCTCGGTCATGCGGCGAAGCTAGGGCGGGCCGGGTCCCGCAGCAAGCGCCGGTTGCTCTCACGAAGGACTAATGCTAGAGGTAAGATGTTCCAATGCCGGCCAACGGTGGGCCGCAGGAGAATCTGTTGAGAGGACACCATTATGCGTTTGAGAGTTGCTTCATCCCGCGCCCAGGCCCGGCCGACGCGCACGACGAAAACCACGGCATCACGCCGCCCGCCGGCCCGCCGGGCAGGCTCTGGCACCAACGGCGAGCTTTCTCCCCGGCGCATCGCGCACCTGGCCTGGGGTTACGCCCCGCCGCTCATTATCGAGGCCGCGCTCGAGTTCCACGTCTTCGACCTCCTGGACCAGGGCCCCAGGACCGTGGGCGAGCTGGCTGCCAAATCCGGCGCCTCGACTCGCGGCCTGACCGCCATCCTCAACGCGCTGGTGGGGCTGGAACTCCTCGCCCGCCATGGCGCCCGCTACACGCTGACGCCCGAGAGCGCTGCATTCCTCGTCTCGACCAAGCCGGGCTGCCACGGCGGCTTCTTCCAGCATATGTCGCGGCAAGTCGTGCCGAACTGGCTGCAATTGCAGGAAGCCGTGCGCACCGGAAAGCCGGTCATGGCCGGCAACCGCGAGGAGCAGGGCGCGGAGTTTTTCGCCGAGTTCGTCGAGGGCCTCTTCCCGGTGAGCTACCGGGCCGCGCAAATCCTGGGTGAGCACCTGGGCGTCCCGAAGGCCGCCAAGCGGGTGAGCGTGCTGGACATCGGCGCCGGCTCGGGGGTCTGGGGCATCGCTTTGGCCCAACAATCGCCCCACGTGACAGTGCGGCCTGTGGACTGGCCCCGCGTGCTGGAAGTGACCAGCAGGATGGCGCGCCAACACGGCGTCGGCGACCGGCTCGACGCCGCGCCCGGGGACCTCCTCGAGGCGGACTTCGGCACGGGCCACCACATTGCCACGATTGGCCACATCCTGCACAGCGAAGGCCCCGAGCGCAGCAAGCTCCTCCTGCGTAAGACCTTTGCCGCCCTCGCGCCCGGCGGCACCGTCGCCATCGGCGAATTCGTGCCCAACGATGACCGCACCGGCCCGCCCTTGCCGCTGTTCTTCGCCGTGAACATGCTCATTCACACCGATTCCGGGGATGCATTTACCTTCGGCGAAATAGCCGGCTGGCTGAAGGCCGCCGGGTTCAAGAACCCACGCCAACTGGAAGCGCCCGCGCCCTCGCCGCTGATTTTGGCGACCCGGCCCTAGTCCGCAGCGCAGGTTTAACCGCCCTAAGCGCCGTAGCCGTGGGCTTTTGCGCGCCAGCCCAGGGCGCAGGCAAGGGTTCCGATGCCCGCCACGATGAGCAAGCCGGTGAACAGGGCGTCCCAGCCGTAAGTTTGGACAACCTTGCCTACGCCCCAGCCGGAGAGGGTCGTGCTGGCGTAGCCGAAGATGCCGGTCAGGCCCACGGCGGTGGCGGCGGAGCGCTTGGTGGCGAGATTGGCGGCGGCGATGCTGATCAGGCACTGCGGGCCGTAGATGAAAAAGCCCGAGGCGCAAAGAAGCACCGTGTTGAGCGTGGGCGACTGCCCGGCCACTTTCCAGAACAGCAGGACCGACACGCCCGTCATCGCCATGTAGAACACGCACGAGCGGAAACTGCGGCCGCCGAAGAGCCGGTCAGTCAGCCAGCCGGCGATCATCGCCCCGATCATGCCAGAGATCTCGTAGCCGGCCACCATCCAGCCGGCATTCGTGAGTTGAAGGTGCTTGGCCTGCGTGAGCAGCGTCGGCCCCCAATCCACCAGCGCGTAGCGGATCGTATAGACAAAGAAGTTGGCCACCGCCAGCAGCCAGATGTAAGGGTTGCTGAACACGTATTTCCTGGCCACGGCAATCCAGTCCTCCTGATCCCCGGCGGGGGCTTTGCTCCCGGTGCCCTCGACCTCGGGCAGCCCGACGGACTGCGGGGTGTCGGGTAGAGCAACCCACAGGAAGGCCGCGCACAGGAACGCGAGGGCCGCGGGCACCAAAAAGCACAACCGCCAATTGCCGTACCACTTGAGCAGGTAGGCGCAAATCACGAACACCATTCCCGCGCCGAGGTTGGTCGAGGCGTTCCAAATGGACATCTTGGTCGCCAGCTCCCGCGGCGGCACCCAGTGCGTGAACGCCCGCGCGCAGGGCGGGAAGCCCATGCCCTGGAACCAGCCGTTGATCATCCAAAAGACGCCCAGCGCCGCCACGGCCGAGCTGAGCCCAAAGCACACGTTCACCGCGGCTGAAAGCACCAGGCCCGTCACCATGAACGTGCGCACATGGCAGCGGTCGCCCAGGAACCCGTTCACGAACTTTGATACCCCGTAGAGCACCCCGTGCAGGGTCAGGAACAACCCCAGGCCCGCCTTGTTGATTCCCAGGCTTTGCTCCATAACCGGCATCGCCATGCTGAGATTCTTGCGAACCAAGTAAAAGGTGGCGTAGCCGATGATCGTCGCGGCCATCATGCGGTATTCCCAGGCGCGATGCTTTGCCCTCACCTGAGCGGGGTCGGTGATCATCACCGCCGCCGGCGGGGCCGGCTCGAACATCCTCAGCAGTAGTGGGAAACGCTTAGGCGCGCCAAGCGCCTGGCCGGGCGCGCTGACTTGGAGCACCGGGAGGGACATGCCTCATTTGCAGGGTGCGGGCCAGGCGGAATGAGCCTGGCCACCCCCGTGAGGCGAAGCCCCCTTAGCGCTGCCCGCCAGGCTCCCATACCGGTTCAACTCGGCGCGCCGGGTTTCCTCCGACCAGCCCAGCAGTTCGCCCATCCACTCCGCCACCTGGCGCGCCCTGGCGGCGGCATCGCGACAGTAATAATGCCAGCTCGTGCGCCGCACCATGACGTCTTCCAGGTGCAGCGCCCATTCCTGGGCCACGTAGTGCTCGACCGGCGCCCGGCTGAAGAGCGGCGGCACAATTCCGCTCACGCCTTTGGTGTCGCTGACCGACAGCAACGGCTCCTGCGCCGTGCGGCACTTCGCTACGTCCCGGTTCAACGCCTTTAACGCTTTTAACGCCTCAACGACCTCATCCACCACCTGCTCGCCCATCAGGCGATAGGTGGTAAGCTTCCCGCCCGCCACGTCCCACCAGCCCGGCTCGGGATTGCGAATCTCGTGGGCGCGCGAAATATCCGACGGCCCTCCCGTCGGGTCAGCCACCAACGGCCGCACCCCGGCCCACGAACTGATCACGTCCCGCTGGCTCAGCCGGGCCTGCGGGAAGAAGCGGTTCGTCACGTCGAGCACGCAGGCGATGTCCGCGGCGCCGGCCCGCACATCATCGAGCGGCCCTTCGTAGTCAGTGTCGGTCGTGCCGACAATGGTGCGCTCGCCCCACGGTATGGCGAAGAGGATGCGCTTGCCCTCGGTCATGACGACGGTATCGGTCACCGGCAAGCGCGCGCGCTCGACCACCAAATGGATGCCCTTGGTCAGGCGCAGCTTCACGCGGCTGTGAGGCAGGCCGTCCGCCCACGGGCCGCTGGCGTTGACCACGGCCTGCGCGCGAATCCTCAACGGCCGCCGCGCCGCCCGGTCCTCCAGCTCGCATTCCCACAGCCCGGCCCGCGCCGCGTCCCGGAAGCGGCAGTAGTTCAGCACAGCCGCCCCGTGCGCCGCCGCCGAGCGCAGCGTGTCCAGCGTAAGCCGCGCGTCGTTGGTGAAGCCGTCGTAATAGCGCACCGCGCCGTTCAACCCCTCGTTCGCCAGGCCTGGGACGCGCTTCAGCACCTCGGCCCGGCCCAGCCAGGTGGACCTGCCGAGATTGCGCCCACCGCAGAGCAGATCGTAAAGCTTCACGCCCACCTTCAACTGCCAAAGCACCCACTCCTTGTTGTTGCTGTAAGCAGGGAAGATGAACGGCAACGGCTCGGCCAGGTGCGGCGCGATATGGTGAATGATCTTCTTCTCGATGCTGGCCTCGCGCACCAGGCCGATGCGCCCTTGCGCCAGGTAACGCAGCCCGCCGTGCAGCAGGCGGCTCGACCGGCTGCTCGTGCCCGAGGCAAAGTCATGCTGCTCGACCAGCCCCACCCGCAGACCCCGCATCGCGGCATCGCGCGCCACGCCCGAGCCGACGATGCCGCCGCCGACGACCAGGACGTCCAGGGGCGCTTCCCGGAGAAGCCGCAGGGTGTTTTCGCGCTGGGCGGAACGGTTCATGCGCACAGGGGAGGGGGAAAGCCGAAGGCCGAAATCCGAAGGCCGAAACAAGCTCCAATGCTCCAATCCCAAATGCTCAAAACGGACGTTTGTCGCAGGTTTCGATAATTGCCGCTTAGCTCTTTTGAATTTGTTTCGGATTTCGGGCTTCGGGTTTCGGATTTCCCCCTCTCAGCCGGCTGGTCCTTGGGGGCCGCGCCCGGGCTCGGCGGCGCGGTCCGCTGCCTGGCCTCCCGCATGCGTTCGCCCAATTCGGCCAGGCCGGACACTACCAACTCCGGCGCCGGCGTGTGGCGGGCCGCAGCCTCGGCGGTCGTTTCGCCCGTCAGCACCAGCACCCCCAGCGCACCCGCCTTGCGGGCCATCGCCATGTCCGTGTAAAGGCGGTCGCCCACCATCGCCAGTTCTTCGGGTGCCAACCCGTGCCGGTGCAGGATGCCGCGCAGCATGCACGGGTCCGGCTTGCCCAGCACTACGTCCGGCCCACGCCCGGCCGCCCTCTCCAACGCCGCGCACACTGCCCCGCAATCCACCAGCACCGTCGGCTGGTCGGTCGGGCAGATCCGGTCCGGGTGCGTCGCAATGAAAGGCTTGCCCTGGCTGATCCAGTAAGCCGTCCGGCACAGCCGGGAGAACGTCAGCTCCGTATCGAACCCGACGAGCACGGCATCCGGCACATCCTGCGCGTTGTCCGCCGTCATCACGAATCCCTCCGCTTCCAGTTCCTTCCTCATGCTGGCGGTCCCCAACACAAACAGCCGCTTCACCGAGCCTCGCTGCTCCCGCAGATACTCGATGGTCGCCTGCGTGGACGTATAGAGCTGGTCCGCGGCAGCCGGGATGCCCATGCGCCGCAGGTGCGCCAGGTAGTCCTTCGCGCTTCTGGAGGAGTTGTTGGTCAGAAAGGTATGCCCGATGCCCAGTTCGTCCAAGAGCGCCAGAAAGGGCCGGGTCGAGTCAAACAGCGTCCCGCCACTGTAAATGGTGCCATCCATATCCAGCGCCACATGGCGAACGTTCGCAAGCCGTCTATTCATCAAACAACAAAGCCCAACCATCCGGCCCCGGAATTATGCGCTACGGCGCCCGCGATGGCTGCCAGCCGAAGCACGGTTTACCAGATTAGCCCCGCACGCTCAACAGCGGCCTCTGCTCCAGGCGATTTTCGCCGGAGCCTGTCCGGTACCCCTCCAGTGCCTCACCGTCGTACCTCTGCAAACTTTGCAGAGGTACGACGGTGAGGCACTGGAGGGGTACTGGGGAAGCTCCGGATGGGGTGCGGTCGGGCGCTGGCGAGGGCTGGTGAGGAACAGCCTTATACAGAGGCACTTACAAATCAGTAGATGGTGGTGGTGGGGCGGCGTTCCGGCCGGGGCGGCATACTCCCGGGCCTGAAAAGCCGGTTCACGGGCGGCCAGGATCCTGATCTCCTGCAATTGCATATCAATTAGGGGGTTACACATGCGTCAAGCGCCCCTTGGGTCAAGGGCTTGTCTGATCCACGCCGCACGGGCGCGGTTCAACGCTGGACGCCGTGGGCGCGGCTTGTTAAATTGCAGGAATGACGGCTGCGGTGCTCGAGATCCCCGAGGTTCGCCAGCGGCTATCGCCGCTCACGGTGGAAGAGTATCACCGCCTGGACGAGTACAACGAGCGCGGCCGGCGCACGGAACTCATTCGCGGTCTTGTCATTGAGAAGATGTCTAAGTCGCCTCTCCACCGGGTCATTACTTCGCGCCTGTATCGGCTTTTGCTGCCCCAAGTGCCAAAGGGCCTATCGCTGTGGATGGAACAACCCCTGACGTTTCAGGACTCCGAGCCGGAACCAGACATTTCGATCACCCGCGGCGAGGAGGGCGATTACAAGACAAAGCATCCAGCTTCGGCACTGCTGGTGGTCGAAGTGGCCGTAACCAGCCCCGCGCTGGACCGCGCAAACGCCAGCCTCTATGCGGAAGCCGGGGTGGCCGAATACTGGATTGTGCTCGCTGCCGAGCGCCGGGTGGAAGTATATCGCCGACCGGAAGGCGGGCATTACCAGGAAATGCAGGTCAGGGGCACGGACGAACCCCTGGAATGTGCCTCGCTGCCCGGGGTCCGTGTGAACCTGAGCGAGCTTCTCGCGTAGGGGCGTTTACACCACTTCCAGCGGGCACTTGGGCAGGGCGGCAATGAAGGCCTGGCCGTATTGCTTGGTCAGGATGCGGTTGTCGAGGGCCACGATGATGCCCTGGTCGGTCCTGGTCCGGATGAGGCGGCCGACGCCCTGGCGGAACTTGAGGATGGCCTCGGGGAGGGAGAACTCACGGAAGGAGTCGCCGCCGCGGGCTTCGATGGCCTCCATGCGGGCTTCGATGAGCGGGTGGTCCGGCACTGCGAAGGGCAGGCGGGTGATGATGACGTTGGAGAGCGCCTCGCCGGGCACGTCCACCCCCTGCCAGAAGCTGTCGGTGCCGAAGAGGACGGAGTCAATGTCATCCTTGAACTTCTCGAGCATGACCGAGCGAGGCGTGCCGGTGCCCTGGATGAAGCAGGCAAGGCGCATCTTGTCGAAGAATGGCTGCATGAGTTCGCCGACTTCGAGCATGAGCTTGAAATTGGTGAACAGGACGAAGGCCTTGCCGTGCGTGAGCTTGATGAAATGCTCGATCCAATGGATGAGGGCGTCGCGGTAGCCCTCGCCGCGCGGGTCGGGCATCTTGCCGACGACGTAAAGCTTCATCTGCCGCTCGTAGTCGAAGGGGGTGCCGACTTGCAGGAGCCGGGCGGCCTCGGCGCCGACACGATGGGCGAAGTAGTTCAAACCCGCGTCGTTTTGCGGCAAGGCGCTCTGTTTCGTGGCGCGTGTTGCGTGCTGCTTGGCGGACGGCTCCACGGAACTCGGAACACGCACCACGCCTGTCACTGACAAGGTGGCGCTGGTCATAATGATAGAAGTGCTGGAGCCAAAGAGGCGTCGGCGCAAATACTCCGCGACGTCAATCGGGGCCGCATTCAGGGCCAGCGCCTTCTGCGCCCGGCCAGTGCGCTCGACCCAATAGACGTGGTCCTCGGCGCTCTGGTTGAGGAAGACGGCGATGGCCTCTTTCAACTCGGCCAAACGGCGGTTGCATTCCAGCAGTTCCTGCCCGATCTCCTTGTCGTTGATGAGCTTGATCAGGTTGCTGACCGCCTCGCGCAAGCGCTGGACCGGGAGCGTCACACAATCCTGCACCAGTTCGGGGCGGCGGATGCGTAGCTCGGTCCACTCGCGCCGCTTCGCGGAGCCGCCGCCGGCGCCGAAGCTGCGTTTCCCGGCGGCTTTGTGGAGATCGTCGCAGGCCGCCTCAACGGCGGTAAAGAAGCCCCCGGCCTGGTCCAGCAGCTCGTCCACCAGCTTGACCGCGTCGCCTTTACGGACGGTGGCGAGCAATCCCTTCTGCGTGTGCGGGTTCCAAAGGCGGTGCGCGGCGTAGCGCACCTGGCCGCTCGAGACGCTCACCCCGATGTGTTTCGAGGCGACGTGCTCCATCTGGTGCGCTTCGTCGAAGATCACGAAATCGTTGCGGAACAGCACGCCGCCTTCGACCTCCTCCTCCAGGCCGCCGAGCAGGGTGAAGAACAAGGTGTGGTTGAGCACGACCACATCGGAGGACATGATGCGGTTGCGCGCCCGCTGGAAGAAGCAGACGCCGTGGTCCTTGGCGAAGTCAGAGGGGTAGCCGCAGAGCTTGGGCGCGCACAAGCCGCGCTCGGAGCAGACCTGGTCCCAGACCTTGGGGTTGGGCTCGATGTCGAAGTCAGACAGGCTGCCGTCCTCGGTTTTTTTCGCCCACTCGGATATCCTCTGTAGCTCCTCTGTCTCGGTAGTAGTGAAGAGGTTAGGCGCCTGCTGGACGGCCTTGTGCAGGCGGCGGGTGCACACGTAATTGGCCCGGCCCTTGAGCATGGTGAAGGTGAACTTCACCGGCATGATCTGCTGGAGCATGGGCAGGTCTTTCTCCGTGAGCTGCTCCTGGAGGTTGATCGTGTGCGTGCAGATGACGGCCTTCTTCTTGTGCGCGACGGCGTAAAGGATGGCGGGCACGAGGTAGGCCAGGCTTTTGCCGACGCCCGTGCCGGCCTCGACGGCCAGGTGCTCGCCGTCAGCCAGCGCCTCCGCGACGGCCACGGCCATTTGCTGCTGCTGCGGGCGGAACTCGAAGTTCGGGGAGTGGGAGAGAATGCCCTTGGGCGAGAAGATGTCGGCGGTCTGCTGGACGAGCCCGGCGCTGGAGCCGGCGGGCTGGGACTCGATAACGCTGATCATGCCGAGGAGGGGACAGGCGAGACGCCGGTCCTAGGTTGACCGCCGCTCCACGATGGTCTGCACGGCCTGGTTCTTGACGATGCTGTTGGCCGGGAGCACGCCGCGCCAGTTGGTATTGGGGTAGATGACCGAGCCGCGGCCCAGGATGCTGCCGGGGTTGAGCACGGCATTGCAGCCCACCTCGGCATGATCGCCGACGAGCGCGCCGAACTTGCGCAGGCCGGTGTCAAAGGGCCGCCCGTCCATCATGACGGTGACGTTCTGCGGGGCGAGCTTCACATTGGAGATCTTCACGCCGGCGCCCAAATGGGTGCGGAAGCCGAGGATGGAGTCGCCGATGTAGTTGAAGTGCGGGGCGACCGCTTCGTTGAACAAGAGCGCGTTCTTCACCTCGCAGGAGTTGCCGACCACGCAGTTGTCGCCGATGAGGACCTGTTCGCGGATGTAGGCATTGTGCCGGATCTGGCAGTTGCGCCCGATGATGGCCGGCCCTTTGATCATCGCGCCGTCCTCGATCACCGTGCCTTCGCCAATGGATACGCGCTCGCCGATGTAGGCGACGCCTTCGCAGCGGTTGTGCAGGCCGGGGACCAAGTGTGTTTCGAGGTAAGCCTGTATGTTCTTGAGCGCATCCCAAGTGTATTCGCACCCATCGAAGACGGCCGCATGCGCCGTCTGGGTGAGGTCGAAGAGGTCCGCTGGCTTGAACACAAAGGCAAGCTAAGCGAAGGGGGAGACTGGGGAAACCACTTTTTGGGGCGCCCGAGGGCAGGGGCGTGGCGGCTCAAATCCGAAGCCCGAAGGCCGAAGGCCGAAAGAAGGCCGAAATCCGAAGCCCGAAAGGCCCCACCACACCGCGGCTCAGCGGCTTCGGGCTTCGGCCTTCGGCCTTCTTTCGGCCTTCGGATTTCGGCCTTCGGATTTGGCTGCCGGACTTTCCCTGGCATCCGCTCACCGCCTGGGCTAGCCTAGCCTGGCCGGCCCGCCGTAACTGGCCTCATGCAAACGGTTTATTTCGACTACAACGCGACTACGCCCCTGGATCCGCAGGTGCGGGAGGCGATGCTGCCCTACCTGGACGAGGTCTGGGGAAACCCGTCCAGCGTCCACCAGGTCGGGCGGCGGGCGCGGGCTGTGCTGGACGACGCCCACGAGCGCGCGGCGCGGGTGCTGCGCTGCAAGCCGAGCGAGGTCGTCTTCACTAGCGGCGGGACTGAGAGCGCGAACTTCGCCGTTCTCGGGACCGCCCGGCGCTTCAGGTCTAAAGGGCGGCACATCATCACCTCGGCGGTCGAGCACCCGGCGGTGTTGCACTGTTGCGAGCACCTGGCCAGGGAGGAGGGCTTCGAGTTGAGTTGCCTGCCGGTGA
>Ga0335069_10007738_pt1 | contig 15480 bp, 15 predicted proteins | sample Lox_Sample_11_FD_206714 | JGI IMG/M metagenome (GOLD analysis project Ga0335069, IMG submission 206714) | Soil microbial communities from Loxahatchee National Wildlife Refuge, Florida, United States - Lox_Sample_1.1 | ecosystem: Environmental > Terrestrial > Soil > Wetlands | place: USA... | reverse complement strand
CTGTGTGGCGGAGAGGGAGGGATTCGAACCCTCGGTACCGGTTACCCAGCACGCCAGATTAGCAATCTGGTGCCTTCGACCACTCGGCCACCTCTCCGCTCAATGAAATCAAGTACTTACGCGGTATTTACCTTCGGAGCAACCTCCAAAGTGTCCAAAAAGTGTCCAAGATTTTTGGAGCCGGTCGTCAGACTCTTCGCCAGCCTGTCCACCGAATCAGTCTCGACGTTCTTGAACCAATGCGAATAGACCTTCAGCGTGACCGCCGGACTGGAGTGTCCAAGCAGGCTCTGAACCTCGGTCACTGGTGCTCCCGCCATGATCAGCGCCGACGCAAACGAGTGACGCAGCGAGTGCATGTTGACCCTGCGTAGTCCGGCGCGGCTGAGGGCCGGCCACAGGCCGTAACGCAGCGCCGTACTGCGACGCATCGGCTGGCCGTCTGGCATTGAAAAGACCAGGTCGTGCTCACTCTGCGGGCATTGGAGCTTCCAGCGCCGAAGCGCTCCCGCGAGTTCTGTCGGAATCGGTAACGTGCGTACACCCGCCTTCATTTTTGGCGGGAAGAAGCGCGGCCGGCCCGGACCGTCATCCTTCTTCACGCGGGCCCATGAGAGCGAGCGGCGAACGAAAATTCGTCCGCGTGAAGATTCCTTGCCGGTCTCGGCATCGATTCCTTTGAGCTCGATGTCTGACCATCGCAGGGCAAATAGTTCGCCGCTTCTCATGCCGGTCAAATACGCGGTCAGAAACAGGGCCCGGTAATATCCGGGGTCAGCCTTTTCCAACACCTTGCGGATCTCGTTCGGATCCAAAACTCCTGTTGCGCCTTCGCAGCGGAGTCGGCGTTTTTCATCGCCGTAATCAGATCGTCGGGGTAGTAGAACTCGACCTCCTGCATCGCGTGGCTTCCGCGCGAGCGGAGCAGCAAATGGTAGATGTGCTTCGTCGTGTAGATCGTAAGGTTGGTCTGAATTCCCGGAGCTTGAGGCTTAACTGCGAGATGCGGCACGGGTTCTCGGGGATCTCCCGAGGAAGCGGGCGTTGCCATCCAACGCTCGCTGTCACCAATCGCAACGTCGGTGATTGTCTCCCCTGGCTGCAGCTGAATGTCTGAAGTTCGTAGTGGCTCGCAATCGACCGTGGGCGGAGGGCCTTGGTTATACGGATAGAGCGTGTACGCGGCCGTCTTGTAGATTGGCCAATCGCCGCTCTTGTCGTGCTCTTTGATCGCCTGCTGAACCTCGGGTGGCTGTGCTTCAAGTACCTGCTCCGCGGTCGGCGGAGCTGGCGCCGCTTCCGCTTCGGGTTCGGCTTCGGTGACCAGGTTGAGCGGTGGTGGTGCCGGTGGCTGCTTTGCGGCGCATGCTGCGAACGTCAGCGCCAAGGTGACTGTTCCTGCGATGGCGATCCGTGTCATCGCTGTGCCTCCTATTCTGTTGCCGGCCTAACCTTGCTGTTCGGTCCAGTTGATCTGCGTCACGCAAAACCCGAGAGGGTTGCTAACGATTGAGTCATCGGAGTTCGGCGGGACGATTTCGGTTTGAAGCGCAGCTTCCCAATGGGACGGCGACCCGACGGCGACGCCGTTCAGGTCGCGCGGCTGCTCGGTCCATCGCACCTGGTAGCTGCGCGGCGAGAGCTGGAGGATCGAATCGATCTGAACGGAAACGGTCTGCTTCTCGGCGATCTTGAATGGGTTATGGGAGAAGTTGTCGGAGTGGTAGTACTCGTCAAGAAAGCGGTCCGCCGCGCCACGCGTATGCGCGAGGAGTGCGTTCAGCATCTGATGCTCGACCTGCGGATCGCTGGTGACGGAGCGTGCGTCGCGGATAAAGGCGGCGACTTCGTAACGCTCGATTCGCGCGGTCACGTCCGGCAACGCAACCGGCGTGAGGGGTTGCGGCACCGTCAGCGCGTATCCGAGCCTGTCGACCTCAACGACGTAGGGGATGTACCGGCTGTGATTGCCGAGCCAGACGATACCGCTCGCGAGAATCAGGCTCAGAAGCAGGAGACCGCCAGTGGCGATCTGCCAGTTGCGTTTGCCGAGAACGAGATCGGCGTATCGTTCGTCCCATTCGCGACGCGCTTCCAGATACGGGTTGCTCTCCATGCGAACGCCCTCACCGTGAAAATCAGAGACTCACACATCAAAGTGCGGCTCGCTGGATTTGTTGGTTGAGCAAGTTCCTTGCCGAGCGCTGGGACGAGCGACCCCAAGCGAACGGATTCCGAGAGATTTAGTGCTGTGCGATTCGTTTGGCAGCAGCGGAATGAGGAACTTTCAGATATTCTTCGCGGATGCGTTCCGAATCAGGCAAACTTCTTATCGAAATCGCTCATTGCCCGAACGTTCAAAAGTGCCTGGAATCCACGGGTGACGCGCAACCATGCAGCCGTGTCGTTCTAAGTCAGGGATTGAAGCCACTAAATGCGCATCAAGTTCCGGAGCCATGGAGTGGCAGCATTGCGAAAGCTCCGCTCCTGTTCCTTAGCTCCAATCCTTCGATCAGCGAGACCGAAATTTATCCGCGATGGTCGTGGCCGGAAGATAATATTCGCGACTACTTTGAAGAGCGATTCGGCAAATGGATTAGGGATGGTTTGTACACTCTTCAGCAGAACGAGGGCTACTCGAAATCTGTTCCATTCTGGCGTGAAGTTCGCGGTCGCGCCGCCGAGTTGTACCAAAGAGAGAACGTCAAACCGGGGCTGGACTATGCCCTCACGGAAGTCGTGCACTGCAAGTCACGAAACAACGAGGGGGTCGCCTCGGCTGTCGACGAGTGTGCCAATCTCTATTTGGATCGCGTCCTGTCGTCCTCGGCAGCGAAGATAATCGTCACCCTTGGCACCGTTGCAGCACGGATCATGACAGAGAAATATCGGATCGATTCTGACTCTCGCGTGCACGGTCCAATCAACATCGGCGGGCGAGATCGATTCGTCGTGTTCCTAGCCCAGCCGGGTTCGAACCAGGCGCGCAAGTTTGTGACTTGCGTGTCTCCCGACGAACTAGCGAAGCTCAGAGCCGCTATGAAGCTAGCGACATAGAAGAGAGGCGCCGGCGCCGTCTTTTCGAACCCGTCTTAAAAAGCAGAATCAAATCGGACATTAACTCGCGCCTCCCGCGACGGGAAAAGTGTCCAAAAGTGTCCAAGATGATCTGAATTGAGCTGATCTGAGATGATGTCCTAAGTCAAAAAATCCTTGATTTACAAGGGTTCTATGGTGTGAGCCGATCTGGCGAAACGGCCTGTACAGAATTAGCAATCTGGTGCCTTCGACCACTCGGCCACCTCTCCGCGTGCGGTCGGACGAATCCGGGAAGATAGAAAGTTACGCGCTCGATGCCCCCGTGGCAACCGGTCCGACCGAGCACTAGTGGCGACACAGCGCGTCTTCCAACATACTTGCCGAGATGCAATCGAAAACCGGCAGCATCGCCGCAATCTACATTCGCGCCGAGAGTCCGAATCAGGGTGAAGTGGTGAGCCTGATTGCGTCAAGCGATGCCTACCTTGCGAGCCTTTATCCTGCGCAAAGCAATCACCTGATCGACGTGGAAACGCTCTCGCGTCCCGAGGTCACGTTTCTTGTCGCGCGAATGGCGGTCACCATCACGGGGGCGCCGCTGCTTCGCCGACACTGATTGCAATGGCAATAGATTATGTCGAAGACGCGATCGATCTCGTATCGAATCGCGCCGCAACTGCATCCGCCGATGAAAGTGTTTTCGATCATGTCTGCCCCGCGCTCATACGTGGTTTCGCAACATCAGTTCCTTCGGATGTGGCGAGAGATAAACCTGGTCCTTCAGGTATCCGATGTCGAAGCTCGAGATGTAGTGGCGAATGAGCGTGAGCGGGACGATCAGTGGAACCAAGCCTGAACGAAATTCCGATATGAGGTCCTGAAGTTCGCGACGCGACGGCACATCGAGGCGATCCTTGAAGTATCCAGCCATGTGCTGAAGGACGTTTACATGTCGTCCCCGCGTGGCCGGAACTCGCAGCGCTGCCATGAATTCGTTCTGGTAGCGAGCGCGCAGTGTATCGCGATCGGATTTCTTCGCCTGAGCAACGATCGCACCGAGTCTCCGGTACGCCTCGGTCGAATGCGCGAGTATTTGGAATTTGTGCGCGCTGTGAAATGCAATCAAATCGCGAACGGCCCAGCGCCTCTCGAACAGGCGCATCAGATCGCGATACGCGAACACGCGCTCGATAAAATTCTCACGAATCTTGAGATCGGTCAGGCGACCTTCCTCTTCCACCGGCAGATTCGCCGTCGCGTCGATCAGCGCCTGCGCAAACAACCCGCGACCCTTGCGCGTCGGCATCCCCTTGCCCCTGTACAGTTTGACGCGCTCCATCCCGCAGCTCGGAGAATCCTTTTTCAGGACGTAACCGCTGAGACGCATCCGAGCCAGCGCGCGGACCTTCTGATACGCCCACGCACGCATCGCATCCGTGCGATCGATCCCTGCCGGTTCGTTCGATCGCGGCTTGGGCGATTCAACCATCCGCACGTCGCCATCGATCATGACCAGTCGCAGAGTCGGCCGCGGCGTGCCGAGTCCCAGCTCGACTTCCGGACAGACGGGAACCCACGTGACGAACCGGCTCAGAGTCCCGGTAAGGAAATCGTTTTTCTTGTGTCCGCCGTCGTGGCGAACGTTCTCGCCGAGCAGACAGGCCGATACTCCGATTCGGACCGGATCGATGTCCTCTGTCGCGCGCGCGTCAGACTCCATATGGTGAATCTACCTGCGGCCATTGAGCAAATCGACGACGGAAGAGCACAGCATGCAATGGTGGAGCGAAGATGCCCGCATCGCTATCAGGCGCGGTGGTTCGCCTGCCGGGGACGGTCGATGCGTCATCTACTGGATGCAGCGTGCTCAGCGGGCTTTCGACAACCCTGCTCTCGAAACGGCGATTCGTGCCGCGAATCAGCTCCGCAAGCCCGTAGTGGTATTTTTCGCCCTGCTCGCGAAGCATCCGGTCGCAAATCTCCGCCACTACACGTTCATGATCGAAGGGCTGATGGACACCGCACCCCGTCTCAAAAGCCGCGGGATCGGATTCGTAATTCGCATGACGCCGGGAAGCGATCCGGTTCCGGCGCTGCTGAAATTCTGCGACGATGTGAAACCCGCCGTGCTTGTCACGGATGAAAATCCGGTGCGCAAGTCTGCGCGATGGCGCGTGCGAGCGGCGGCGGCGATTCGTGTCCCGATGTTGAGCGTCGACGCCGACGTAATCGTGCCGAGCGTCCTGCTTCAGAAAGAGCAATACGCCGCGAGAACGATCCGTCCGCGAATTCGCGCGATGCTGGGCGACTACCTGAAACCGGTCGGCAATCTCAAGCCACTTGTGTCGTGGAAATCATCCGCTCCTATTTCGTCCCTGCAGCCGTCGCTGGATGTCCTGAAAAGGTTGCACATCGATACGTCCGTCGGCGCGGCTGCGGGAATCCACGGTGGGACGTCCGAGGCGTTGGCCAAGCTAAAACGGTTCGTCAACGAGCGGCTGCCGGGCTATTCGACGCGTCGCAACCATCCCGAGGTCGATGGCACCAGCGGACTTTCGCCGTATCTCCACTTCGGCCATATCGGGCCGCATACGGTGGCGACCGCGGCGCTCGAATCCGACGCTCCTGCGCACGATCGCGATTCGTTCCTTGAAGAATTGATCGTGCGACGCGAACTGGCGGTCAATTTTGTTCGCTACAACCCTGCTTACGATCGCCTTGAAGGATGTGCGCGATGGGCGCGCAATACGCTTAACGCGCACGCGCGCGATGAGCGACCGTATCGCTATCCGGAGGCACAGTTGGAACGCGCCGTGACGCACGATGCGCTATGGAATGCGGCTCAGCGTCAGATGACGCAAAGCGGATGGATGCACAATTACGTCCGGATGTACTGGGCGAAGAAGATCCTTGAATGGAGCCGCTCGCCGGCCCAGGCGTTTCGAATCGCGGTGTGCCTCAACGATCGATACGAACTCGACGGCCGCGATCCCAACGGCTACGCCGGAATCGCGTGGGCGATCGGCGGCAAGCACGATCGTGCATGGGGGCCGGAGCGCAAAATCTACGGACTCGTCCGATACATGTCCTACCAAAGCACGTCGCGGAAATTCGACAGCAAGAGGTACATCGAACGATGGTCAGGTGCGACGCCCACGATGGATCGGGAATCGGAGACCGAGCGATGACAATCGTGCCGAGCTACTCCGCGACGCCGGCGACGCCATCGCGGATCAGCGAATCGATCTTCTCGCGGCTGTAGCCGAGCGATTCCAGCACCGACCGCGTATGCGCTCCCACCTCGGGCGCGGCTTTCGGCGCGAGCTTCTCCTCGCCCGCGATGAACACCGGGCTGTTGACCGTCTCCAACTTTCCATGTCCGGGATATTCATGGCTGACGATCGCACCTGCCGCGCGAAGCTGCGGATCGATGACGACATCGTCGAGAGCGGGCAGGGGAGACCACTTGATGTCGTATTCCTTGAAGATGCCGCGCCATTCCAAGACCGGACGTGTCTCGAATTGCGATTGCAGGATAGCGTGAAGCTCGACGGAGTGCTCGCCTCGCGCCTCATTGGTCGAGAACATCGCGTCGGTCGCGAGTTCCGGCGCGCCCAACGCACGGCACAAGCGTGGAAACTCGTTATCCGGATCGAGTTGGACGAGCATAAACACTTTGCCGTCCGCCGCCTCATAGCCCGCGATCAACGGATTCACCGGGGAGCCCCCTTGCTGCTTGGCGGGAAACTGAGCGTTGCAGATTTTCGCCTGGATATCGCACGCGTTCGCCCACGCTCCACTCGCCATCAGCGACGTTCCGACCCTCGCGCCGCGTCCGGTGCGCTCGCGATTGTAAAGCGCGAGCATTATCGCGCCGAACAGCGACATCGCCGTCGGATGGTCTCCGATTCCGGGGCGTGGCGAAGCTGGAGTGCCGTCCAGCCCGGTCACCTGCGTCATGAGTCCGGATCGTGCCCAATACGCGAGCGCGTCGAACGCCGGCAGGTCGGCGTCGTCGCCGGCGTCGCCGTATCCGGTCAGATGCGCATAGATGAGGCGCGGATTGACGACGCTCAGATCATCGTAGGTGAGCAGGAACCGCTTCAGAATCTGCATCTGGTAGTTGGTGACGAAAACGTCGGCAGTCTTTACGAGATCGACAAGAACGTCATGGCCCTGCGCCTTGGTCAGATCGATCGCGACGCTCTGGCGATTTCGTCCGGTCAGAATCCAGCAATAATTCAGTTCGGATTTGGCAGTGCCCGGAAGCATTGGGAACATCCGGAACAGATCGCCCCCGCCGGGACGCTCGATTTTGATCACCTCGGCGCCGAAATCCGACATCACGGTGGCTGCCGCCGGCCCGGCAATATAAGTGCCGCAATCGATGACGCGGATTCCCGAAAGAAGTCCCTTCTTCTCCATGATGTGCCAACTCCCGACGACCGATCCAGTTTGGTGCGTAATACAGGCAGCGGCTTGCGCGCAAGCCGAAGATTATGCCTGTAATCTGCGAGGCCCGGTTGTTTAAATGCTCGTTACAAATTCTGGGAAGGTTGGGGGAGAATGCGAACATCCTGGGAAGGCGCAAAAAATCAGGGGCTCAAATATCTGCAAGATCTGATTCGGCTCGATACCAGCAATCCGCCCGGTAACGAGAGAATCGCCGCCGATTATTTTTCCGCTGTCCTGGTGCCTGCCGGCATCGATCCCGTTGTGCGCGAAAGCGCTCCGACGCGCGCGAATGTCGTCGCGCGGCTCAAGGGCTCGGATTCGACCGCCGCACCGCTGCTCATCTCCTCCCATACCGATGTCGTGCCGTGCGAACCGGACAAATGGACGCGGCCCCCGTTCAGCGCCGACATCGCCGACGACTGCGTTTGGGGACGCGGCGCCGTCGATATGAAAGCGAAATGCGCGATGGATCTCGTCGTGATGACGGCGCTCAAGCGCGCCGGTGGGATGTTGTCGCGCGATCTGATTCTCGCTGCCGTTGCGGACGAAGAAGCAGGCTCCGAATTCGGAGCGAAGTTCCTGGTCGAGCGCCACCCCGAACTGGTTCGCGCCGGATATGTTCTCAACGAGGTCGGAGGGTTTACGGTCCATTTCGGCGATGCGCGCTTCTACCCGATTCAGGTTGCGGAAAAGGGGTTCGTCACGGTCAAGATGACGGTCGAGGCGAGCCCCGGTCACGGATCGATGCCGCGTCAGGACACGGCGATCGGGCGAATCTCGGAGCTGATCACGAAAATCGTCAAAACTCCGATGCGCCTGCGCATCACGCCGTTGATGCGCAATACCCTGAAGGCTCTCGGCGTGCCCGAGGATTCCGCGCCGCCGCTCCTGCGTCCGATGCTGTCGAACACGGTTTCGCCGACGATTCTGCGCGCCGGTTATAAGGACAACGTCATCCCGGGAGAGGCCAGCGTGGTGCTCGACGGTCGTACGCTGCCGGGAGAAGATCCCGAAAGCTTCATGGCGGAGTTGCGCGCCATAGTCGGCGAGGGTCCGAAGTTCGAGCTCCTCAAAACTGCGCCGCCCGCGGAGACAACGGTCGACACTCCACTTTACGAACTGATGAAGCAACGGCTTGAGGCGGGCGACCCGGGCGCACGCGCGATCGCGTGGATGATTCCCGGCGCGACCGACAACAAGTTCTATTCCCAGCTTGGCGCGGCCTGTTACGGATTCACTCCGGTCAAGCTCGAGCCGCATATGCAGTTCGGCTCGTTGTTCCACTCGAACGACGAGCGGATACCGATCGAAGGCTTCTACTGGGGACTCAAAGTGTACGCCGAGGTTGTGCTGAAATTTGTCGGCGTCAGATTCGAAGACGTTTTCGAATAGGCGCAATCACGATCCCGCGTGATCGCCGGTCGCGCTGCTCTCCGGCGTGAACGTAACCAGCAGGCGCGGCGGTTCGTCCAACGGGACCACGGCGTAGTTTGCAACCGGAACAGTATTCACCGTCACCGTCGTGCCCCCCGGACTCGACGCAATGTCGCAATCCTTGAAGATCGACCGGTCGAACACCAGGTGGTTCTGGGCTCCGGATTCCAGAGTCGCGCCCTTCAAGAGCAGCGTTACGGTAGCGTAGCCGTGCCCGTTCTCGATGTGTTTCTCGAACTGCACCGGCCCGGTCAGGTCAATGATTATCGAAAGCGGCGGATTCGCCGAGGAAAGCCTCACCGTCTTGAGTTTCACCGGCCCGCCTGCCTGTGGCGGCGGCGGGCCTTTTGTGCCGGCAGGTCGCTCGAGGATGGGGAGATCGTCTTCGCCGTAGCCGGCCGGCGATCCTGCGCTTGCCATCGAGGTTGCGCCGCTGTCGCGCTGGCGCACAACGACGTTATCGGCGCCGCCCGAGGTGTCTTCGCCGTAGCCGTTTTCGGCGAGCACCAGCTTGAGCGGGTCTTCTTCACTATCGACGGGTTGGTTGAGCTTCTTCAGTTCGTCGCGCGCCTTCTTCGCGTATGGAGTGCCCGGGAAATGCTGCGTCATCGCGGAGAACGCCTGCGCCGCCGAGTACCTTTTGCCTTCCTTCTCCAACGCGACGCCCAATTCCCACAGCGCATCAGGGGCGACCGGGGTATCAGGATATTTCTGCATCAGCTCCGCCAATCGCGATTCGGCGGCGCGGAAGTTTGCTCGCTTGAAGTAGTAATCGCCCACGAGCTTCTGATGGCGCGCCAGCATCTCGCGACAAACTTCGCTTTTCTCCTTGGCGAGCTCCGAAAACTCGCTTTCAGGAAAGCGCTGCTCGATTATCTGGAAGTGATTCATCGCCTGCTCGGTCTTGCTCTGATCCTGATCCTCGCGGCCGATCTGATCGAAGTAGCTCATCGCGATGTAATAGTTCGCGAGCTGGAGGTTCTTGCTCGTGGGATGCATGCGCTGAAAGTCGTCGAGCGCAGCGATCGCCTGCGCATACTCGCCCATCTTGTAATACGCGAGCCCAATCTTCAGTTCGGACTCTTCCGCGTAGGAGCTGAAGGGGAACTTGTCGATCACGGCCTGATAGTTTTCGACCGCGGAGTTGTACTCGCCCGAAGCGAAATTCGCCTGCGCCTGCGTGAAATAATCCTCGCCTTTGGGGACTTTGCGGAGACTGCATCCTGCTATCGCAATCGCAATACAGATCGCCGCAATCGGGGCCAGGTGCTTCATAAAAGGAAGGTTCAAAACACGTTAAACGGATGCGGCGATGAAGGCAAGGCGGGGTCGTTTGGACTAGTCAGCCTGGGAATTGCTCCTTCGCAATTCGTACACTGCGGAATATATTGGCCGGCCTTCGGTGATGTATTTGCGACCGAAGCCGGTCATCGCCGCTCCCGGGGCGCTGTCTTTTGTTCGCCGGAACCCGTCGCGCTCCATCGCGGTGAACATTCTGTCCGCCCATTCCCGCACGTCGCTCGCGATTGCGACGGTTGCGTCACTCTTAAGCGTGCGCGCAAGATTTCGCACGAAATCGGGGTTGAACAGGCGATGCTTCGCGTGGCGATCCTTCGGCCAGGGATCGGGGAAATAAATGTGATAGGCGGCAACGCTCTGATCCGGGATGAACAGATTCACCATCGAGCGCGCGTCCATCCTGATCACGCGCAGGTTGTTCAACTCCGCGCGGCCGCATCGCGCCGCCAGCATCTGTGCGACCGTCCCCGGCAATTCGACCGCAAGGAAATTTCGATTGGGGAAGGCCGCCGCCCGCGCGATGATGAAGTCCCCGCGTCCTGCGCCGATTTCGATTTCAACTGGAGCCTGCCTTGCGAAGATCACACCCGGGTCCATCTCGAAAACGGCTTCGTCCTGCGGGACAAAGACCCGTCTCGCAGCCGCTACCCTTGCCGGGTCTCGCCACAGGCGCGAGGCTTTCCTTAATCGCGACATTGTCGTGCAGGTCCTGGGATCTTTCGGTCGATAGCGGATCAGTCCGTGCGCTCGAGGAATTCGACGATTCTGTCTGCGAACGGCGCCAAATCCGGAGACAGCGACTTAGTGTCGGCGCCTGCAGAAACATCGGACTTAAGCTGCTCGGAAAGCGTCTGCCGTCCGGCGAAAGCGCTGCCTGTCGCGTCCCACGCGAGACGATGCAGCGCGACGCGTTCCCGCGCCTCGGTATCTGCACCGCCATAGTGGCGATCGAGATCGGGGCGCATCGGGCTCTCGAAATCGCGCTCCGAAGGTGTCGCGACGAGATTCGACGACCCGATATCCTGGATAGTTCTGATCATCTGCGGATACTCGTTCGTGAAGAGCCTTTGCGCCTGGTCCAGCGGTGTCCGGGCCGGCGTCATGATACCCCACTTGTCGAGCGCAGCATCAGCTTCCGCTTGGGCGATATACGCGCGCAGTACTTTTGTAGTTGTGTCCATCTGCTCTATGCGTTCGCGCACTTTCGCAGAATTCACTCCGTCGACCTGAGCGATGCGGACCGCGAGGCCCAGCATGAACTCGGCTTTCGCGGTAATCCTGATGACGTGCTGATGAAGCGCATGCGTATTGGCGTTGGTTTCAGCAAAGAGCGCGTTGCAACGGGCGATATCGCCGCACAGAAACACGCGATCGCGCGGAACCGTTACGCTGTCGAAAATCGCGACGCAATCCATCTGCTCGAATCGCGATGACAACGGATAGTCGAAATGCGAGCGATTAGGATCGAACGCGTCGCGGCACATGAATTTCAGCCCGCGCGTGTTGCACCGAATCGCGAAAGCAATTGCAAACGATTCGTACTGTGGCTCCGCTTGAAGCCGGCTCGAAGGCAACACCAGCAGCTCTTCGGATAAAGGAGCGTTCACAGCCAGCATCCGCGCTCCGCTGACGACCAGGCCCTCGGGAGTTTTCTCGACAACACGAAGCGCGCGAGATTGATCGACGACGCGCGGCGGGTCGCCGCAGGCCAGTGTCGCGCACCAATCGAACTTCCGCGCCTGCTGATAATAGTTTGCGATATTCCCGCCGAATTGCGGATCGCTCGCGGCAAAGAAATCGCGCGCTGCCGCGAGCGCCGCGATGCACACGTTGAGATACTCGGGCGAGCGGCTCATCATGCCGCCGCTGAAGTCCGCCCACGTCTTCATCGTCCGCGAGCGCTTGCGAAGTTCATCGATCGTCCTGGGCTGGATAAAAGAAAGGCCTGCGCGCCCTCCGTCCTCGGTCCGATACGTCATCTGCTCGGGACGTTCGAGCTGCATGTCGTAAAGCGAGGCGATCGATCGTGAGCAGCTGCGGAACGCCGAATTGCTCGTGACATCGCCGACGCGCTCGCCTGCGAGCCAGATCTCGGCGCCGAACTTCTTAAGAGAAGAAAGATAGTTGTTGCCCGATCTCATCTTGATGGTCTCGCAGGCCAGAAACGGCATTCCAATAGATCAAGTACAGGAGTCGTTCGGTCGAGGTAAGACTAACGCGAGGGTGCGGAGCGGGCCATGGCGTTCGAGGGCGGCTCGCATCGAGCGCTTGACGTTATCCGGCGAAGCGCTAACCTCGAAAAACATCCGATCTGCTGGAATTGACGTGGCCGATTTCCCAACCGTAATCCCGATCTTCCCGCTGCCCAATTTGGTGCTGTTTCCTGGAGTATCGGTGCCGCTTCACATTTTCGAGCCGCGCTATCGCCAAATGATAGCGGATATCGCCGAATCCCAGGGCGTAATTGGGATGGCGCTGCTTAAGGGCGACTGGGAGCGCGAATACCACGCGAACCCGGATATCTTTGTGATCGGCTGCGCTGGGAAAGTTGACGAACTCGTGAAGCTCCCGGATGGACGCTTCAATCTGGTGCTGCACGGTCTCAGCGAGTTCACAATCGCACGCGAGATTCGCTCACGGGCGTATCGCCAGGCGGAGGTTCAGTGGTGTCCCGTCGACCAGCGCGAGCTCGAACTTGACGCCGAAAGCTTTGAGGGTCTTAAGCAGCTTCTTTTTGACTACCTGGGCAACGCGGGTCCGGAGGCGTGGCGCTTGATGCTCGAAAAACACGGCCTGCGCGGAATCGATCTCGTCAACTTTCTTTGCTTTCATTTGGATGTCACGCCGCTGGAGAAGCAGACCCTGCTCGAAGCCCGGGGAAATCGCCTCGACTGCCTCTTTGATATCCTGACTTTCCGCCTCGAAGAGCGCAAAGCAGGCCTTCCGGGTGTCGGCGGTGGCTCCGGATCGGTGCAGTAAGAAGCCTTCAGAAGCCGGTATTTTCGAACATATTTCGCGGTGCGAAGTTTCTGAAAGCGCAGTGAATAAGCTGCAAATGCGTCACCGAGTTGCCGCAAATCGGCTACAGTGCGGAAAAAACGTCACTGTGGCAAATCGCGAAACTCTTCGCATAATGCAACCTCAGTTGCGAAATGCTCGACACTGCTTAAATTTTCGTAAAGTCAGCCCCTGTATTGTATGAGGCGGCTTTCAAAAGGAAGCTCACTCGTCAGGGGCACGCAACTTGCTTGTATGCAGGTTCGAGATAAAAACCAATACTTGTTCAGCGAGGATGTCTCGCTAGAGCGAAGGGCGCGGAAGTTCGATGGAATGGGAAAATAGTTCCTTAGGTAACCTGTTCGTTCCGGACGTGATGACACCGGAGCAGTACTACGACAGCCGTCGTGACGATAGTTCGATTCGGCCAGTCAAGAAGCTGATGATGGCCATCCTTGAGGATGCGCTGCGTTGCTTCCAAAATAATGCGGATGCGAAGACCGGGTCGAGAAAGCGTCTTTTTGACGAAGCCGAACAGTGGCTTTGCGGCGAAGGCGGCGAGGGCCCGTTCTCATTCGAAATGGTATGCGAAACGCTCGGGATCGAGCCCGGATTCCTGCGCTCGGGTCTGAAGGAATGGCGCAGGCAACAGTTGATGGGCGACTCGACCCGCAGGCTGGCACGCCGCTCGCCGGTCGTCAGGACAGGCAGAATCTCGGCGCCGTCGCGTCGCGAGGGTAAGCGCGCCTCGCAGGCTTAATCAAAAAAAGGACAAAAGAACAGGCGGCGCTGCGTCGACAAAGCAGCGCCGCCTGTTTTTGACTTCAGTGAGCCGCGCGCGAAGAGATCGGCGCGCGATCGCTACTTCTGATTCTGGGCAGTTGTCCCCTGCGCGGGCGCTACGCCTGGAGGTGGAGGTGGAACGTATCCCTTCGGCTGACTGGCCGTATACGCTTCGCAATCAGCGATCTGATCCGCCGAGACATTGTCGTGAGCCATGATCTGATCGTCGCTCCACTTGAGTTTGGTTTTCTCAGTGTGGATGCCAGGGCACTTGACCATCAGGTTGAAATCTCGCACTACCGCCGAATTTCCAACATTGGCGGTCGATGCCTGCCCCGCGTTCGCAATACCCTGCGACGAGGTTGGTGCGCCAGGCGCGCCAGCCTCTTGCGCACACCCTGCGACTAACACGGCCAGCCCGCAGGCCAGCGTGAAGCCAATCGTGCGTTTCATCGGATCCTCCTTCAGTCCCCTGGGAACTCCCCCGGAAGCGCCATACCTTTTCGTTCGTGAAAGCAAACTTTGGTCAAAAATACATGAAGGATTTAATTTAGCAAGCCCTTCACTATTCGGGCTTCGCTGCTAGATTGCCTGAAACAGCACCCGCCCGGAACGCTCGATCTTGCGCGCACGCCCCTCCTGGTACGAATGTTCAAGGTGCGCGAGCGTCTCGAAGGTGGCCGCCATCACGTGGAATATCGGCCTTTCTTCGTTGCCGAACACCTGCTGCGCAACTTCGAATGCGGTCTGCGGGTGACGCCGTGTCAGATCGAGCATTTCCGCCTCGCGATAGTGATGATGCTCGATCAGCTGGTTCGCACGATGGCGATGGTCGTGATAAATGCCGCCGTGCGCGGGCAGCACAAGTTCGACTTCGTATCTCTGCACTTTTTTCTGGGACGCGATAAAATCCCCAAGCGGGTCGCCGGTGGCCTCGGGGTAAAGTCCAACATGCGGCGTGATTTTCGGCAAAAGATGGTCGCCGACGATCATGACCTTTTCTTTTTGCAAATAAACGACGCAATGTCCGGGTGCATGCCCGGGCGTCCATATGATCTCGAGCGTGCGATCGCCCAAATTGATGGTGTCTCCGTCGGTGAGAAGCTTGTCGGGCTCGCTAAGCGGATTGTAGAGATTTGTGCCCATCCACTGCGGGCGCATCCCGGCGGGCGCGTGCTCATCAACCGGGAAGCCGTTGCGTACAAAAAAGGCACGCGATTCCGGCCGCTCGACGCTTGAGCCCATCCGGCCGAAGAAAAGCATCCGATTTGCGCGCTCGACTTCGAGCGGATGCAGGAAAGTAGTCGCATTGCTGCGCTCTTTGATCGTGCCGGACGCGCCGAAATGATCGACGTGATGATGCGTCCCGATCAGCAGCTTGATGTCCTCGATTTTCAGGTTGATTTGCGCCAGCGCATCTTCGAGAGTCGCGATGCTTTCGGGCGAGTTCATTCCGGTGTCGATGAGCGCCCA
>Ga0335069_10007736_pt1 | contig 15482 bp, 20 predicted proteins | sample Lox_Sample_11_FD_206714 | JGI IMG/M metagenome (GOLD analysis project Ga0335069, IMG submission 206714) | Soil microbial communities from Loxahatchee National Wildlife Refuge, Florida, United States - Lox_Sample_1.1 | ecosystem: Environmental > Terrestrial > Soil > Wetlands | place: USA... | reverse complement strand
CGCCCTGAGGCTCGGGAATCTCCACCCGCCGGACCGGCTCAGGACGGTAGCTCCCAGCGCGCAGGTCACATTGCAGTTCGCCCAGAAGGCACTCCACCTACCCGGCGACCGCTTGGCGGCCACCCATAGCTCGCGCTGAAGTTCTCGCACATCCCCGCCCAAGGCCTCAAGCTGCACCGCCTCGACAGGGTCGGCAGACGAGAGCCCGCCGGGGGAATTGGATCGAGCGACCCCGATCATGCCCGAACGCTTACCTCCACCACAACCACGACCAAAGCCAGCGCCCTTCGCTCCTGGCGCCTTTAGCCGGACGCCGATCATCACTACCACGACCCCGTCGGACTCCCGCTGCCCTCCGCCCGATTTCACCATCGGCCTATACGAACGATCTTTGCTGACGAGGCTGGACAGACCGCTCTCCCTTGTTCCGCGAACAAACCTTGCGCGCCTGCAAGTCTCAGTACCCCGCAAGGACCCGCCGCACCCGATCCGGAACCAGGACTGGCGGACATGGCCTTCGCCGAGACATGAGCGGCTCGGCTCCCCGATCGTTTCTCCGACGAGGCTGCAATCCCAGCCCACGCGCTCGCTCCCTCCAAAGAGGCTCTCGACACCCCGCTCAGCCCTCGGAGTCTCCCCCTCAAGCCGGCGCCTGCTACCGGACGCTCCGGCGCTCACCCGGACCGGACTCTCACCGGCTGGCCTGACGCAGCTTCCAAGGCGCAACACGGCCGGAGCATATCCATTGACAGATGTCACTTCAATAGATATATGTAGATAGATGGCTGTCGATTTGGAACTTGCGCCGAAGACAAAGCGGCCGGCCGGCGAGCCGTGCTGCGAGCCGGTCGTCTATCCCGATGTCGAGCGCGACCAGGCGCTGCGGATGGCGACGATCGCCAAAGCGCTGGGTGACCCCGTTCGCCTGCAGCTCGTCGACGTGCTGCGCAAGCATGCCGGCAAGGTCTGCGTGTGCGAGCTCGTGCCGCTCTTCGACCTCTCCCAGCCGACGGTGTCCCATCACCTCAAGGTCTTGCGCCAGGCCGGGATCGTCGGCTCAGAACGCGATGGCCTGTGGGCCTACTACTACGTCATCCCCGATGCACTGAAGGAGCTGTCCGCATGGCTGAGCTGACCGACATCCGCGAGAGTGTTCGCGAGAAGTACGCAGCCGCGGCCAAAGCGGCGTCCGAATCGGCCAACGCCGGCTGTTGTGGACCCGAGGCGCTGACGTGCAGCCCGGCCGACGAGCAGGGACTGTTCGGCGCAGCGCTCTACGGCGAGGCGTCGAGCGACGAAATCCCCGAGAGCGCTGTCAACGCATCTCTCGGCTGCGGTGTCCCGACCGCTGTGGCCGACCTCGCCGAAGGCGAGACGGTGCTTGACCTCGGTTCGGGTGCCGGTGCCGACGTGCTGATCTCCGCGCGCCGCGTCGGAGCGACTGGGAAGGCGATCGGCCTGGACATGACAGATGAGATGCTCGCGCTTGCCCGGACCAATGCGGTTGAGGCCGGCATCGAGAACGTCGAGTTCCTGAAGGGCTACCTCGAGGACATGCCGCTCACGGACGCTTCGGTTGATGTCGTGATCTCCAACTGCGTGATCAACCTCTCGGGCGACAAGCCGCAAGTGATCCACGAGGCGGCTCGCGTCCTTCGCCCGGGCGGCCGACTCGCGGTCTCCGACGTGATTGCCGACCTCGACATGGACGAGCAGACGAAAGCCGACATGGCGGCATGGACCGGCTGCATCGCGGGCGCCCTGACCGAGACCGAGTTTCGCCACACGCTGCAGAGCGCCGGGTTCGAGGGGATCGAGATCCGCGAGACCCACCGCGTCCACGAGCACGCGGCCGCCGCGATCATCCGCGCCCGCAAGCCCGTCGCGACGGACTGCTGCGACATGCCGGCGCTTGCCAGCTGCTGCGAGCCGGAGCACAAACCGAGGGGTTGCACGCCGACGCGTCCTAAGCCCCTCTCGGCCCCTCCCGCGAACACCCGCGAACACCCGCGACCGATACCACCCCCCCCTCCCCCCGAAAATGACACCCCCAGCGCCCACCCAGCACCTGCTCCCAGGAGGTGACCACCGCATAGACTGAACCAACCCGGGAACCTAGCCCGCGGCGAATTTACAGCGCCAAAGGGACGCGACCCGCTCGCTCACCCGGCGGTTCCTCCTGTCCGATTGCAGTCATGGCTAGAGGCTTGGAAGGGTGCAGATCGTGGCTGCTCGCCGGTTCGTGCGCAGGGCGACGCCGGCCCGTCGCTTGAGCTGCACTGCTTGCCCTTTCTTCGAGTTCTGGCTAGCAGCGTCTCGTGTGTTCGTTTGGCGTCAGCCATCTGGGCGAGGTCGCGATCATGCTTGCGGCGTGTATGAGTCCGCTGGTTCGCGGAGCGGCCCGATGGTTCCACATGCCTTGCGCGTGCTGGTAGATTTGCGCTCATGTTGTGCCAGCCATGTGGCTGGCGGCGGGGGGCGACGCGAGACTGGACCGGGACGTGTTGCTGCTGACGCTGAGGCTTGTACTGTCGTCGGTTCTCGGCGTCGCTGCCATTGCGAAATTGCTAGATCGGCCGGGATCGCAAGATGCGTTGATCGCGTTCGGTGTCCCCGAGGGCTTTGTCGGCGCCGGCGCGGTCCTGCTGCCGGCGTGCGAGCTGGTGCTAGCGTGCGCGCTGCTGATCACGGGCGCGGCGCGAGCCGGCGCGATCGGCGCGCTGTTGCTGCTCGCCGGATTCAGCGGCAATAGGGCGCACCATGGCGGCGCGGCGAGGCCCCGGATTGTCATTGTTTCGGTCAGCTTCATTCCATCCCAGCCGGGCGTGGGACGCTCGCGCGCACCTTGGTGCTCGCGGCCGCCGCGGCGATCGTCGTGGCAGAAGGGCCGGGGGGCAGCGCAACAGCGTGGATCAGCCGGCTGAGCTCGACGCAGCTTGGCGTGGCGATCGGTGCGCTCGTGGGGGTGACCGTGATCGCGGGGTTCCCAGCGTTCGCCGTCGCGCTGCTGCGCAATCACGGCCGGCTGCTCGTTCGAGTCGATGCGCTTGAGGCGGCGCTTGCGGGAGCCGGGCTGCCGGTGCCCCGTCCCGCCCTCCGTGCGAATCGGTCGAGCGGCTCCGGCGCGACTTCCGGCCTGCCGATCGGGCACCGCGCTCCAGAGTTTGCGCTCGATGAACTCGACGGTGTGCGGGTGAACCTTTCCGACCTGCTTCGGGCCAGAAGCCGGTGCTGCTTGTCTTCAGCGATCCGAACTGCAGCCCGTGCACGGAGTTGCTCCCTCGCGTTGCTGGCTGGCAGCGCGACCTCGCGGCTGAGCTGACGATCGCCGTGGTCGGCGAGCGTTCGATGGAGGAAAACCACGCGCGGGCACAGGAGCTGGGGCTGTGCACGGTGCTGGTGCAGCGCGAGCGCGAGGTTGCGGAGGCATACGAATGCCTTGGCACTCCGTCCGCGGTCCTGATCGCCACCGACGGCACGATCGCGAGCGGAGTTGCGCAGGGACCCTCACGCGTGGCCGCGCTGGCAGGTGAAGCGGTCCGCCGGCCGTTCCTGGTCCAGCGTCCGCCTGTCGCCGGCGGGTCGGTGAACGGCGCTGATCGAACGGCTGCGCGGATCGGCGACCCCGTGCCTGAGTTCGCGCTTCCGACGATCGATGGGGCCGAGACCTCCTCTAGAGAGAGCTGGCGGCCACCACGCTGTTGTTCTGGAATCCCGGTTGCGGTTTCTGCCGGCAGATGCTCGGCGATCCAAGAGAATGGGAGGAACGGCGCGCGCCTGGCGATACGCAGCTGATCGTGATCTCGACCGGCAGCGTCGAGGCGAACGTGGCGCTGGGGCTCCGTTCGTGTGTTGCGCTCGACACCGACTTCGCCATCGGCCGGCGCTTGGGCGCCCGTGGCACGCCGATGGCGGTGCGGATTGGCGCCGACCGACGGATCGCCACGCAGGTGGCCGCCGGAGCGGACGCGGTGCTCAGGCTCTTGCAAGATGGCGATGGCCGCAGGAATGATCGGATCGAGGAGGTCGCCGGTGCCTAACCTGATCGAGCGCCTCGCGCGCACGGCGTCTGCCAGTTCGCGCACGTCGCGCCGCGACATCGTGCGTGGGACGGCGGTTCCGTCGAGGGATCCGCAGCCGCCCAGGCGCGACCTGGACACGCTCGCACGTGCGTACGCCGGCGTTTCCTTCTCGCGCCGCCGTCTGATCGGCGTTGGTGGTGCGACCGCGGCCTGGCTCGCGCTCGGCAGCCGCTGGCCGAACGTCGCCTGGGCGCAGCCGTGCCCTTGTCCGCAGGGCTGTCACGGGCCGGACAAGATCTCTTGCAACACACCTCGCAACCCGCACTCGGAGTTCTCCATTACGTGTCAGTCACCCGGAGCGGGGCACTGCTGCCCCACCGGCACCACCTGCTGCAGCTCGGCCCTCTACGCGGATCCCTGCTGCATGCAGGGGTACGTGTGCACCGACGGCTGGAACTGCTGCCAGGACGGCCAGAGGGCATGCCTGGCGCCCGAACCGGTCGACTCGCAGGGAATTCGCGGCGGCGTCTGCTGCGACGCGGACAAGGGCTGTGACCCGACAACCGGAAACTGCTGCACGCGCTGCCGACCGCAGAAGGGCACGGGCCACGGATACGACAAGCTGAACGGGGAGTTCAAGGCCGCGCTCCAGCGGCTGTACGCGATCCTCGACGACGAGTGCGCGTGCTACCACTTCACGGTCGGCTTTCGCAGCGAGACCGAGCAGCAGGACCTGTACGACCGCTGGCACAAAATCGGCGACCATCAACAGGACAACAAGCACCTGTGCGAAGGGCTTCAAGGACACGGATCTGGAGTTGGTCCGCTGAAGGCCAACCACTTCGCCCAGTGTCCAAAGGGCTGGACGAAGAACGGCATCGCGAAGGGCGGTCCCGCCAAGCCGAAGAAGTCCAACCATGAATCGGCGATGGCGGCGGACATCGACGTTCTCTGGCCACCGGACTACGAGCCGGACGTCGAGCGCTTCCGCGCGGCCGCCATTCGAGCCGGTCTGTGCGGGCCGCCGGACTCGGATCCTGTGCACGTCGAATTGCCCTTACATCAAGCCGCCAGAGACGGTGGCCAGATGTCACTTCACTTGACGCCGCCACGCCCATTAGCCGTACCGAACGCGGCGCTGACCTTCGGCTCGGTGGCCGCAGCACGGTGCATCCCGGCGTAGCGGACCGCATGCCGGGAGGAGGAGAACCGGGTGCAGTCGCCCAGTTCGGCGAGGATCGTGACCGCGACCAGCGGCCCGGCCCCACAGTGCGCCATCAGCGCCCTTGCACCCCGCCTGGCGGCGCGCGTGCGCGCGCAGCTCCCTGTCCAGCGGCGCGATCTGCGCCTCGACCGCGTCGATCATCGCCAGCGCGATCGTCACCTGCTCGCGCGCGGCAAGGGGCAGCGGCTGGGCCGCAAGCCACTCGCGCCCGTCGCCGACCATCAGCTGCCGCCGCCGCTGGCAGCCGTGGTGATACAAGGTCGCCTGGATCCGCTGCTGCCACTCCGAGCGCTGCTCAGACAGCGTGTGGCGCAGCCTGACCCGGGCGCGCAGATCGAGGATGTGATCGGGCGGGATCCACGACTCCGGCAGCCGCTTGACCATCAACAGCTCCCGCAGATGCCGGGCGTCCGCACGATCACCCTTCGCGCGCTTCTTCGGGCCTCTGAGCCCGCAGTCTCCGCCGGCTCGGCGAGATGCACCACCGCGCCGACACGCTGGAGCTCCTCGACCACGAACCGCCAGCCGGTCGTCGCCTCCAACGCGACCTCGAGCTCCCGGCCGCGGAAGCGCTGAAGGAACTTCCGCACGCCAGCGCGATCAGCCGGCGCCACACGCGTGCGCTGCACCTCGCCAGTGTCGGTGTCGATCCACTCGCCAGTGATCTGCCCTCGATGCTGAGCAAGTCCCAATACGATGCTCACAAGGGGCCTCCTCAAGCTCCACGGTTACCAAGCCTGCGCGGACACACTCCGCGCTTGAGCTGAGGAGGTCCTTACACGTCGGGTCGGACGGCATACACATGACAACTTTCATGCTCGCGGGCATATGGGAGCGTGGCGCGGGCTTCGTGACCGCGTGTGTCCGGTTGCAGCAGCGCACGGCGGTGCCGGGGATGCCGAGATCGTGACTGGTTGGACCGCGCGTCGCTCGCACTCGGCGGCGGTTCGTTCCATGATGCGGCAGCGAGGATAGACTGGGACCCGCTCCCTGCGGTGCCAGGGCAGGGAGCGGATCGCTCGTTGCTCAGGCGTCCTGGAAGATGTCGATCGTGGGTGGTCCCTGCACGCCGGCCCGCTCCATCCCGTCGCGCAGCTCGCCGGATTTGAAGAACGCCTGCGCTGCGCCGGCCGTTTCGAATTTGTGGACTACCAGAAGGTCGTTTCCGTCGCCGACGAGGCGGTGGACGCTCTCGGCGGTCACGCCACCGTTGGTCTGGACGTCAGCCAGGGTGTCGTAGACGGTGCGCCAGGCGTCGTAGTCGGCGACCTTGTGACGCACTACGGCTGTTACGGACATTCGTGTTCGCCCTTTCTTGGTGTTGGTTGTCAGCTTGGCGAGCGGCGGAGCCGGAGCCGGTTCCTCGGGTCCGCCGATGGTGCTGGTAGCGGTGAGGAGTGCGCCGGCTCGCGGCGTGTGTGGCGCGCTCCTGGTCGTGGCGGGCTAGTGGCCGGGCGGCGGCCCGGGAGGTCCGAGGATCTCGAACCCATTGCGCTTCGCGATCGGGATCAACCGCGCGATGTCCGGAGGGCCTTCGGCCGGCGGCGGCAGCACACGTTCGAGGGCGGGCTCGCCGACCTCGCGTTGAAACCCCTCGAACTGCATCGGGGCGAACCCGACGAGCATCCTTGCGACACCGGTCTCGACGTAGAAGGTGTGCGGCACCCCCTTGGGGCCGAACGCGAACGAGCCCGGCGTGAGCGACAGCTTGGTGTCGGCGACCCACACGGTCACCTCGCCCTCGAGCACGTAGAACCATTCGTCCTCTTCGGGGTGGACGTGCCACGGCGAGCCGACGCCAGCCGGCACGACGACCTCGATCAGTCCGTACGCGCCTTTGGTGTCCTCGCGGCCGATCTTGATCGTCTGGAGCATCCCGAGCAACCAGATCGCCTCGCCCTCGTTCGCACCCAGCGCGTAACCCAGCTCGGCTCGCTCTGCAGAGATGGTAGTCATCTCTTACTTCCTCTCCCCGGTGGTTGATAAGCTTTGCAAACGTCCATGGCAGAACAGTTGCAAAACGCACTATCCCAGAGAGAACAATCTCTGTCAAGTCCCTCGCCCGAACGGCTCCGAGCCTGGCGCCTGTTCTTCGAGAGCGCCCTGGCGCTGCAGAGCGTGCTCGACACCGAACTCGAGCACCAGGCCGGCCTCCCGCTGCGCTGGTACGACGTCCTCATCCACCTCGAGGAATCGCCCGACGGTATTCCGATGAGCGAGCTCGCGGGAAACATCCTGCACAGCAAGAGCGGCTTCACGCGCCTCATCGACAAGATGGAACAGGCCGGACTCGTCCGCCGCGTCCGCCCCGAGCACGACAGGCGCACAATCCTCGTCGTCCTCACAGACGAGGGCACCGACACAATGCACCGCGCCCGCCGCTACCACCGAGACGGAATCGAACGACACTTCGCCCAACACCTCACCGACAACGAGATCAAAGCCCTGACGCGGGCCCTCGAGAAAGTCAGCACACACGCCCGTCCGCTCCGCCCCGGCCGCATCCGCGGCTAACCCCAGCGCCGGCCCACCCCGCCGGCCCGCCGCCGTCCGCGCTGATCAGCACAACGCAAACCGGTCGCACGAACACCATGATCGGGTCAGGCATGCAGCGGCAGCACACCTACCCTGGTCTCATCCCCCGCCGAACCCTGCTCCTGTATCGCACAGGCATTTCACCGGACAGGACAACAGCCTCGGTTTGCGCGGCAAGGGCGAGTCTCCGGCCCGCAGCGTTTGCAGTTTCCTGGCTAGCACCCGGACGGCGACGGTCTCGAGTTCCGCGCAACGCAGGAAACTCGGTGTCCCACATCGTGTCCTGCCTCGCTCGCGGCGGGAGCATGCTCGACGAGCGCTATGGCTGGGTTTCTCGGCTGCCGAAGTAGTCATCTCGTCGGCGCGCAATCGGAAGCGGTCGCTCCCGGCGGGTGATGCGGCAGTCAGCCGTCGGCCTGACGATGAGCTCCGAACGGCGAGGCCGCTTACCTGTCGTGCGTTTCGCGGGTGTTCTCGAGCGCGGTGATCCTGGCGTCGAGTTCCTTGACCGCTTCGATCAGCGGCGCGATCAACCCGGCGTAGTTGACCATTTTGTAGCAACGGTGGTCGACGTGCACGAGTTCGGGGAAGACCTGCTCGACTTCTTGGGCGATCACGCCGAGATCTTTGCCGCTGTGCTCTGACTGAACGTCCTCTCTCCACTCGAAGGAAACGCCGCGTGGCCGCCTGACCAGCGACATCACGCTCTCGTCAGTCAACGTCGGTCTGCCGTTCCGCGGAGCGTCCTGATGCTCCGTTTCAGCCTTGCGTCCGAGGTCAACGGGCACGGGTCCAGGCACTCGCCGTTGATGTTGCAACACCCCGACTGCGGGCAGAAGTTCCCGTTGCTGCAGACACAGCCGGCCTGCCCACCTCGGCAAGCGGGGTGGCTTTCACCGGTGGCGGAGCCGCACGCGTCGCTTCCTCCGTTTGGGCAGCAGGTCACCTGCACCCCCGGCTTGCCGTCGCAGTCGCCGACGCAGAATGGGCCGGCGGGGAACGGCGTGACGCATGACTCCATCGCGGGGTTGCAACATTTCTGGCCCTGCGGGCACTGGCGGTTCCCGCAGTTGCCCTTCCTGCACACCCCGTTCTGGCAGTTGGCGGGTTTGCAGCATTTTCCGCCGCAGCAGTATTGGCCTTGGGGGCAACACAGGTGCTTGCCGGTGCCGCAGCTGACGCGGTGCTGGCCTTTGGGGCAGCAGCGTCCTTTGGGGGCGCAGTAGCTGAGGTTGCCCGAGTTGCAGCACTGCTCGCCCTTGGTGCAGCACTCGCTCGTTCCGCAGCACGTGTTGCCCTTGTCGCAAAAGTGGCGACCGCGCGCCGGCTGCGGACAGCATGTCTCACGATTCGGGTTATAGGCCTGGCCGCGGCAACACGCGATATCGGGACTTCGACGGTGGCACTGGTTGCCACAGCAGAAGTGCGTGGACTTGTTGCAGCGCGCCTCCCCGCAGCAAGTCACCTTGCTGCGGGCGTAGACCCGGCCGCCGCAGCATCCAACCCGGCCACCATCCTGGAGACAGAGGCCCTCACAGCAGGTGTGCGTGGCGCTGTTGCAGCACGTGTTGCCCCCGCAGCACACCTCCGGGGGCTGGCACGGAACGTTCGGGCAGCCCGCGGCCCGGGCGACGGGCGTGAACGCTGCCAGCGGTCCGGTCACGGATGCGAGCAACGCCCCGCCAGCGGCCGCTCCGCTGCGCCGCAGGACCGCCCGGCGGGTGAACGCACCCTCGGCCAGGCCGCGGGCGGCATCGTCGAGCCAATGGCTCACCGACGGCTCCCGTTGCGATTGCGCTCGCGGGGTGGGGCGGCTCGCTCCGGCGCCGGGCCGGCGTGAACGAGCTCGAGCACTGGGCTTTCGGCCGCGAGCTCGAGCACGGCGCCTGCGCCCACGGCGACCGGCGAGGCGATCCGTCCGTGTTCGATCAGCACGGCCATCGGCGTGCCGTGCACGTCGAACGCGTCCATCGCCTGTCCGTCGGGGTCGACGAGCACGTGCGAGCGCAGGTCGTGCTCGCGCGTCTGATCGGGGTCACCGGCGCTGATCACGACCAGCTGTGGAGCTCCCGCCGGCGGGTCGCGCTCGAGTGCCTTGAGGTCAGCGAGCATGCTCTGGCAGAACCCGCAGCCTGGATTCCAGAAGAGCGCGAGCGTCCGCTCGCCGTAGAGATCGCGCAGCGCGATCCCGCGACCGTCGAGGTCGGTCAGCACCAGCTCTGGCGCCGGCTCGCCGACGCGTGAGCTGTCCGCCGCCACAGGGATGCCGTCCCCGCCCAACAAGGGCACGTGCGCGACCGCTAACGACGCCGCACTCGCCCGCGCAACGAGCGTTCGGATCTGTTCTGCCCCGCCGACAGTAGGACTCCGGACGAGTCCGTCGGGGCCGATCAGGACCGCCATCGGCGTCGCCTCCGCCTCGTAGGAGTCCGCGACCTCGCGCCCCGCCTGCAGCAGCACCAGTTCGAGACCGTGCCGCTCGGCCTTCGCGCGGTTGCGGTCTGGATCGCCGCCTGCGATCAGCGCGATCCGCAGTCGCAGATGCAACTCGCGCTGCCACCCGGCCAGGTCAGGCAGCAGCGAATCGCACGGACCGCAGCCAGAGTCAGAGAACACCAACAGCAGCGGCACACCCAGCGCCAACAACGCCCCAAGCTCCTGGCGCTCACCATCAGTTGAGAGCAACGCGAACTCAGGAGCGGGCGCGCCGACCGGCAACCCGCCATCACCCAGTCCAGCGCCCAGCTCCTCACCGAGCCCGCCGCCACCCAACAAGGGCTCGGCTGTTCCGCTGAGCACCGCCTCGACCGCCTCCAGGCGCGCGAGGATCCGCCCATTCTGCGAGAGCATTTGTAGCGAGAACCACCCCATGAACCCGATCGCGACAGCGAGCACCAGCCCGAGCGCGAGTGCCGCCGCCCACCCTGCGCTCAGCCCGGCCACCCACCCGGTCGCGCTGACACCCGGGTGCCGCCAGCCTGCCAGCACCACAAACCCGGCCACCGCCGCCAGCACCACGTTACGAACGAGCGTGCGCCAACTGATCGGCGCGGAATGCAACTGCCCAAAGCAATGACAATCCGCTTGCGTCCCGCGCCTCAGCGCCACGACGATCCCCACCGTGAATACCGACAGCAAGAGCAGCGCGCCGAGCGCACCGAACCGGGCTGACCCGCTCGGGATCAATGCGACCGCCACGAGCAGCTCGAACACCGGCAAACCCAGCCCCACCACGCCCGCCAGACGCTCGGGCACTCCGAACTCGGCGACGGCGCGACGCGACCCGGCCCGATCCGCGAGCTTCGCCACACCGGCGACTGAGAACACACACGCCAGCAGGAGCCTCGAGACCAGAAGCACCGCCCCCATAGATCAGCGCGACCCTACGCCCGCCGACACCGAACATCAAGCCCAAGTCGATCCTCCGCGATGCATGTTCCGGGATCACCACTCTCACCCAATCACATCCAGAGGCTCGCCAGATGACGCGTCGAACGCTGCTGTCAACGAAAACGCGCCGCCGAGAACGTGTACCGACTGACCGCGGGACCGCGGAGCCGCGTGACGATGGAGAACGGGCGGCTCGGCCCGGGCGTACGACCGGACTCACCCGTGACCCGCGCCGTTGCCGTTAGGCGAACAGCCCAGACGCCCCGTCCCCTGAACCGCTCTGGAATCAGGCATAGACGCCGACGCCAACGCCGTCACCCGCGAATACCCGCGCAAGCACGAACGCACGTGCCGGTCCGATCCTGACTTCGCCAGTGACATGTCCCTCGCCAGAACCGCGCATCGGGTGCTTGCAGCCTCCGTGCTAGCGCCCTGATCCATGCAGCAGTCCGCGCGGGCGTCCATGCTGGTCCCAAGGTCGCGACGAACGGCGCCGACCCCCGAATCGCGCGCTGCTCCTATCGCCCAAGCGCAGCGACGGCCGCGGTCGAGCCGACGCGGCTGCTTTGCCTGGCATTGCGATCGTGTAGGTCGTCGGGGGTGCGCGGCGTTGTCGTGTCGGACGAGCAGGAACCGTGATGGCTGGCTACTGGTCCCGGCGGTAGCGGTCGCGCTGCGCGTTTCGCATCGAGGCGGCCGCAGCCAGTTGGCTGCGGGCGGCCTTGCGGCGATCTCCAGTTTCGCGGGTTGCGGGGGCTGAGCTTGGCCGGGCCGTGGGAGGGCATCGTGGGCCCCACGGGTCGTCTCCGGGGCGAGGCTGGCACTGCGTGCATCATCGGTGCGCGCCGCGCGTGGACGGCCGAGATGATCTGCGCGGGTGAGGTCATCTGTAGATAGGTTCCTGTCGACAACTGGACCGATCAGCATCCTCGGAAGATCGTCTCGACCGTCGACGTACGCCGCGCGGCGATCTGTTGCCAGAGCAGGCGGGCTGAAGGGCGCCTCGGACGGCGCGCGCGCCTGTCGTTGGGGAGACGCCCCAAGCATGCGTCTGGCCGGCGTGAGAGGCGGTCGTTGTGCGGGCTCGGCAGGAATCGGGACGCGTGGGTCCTGGGTCGTTGAGCTGCGGCCCGCCGTTCAGAGCGGCGTTGGCGGTGGCGTGGGAGGGAGTCTGTCGCGGTCTGGTTGGGAGAGGAGGGCGCTCAGCCGGTGGTGTCCGGCGGGTGTGAGCGTGTAGATCCAGTGTCGTTCGAGTTTGTCGTAGCGGACGCAGTCGAGCAGGCCTTCCCGGATGGCGGCCGACCACGCGCGCGTGAGGGCGGGTTCGTCGATGTCGAGTTCCCAGGCGATCAGGTCTGTGCTCGCCTCACCGAGGTCAGCGAGCGTCTGCAACATTGTCAGCAGGCTGATCTCGGTGTGCTGCTCGGTTGGCGCAGGAGTTCTGTGTGGTCTGGTGTGGGGCCATGCGTCGGCGCCGTGTTTGATGGCGAGGTCGTTGGCGCCGGAGCGTTTGGCTTGGTACATCGCCTGGTCTGCCCGCGCGAGAATTCCCGCGGGGTCCAGATCGCTGGGCGTCACGAGCGCGACGCCGACGCTGAGCGTTGGGAGCTCTCGCGGGGCGGCGGTCGGCGCGGTTCTGACCGCGTCGACGATCGCTGTGCAGACTGACGCGGCGTCGGGTTCGGTGGCCGCGGGTAGCAGCGCGGCGAACTCGTCGCCGCCGATCCGGGCGATCACGTCGCTGGACCTGAGGCGCGAGCGCAGCATCGCGGCGGTCGCGGTGATCGCCGCGTCACCCGCGCCGTGGCCGTGTGTGTCGTTGATGTGCTTGAGCTCGTCGATGTCGAGCAGCATTACCGCGCCGGCGGCGCCGTAGCGGCGGGTGCGAGCGAGGTGCAGCTCGAGTTCGGCGATGAACCGCCGGCGGTTCCACAGGCCGGTGAGCGGATCGGTGTCGGCGAGTCGCCGAAGCTCCCGATCGCGCCGGGCGCGATCGCTGACATCCTCGACGCTCGCCACCAAGCACTGACCGGCGAGCGAAGGGAGCACGGTGCGCCGCACCGCGAGCTCGACCCACGTCTCGCTCGCGCCATCGGCGAGCCGCAGTTCGTGGCGGACGCGGTCGATCGCGCCGGAGATCAGCAGCTCGAGCCGCAGCTCGATCGGTCCGCGGTCGGTGGGATCGATTAGCTCGCTGAGCGGTCTCCCGAGCAGGACCGTCTCGACGCGGCGAAGCAGCTCGCACGCCGCGCGGTTGGCGCGAAGCACGCGCCCGTCGTCGTCGACCACGAGAAAGCCGCACGGCCCGTGCGCGATCGCGGCCGCCAAGAGATCGTCGATCTGCCCCGATGGTCCTGACATCACTCGCCCGGCGGCGTCATCCGGCGCCGCCGATCTAGGTTGTAGCGCAAAACGTCGCGATTGCTAGTAAAACCTACAACGCCTCGCAGGCATCGGGGTCGCTCGGCCGACAGACCGGGCAGTCCGAGCGCGCGGCTCGGCTGGTCGGAGGCGCCTCACCCGGTCATCTTCACCGCTCGCGACGCGACGGCCGGCGTGGTCGCCGTGATTCTCATCCGATCCCAGAGCCGGCGTCGAACAGCCATCCACCCCCAAACAGGCGAAAACCCAATGAACACAGGCCATCCTCCTACTCACTCACCGGGAACTTCGGCCTAATTCGTCTGATCCGTCTCGTGTCCTGTCCATGACGAACACATGTTCGCATGCGGGTCGGACACGCCTGAACTCCTTGTTGTTTGTGCGAGTTCTCCTCGTCCTGGAGATCAAAGACTTGCTGGGGGACGACGGGCTCGGATGCCCGTCGTTCACCAGCAAGTACTGCGACCGCGTGCTCAAGTCGCAGCAAGCTGTGGGCGCGGAGACGACGGCTTCAAGGAACGCCGGAACCGGCCGGACGAGCCAGCGACAACGCAGCTGGGTGAGCGCACCGCCACTTCCCGATCGGCGACGGAGGCTGGTGGCATTTCGGGATGCCGGTCCCGTTCTCGTCCAACTTCCCGACCTCCCGATCTCCCGGATCTCGAGGAGCAACGTTCACATCCACGTCCGAGCGCTTACCGCCGTCGACGCACTGGCGACCCCCTCGTCGAGCGCCAACGGCCTCGCCGACCAGGGGATGATCTGACGAGCGCGCTCGTCGCAAAGGAATCGCCTGCTGTTGGGGATCGCGGTGATCGAGACGTCGCCAAGGCAGTCGTCAGCTCGGTGGCCCGACCAGAACGAAAGCAGTTGGTGGGCCGGCACGACCGCGGACGCATGCCTGTGGGCGGAAGGGATCGCAGGGCTTGACGGGGCGCACCGCCAGCCGGCATCCGTTGAAGCGAGCGTCCGGACGGTGGCTAGCGGCGGCGCGCATGCGAGCGTCCGGGTATCCGCTCGCGTTGCGGGGAAGCTGCAAGCGATGTCGTCAGGCCCGGTCTCCCGCAGCAGCAGGAGCCTCATGGTGCTGGAGCCATTCGCGCAGGCGCTCGTACACCTGCGGGTGGTTCAGCAGCGCGAGGTGGTGGGCGGGGCTGACGTGGTGGCCGTGTTCGGCCTTGAATGGGATCCGGCGGGTGCGGCCGCGTCCGGTGGCGCTGGGAGTCAGAACGAGGATGTCGCCTAGCAGGCGGCCCAGGGGATGGCGCGGGCTGCGGGTGATCGTGGCAGAGACGAAGAAATGCGTGGCTCCCTGGAGTAGTGGCACTTCCTTGCATGCCGCCGCGCGCAGGGCGTTGGGGTCGCGGCCACGCCAGTCCTCGTCGACCAGCGAGCCGTGACGGAGATCGCGGATGCCGGCCGAGCGCCGGCGCAGGAAGGCGCCGAGCATCCTCGTCTCCGGTAGCGCGTGAAGCGCCGCGGCGGCCACGTGAGCTCCCTGCTCGAGCGGCGCACCCAAGTGTGGCGTGCCCAGCGAGACCACGTGACCGACGCGCTCAGTCCAGCATCGGCCGCTTTCTGAGCCCTGGTGGCAAGCGCTGCGCGCGATCAGACCGCCCATCGAATGACCCACGAGAGCGATCCTCTGCACCTCGACTGGCCACGCTTGCACAAGCTCTTCGAGCAGCGCCGCGACGGACAGACCGTTTTCCGAAACGTGAAGACCGGTGTTGTAGCGCAGATATATGGGGGTGCAGCCGAGATCGACGGCCAGGCGCGCGCCGTAGGTATCGCCCGGATGCGCACCGCCCCAGTCCCAGTAGAACTCGTTCCCCATCAGGCCGTGCAGGAACACGACTAGCCGTGACGTGGCATCGGGGAACGCCGCGCTCAGTGAACCCGCATCAAGCTCCACGATCTCGCCGTCC
>Ga0335069_10007735_pt1 | contig 15483 bp, 14 predicted proteins | sample Lox_Sample_11_FD_206714 | JGI IMG/M metagenome (GOLD analysis project Ga0335069, IMG submission 206714) | Soil microbial communities from Loxahatchee National Wildlife Refuge, Florida, United States - Lox_Sample_1.1 | ecosystem: Environmental > Terrestrial > Soil > Wetlands | place: USA... | reverse complement strand
GTAACCCGCTGTCCGGACGGCCCGGGCGCCGCGCGGGCGGGGCCTCGAGCGCAGCCGGCCGCCGGTCTCGCGACCGGCGGCCGGGCGAGGCCGATCGAGCCCCCGGAGAGGGTCCTAGTCCCGCCGCCCGCCGAAGATCCGGAGGAGGGCGAGGAACAGGTTCACGAAGTCGAGGTACAGGGCGAGCGCGCCGTTCACGGGCAGCGCCGCCACCCCGGCCCCCGCCGCCGCCATGCGGCGAAGCTTCTGGGTGTCGTAGGCCGTGAGCCCGGTGAAGACGAGGACCGCGGCGGCGGAGATCACCCAGGACACCATGTCGCTCTTCGTGAACACGTTCACGAGGCTCGCGATGACGATGCCGATGAGCCCCATGAAGAGGAACGTGCTCCAGCTCGCGAGGTCGCGCCGGGTGACGGTGCCGTAGACGCTCATGGCCCCGAAGGTGCCGGCGGTCACCGCGAACGCGGCGGCCACCGACGCGCCGGTGTAGACGAGCAGGATGACCGAGAGGGTCGCCCCGTTCAGCGCGGAGTAGAGCAGGAAGAGGCCGCCGGCGGCCCCGGCCGAAAGGCGCGTCACCGCCGCGGTGAGCCCGATCACGAGGCCGAACTGGGCGATGACGAGGCCCCAGAAGACGAAGCGGGTGCCGAAGATGAGCTGGAGGGCGGCCGGCGTGCTCGCGACGTACCACGCGACGCCGGTGGTCACGAGGAGGCCGAGGGTCATCCAGCGGTAGACCGCGGCCATGAAGCGCCGCTCCACGTCGACGGCGCCGCGAACGAGTACCTGCGCGTTTCCGTATTCCATGCGTGGAGTGTAAGGCCAGGCCGCCCGGCGCGCCACCGCGCCGTGGCGGCGCGTCACGGCACCGCGGGCAGCCGGTCGAGGGCCTCGATCACCTCGGAGGCGCTCGCCGCGAAGGCGGAGGGGCAGGCCGCCGCGAGCACCTCGCGCGCGAACGGCCCCCACAGGCCGGCGACGGTGGCGACCCCCGCCGCGTTGCCCGCGGCCACGTCGTGGGGGGAGTCGCCGACGAACGCGGCCTCGCCGGCCTTCGCGCCGAGGAGGGAGAGCGCGTGGCGCACCGGCTCCGGGTCGGGCTTGTGGCGGGAGGTCGCCTCGAGCCCCACCACCGCGCGGAAGTGGCGCGCGAGCCCGAGGTGCTCGAGCGAGCGCATCGCCGAGGACTCGAGCTTGGAGGTGACGACCGCCATGGCCGTGCCGCGGGCTGCCAGCCGCTCGAGGAGCTCGGGCACGCCCGGGAAGGCCTTCACCCTGGCGTCGTGGTGCTCCCACTGGTGGCGCTTGTAGCGCTCCTTCAGCTCGGCGACGTCGGCGTCGTCCTCGGCCCAGGCGCGGATCATGCCCTCGAGCGGCGTCCCGATGCGCGCCACCCACTCGTCGACCGTCGGCGCGCGCGCGCGCCCGGCGAACGCGTACCGCATCGACTCGACGATCAGCGGGACCGAGTCGATGAGGGTGCCGTCGAGGTCGAAGAGGACCGCGCGCGGGGACATCGCTGGCTTCCTCGGGCGGCGGTGCGCCCTGCCCGGCCGGCCCGGGAGGCCGCCGGGCCCCGGGCCGCCGGCGCCGCCCGGCCTAGAGCAGGCCGGGCTTGCCCGCCTTGAAGCGGTTGAACTCGGTGGCGAGCAGGTCGACGTGCTCGCGCTCCTCGGCGGCGAGCTCCTTGTAGAGCTGCCGCTCCGGCGAGCCCTCGGGGGCCTGCGCGCCCTTCTCCTCGAAGAACTTCACCGCCCGCTGCTCGAAGGCGATGGCGATCCGGAAGAGGTTGGCGGGGTCCTTCGGGTCGTTGGCGACGCCGGCGTAGATGGCGGCGCGCTCCGTGCGGAAGCCCTCGGAGGCCTGCTTCACGTCCGCGTGGTAGCGGCGCGAGAGCGTCTCCATGTGCTCCTTCTCCATCTCGGCGAACTTGCCGAAGAGCTCGCGGAGCATGGGCTCGCTCGCCTCCTTCGCCGCGCGCCCGTAGAAGGCCATCCCGCCGAGCTCGATCTCGAAGGCGGTGCGGATGGCGTCGAGCGCCTTCGCCCCCTCGAAGGTGCGATCCTCGAGCGACTTGAGCTTCCCGCCGCAGGCCGGGCACTGGCCGTAGGGGAACGCGAAGCCCTCGCTCACCTTCGCGCAGGCCTCGCAGCGCCACTGCATCTTGGCGTCGGCGCAGCAGATGTACTCCTCGTCGCCCTCGACGGGCTGGCGGCACTTCGGGCAGGTACGCCCTCCGGACGACGCCATGGCTTCCGCCCCCCCGGTGTGGCCGGCGCCCTGGGGCGCGGCGGTGGTCTCGAGCGGCTGCGGCGGCACGAACGCCTCCGCCTCCTCCTTGGTGATGGGCCACCTGGCCTTGCCGCCGGAGAGCCAGGTCGCGATACCGCGGGCGGCGCGGCGCCCGGCGCCCATCGCGAGGATCACCGTGGCGCCGCCGGTGACGATGTCGCCGCCGGCGAAGACGCCCGGCAGGTTCGTCGACTGGGTGGCGTCGTCGGCCACGATGTTGCCCCACTTGTTCAGGCCGAGCCCCGGCGTCGACTGCGTGACGATGGGGTTCGCCTTGGTCCCGAGCGCGTAGATCACCGTGTCGCACTCCAGGTCCTTGAACTGGCCGGTGGGGACGGGCTTGCGCCGGCCCTTCTCGTCGGGATCGCCGAGCTTCATCTCCTCGACCTTCATCCCCTTCACGTTGCCCTCGGCGTCGACGTAGATCTCGACGGGGGCGTGGAGGAAGAAGAAGTCGATGCCCTCCTCCTTGGCGTGGCGGATCTCCTCGATGCGCGCCGGCGCCTCGGCCTCGGTGCGGCGGTAGACGCAGCGGACCGTGGCCGCCCCGATGCGCTTGGCGACGCGCAGGCAGTCCATGGCGGTGTTGCCGGCCCCGATGACCACGACGCTCTTGCCGATGTTGATCGGGGTGTCGAGGTAGGGGAAGCGGTCGCCGCCCATCAGGTTCACGCGGGTGAGGAACTCGTTCGCGCTGTAGACCTGGCCGGCGAACTCGCCGGGGATGCCGAGGAACGCCGGTGCCCCGGCGCCCACGCCCAGGAAGACGGCGTCGTAGCCCTTCTCCTCGAGCAGCTGCGGGACCGTGAACGTCTTGCCGATCACCTTGTTCGTCTCGATCTTGACCCCGAGGTCCCGGAGCCGGTTCACCTCGCGCTCGATGATGTCGCGGGGGAGGCGGAAGGACGGGATGCCGTAGCGGAGCACGCCTCCCACGACGTGCAGCGCCTCGTAGACCGTCACGTCGCAGCCGTAGCGGACGAGGTCGGCGGCCGCGGAGAGGCCGGCCGGGCCGGAGCCCACCACCGCCACCTTGCCGAGCCTCCGGGCGAAGCGCGGCGGGGTGGCCGCGGCCGCCTTGGCGTTGTCGCCGACGAAGCGCTCGAGGCGGCCGATGGCCACCGAGTCCATCTTCTTGTTGATGATGCACTGCGCCTCGCACTGCGTCTCCTGGGGGCAGACCCGGCCGCAGATGGAGGGGAAGATGTTCGACTCGTAGATGGAGGCGAGCGCGCCGTCGAGATCGCGCACGATCAGGTGGCGGATGAAGCGCGGGATGTCGATCTGCACCGGGCAGCCGGCGATGCAGGTGGGCTTCGCGCACTGGATGCAGCGCTCCGCCTCGCGCAGCGCGTCCTGCAGCGAGTAGCCGAGGTTCACTTCCTTGAAGTTGCGGGAGCGCTCGACCGCGTCGCGCTCGGGCATGTGCACCTGGTGCGGCTCGAGCTCCTTGATCTTCTTGTAGTTGCGCTTCTCCTCCTCGAAGAGCTGCTTCTCGAGGTTGCAGACGTGCTCGTAGTCCTCGTTGGCGAGCTGCTCCTGCCCCTTGAAGCGCTTCTGCCGGGTGAGCAGCTCCTTGAAGTCCACCTTGTGGCCGTCGAAGTCGGGCCCCTCGACGCAGGCGAACATGACCTTGCCGTCGACGGTGACGCGGCAGGAGCCGCACATGCCGGTGCCGTCGACCATGATGGCGTTCAGGGAGACCATGGTCTTCACGCCGAACGGGCGCGTGGTCTCGACGCAGGCGTTCATCATGGGGAGCGGCCCGATGGCCACGACCAGGTCGGGCTTCTGCTTCTCGAGGAGCTCCTTCAGGGCCACGGTCACGAAGCCGCTCTTGCCGTAGCTCCCGTCGTCGGTGCAGACGATCAGGTTGTCCGAGTACTTCTTGAACTTGTCCTCCCAGAAGACGAGGTCCTTGTTGCGGAACCCGATGATGCTCGTGGTCGTGTTGCCCGCCTCCTTGAAGGCGCGCAGCTGGGGATACACCGGGGCGACGCCGAGGCCGCCGCCGACGAGCACCACGTGGCCGACCTTGGAGACGTGCTGCGGGAGGCCGAGCGGGCCGACGAAGTCGTCGAAGGCGTCGCCCTGCTTGTAGTTCTCCATCATCTCCTTGGTCGTCTTGCCGAGCGCCTGGACCACCATCGTGATGGTGCCCCGGTCCCGGTCGTAGTCGGCGACCGTGAGCGGCACGCGCTCCGAGCCCTCGTGGAGGCGGAGCATCACGAAGTGGCCGGCCTGCGCCGACCGGGCGACGTCGGGGGCCTCGACCTCCCAGAGGAAGGTCGTCGGGGAGAAGGCCTCGTGGCGGACGATCTTGTACATGCGCTGCCGACCTCTTCTTTGGAGAGAGAGCGCGGTGGACGCTCGGAGGGATCGCGTTGGTACCAGCCGCCATGCGACCCGTCAAGGGGTAGCGGGCGTCCGCGGGCGCGCCCGTCCCGGCGGGCGCGCCGGGGAGGAACCGGCCGAACGGCAGCGGGTTACGCACGGGTCCTTGCGCGCCGCCTTGAGGCGCGTCAGGTAAGGGGCAATGGCCAGCGAGCGATCCGCGACCCACCTCGCGCCGGGGTTCCTCGTCGCAGCCCCTTCGCTGCGCGACCCGAACTTCGAGGGCTCCCTCGTCCTCATGGCGGGACACCGCCAGGAGGGGGCGATGGGGTTCGTCGTGAACCGCCCGGCGCCGGTCTCCGCCGGCGACGTGCTCGCGGGCGTGGACGCCTCGCTCGCCGGGCTCGCGCGGGAGAACGGCCGGTCCGACCAGCCGGTCCTCGTCGGCGGGCCCGTCAGCCAGGAGCAGCTGTGGATCCTCTACCGGCCGGGCTCGGTCGACGTGGAGGAGGAGGGCATCCGGGTGGGCCGCCGCCTCGCGGTCGGGAGCTCGCGCCCGTTGCTCGAGGCGCTGCTCCGCTCCCCGGAGCCCGGGCCCTTCCTGTTCATGATGGGCTACGCGGGCTGGGCCTCGCTGCAGCTCGAGAACGAGATCGCCCACGGGGCCTGGGTCCCGCTCGCCTTCCAGGAGGACCTCGTGTTCACGGTCCCGGCCGAGGCGCGCTGGGAGGAGGCGGTGCGGCGGCTCGGCCTCGACCCCGTGAGCTTCATGGTGGGCGGCGGCGGCGCGATGGCCTAGCCGTCGCCGGTCCAGGTACCTCGACGGGGGGCAGGCAGCGCGGCCCTCCACGGTTAGACTACGGCCCCGCACGAGAGCTCCACCGCGGCCGCGCCAGAAGCGGAAGGCCGCCACCCCGAAAGGAAGCCGAAAATGGCCACCGTCACGCTGAAGGGCAACCCCATCCACACGAACGGCGACCTTCCCGCCGTCGGCGCCAAGGCACCGGACTTCAGGCTCACCACCGTCGACCTGAAGGACGTCACCCTCGCCGAGTACGGCGGGAAGAAGAAGATCCTGAACATCGTTCCGAGCCTGGACACGGCGGTGTGCGCCACCTCCACCCGCAAGTTCAACGAGAAGGGGGGCTCGCTCCCGAGCACGGTGGTGCTCGTCGTCTCGGCCGACCTCCCCTTCGCGATGAAGCGGTTCTGCACGACCGAGGGGCTCAACAACGTCGTCAGCCTCTCCCTCATCCGCGGCAAGACCTTCGCGAAGGACTACGGCGTCCTCATCGAGGACGGCCCGCTCGCCGGGCTCTGCGCCCGCGCGGTGGTGGTCCTCGATGCGAACGACAAGGTCGTCTACAAGGAGCTCGTGCCGGAGATCGGGCAGGAGCCGAACTACGACGCGGCGCTCGCCGCGGCGAAGTAGGCGCCCGCGGGCGCCGGCCGGGGAATGGGCGCCGAGCCGGGCGGCGGGGCGGTGACGGGCGCCACCCGCGCGCTCGCCCGCCGCCTCGCGCGCTACGCCGCCGGGGAGCGGCTCTACGAGGGCCCCCCGGCCGAGCGGATCCTCTGGGGGCTCGCCCAGACGGCGCGGGCGGTGCGCCTCGTCGGAGGGGATCGCGCGCTCCTGCGCGCGGCGCTCCTTCCGACCTCGCTCACCTTCCTCGGCTCGGCGGCGCTCGCCGCGGTCGTCGCCCGCGCCGAGAAGGGGCGCTTCTTCGAGGCGGCCTTCGCCGCCTTCGTCGCCGTCTCCTCGATGCCGCCGACGCTCCTGTGGCGGCAGTGGGTCCGGGTCGGGCTCGAGGCCCGGCGCGCCGCGGGAGCGCCCCCCGGCGAGGAGGAGCACGCCGGGGAGCCCTACCACCGGGTGGTGGCCCGGGAGCTCTGGAAGGCCGCCCGGCAGGCGGCCGCCGTGGCGGTGGGCATCGCCCCCGTGGCGCTCGCGGTCGAGCTCGTCCCCTTCGTCGGCCACGGCGTCACCCTCGCGCTCGGCGCGCTCTGGACCTGGTACTGGGTGGTGCTCGACGCGCTCGAGATCCCGACCGAGCTCGTGCCCGGGCGCCTCGGGGAGGGCGAGCCCACCTGGTTCGAGCGCGCGCTCGGCGCGATGGGCCGGCGGTCGCGGCTGCTCGCCCCGCTTCGCCCGGCGGCCCGCTTCTCCGGCTGGCTCGCCCGCCCCTGGCGCAACGAGGCCTCGTTCACCGAGCGTCACCGGTGGGAGAGCGGCGGCTTCGCGCTCGCCGCGGTCGCCTTCCTCGCCGTCCCGGTGCTCGGGGTCTTCTTCCGCGCCGTCGCCATCACGGGGGCGACGATCCTCGTCTGCGAGCTCGACCCGACGCCTCCTTCACCCGAGGGGAGCGAAGGTGGGACGGCGGAGCAGGGGTAGGTCGGCCCGGGCGCCGGCGCCAGACCCGCTTGGGTTCCCGCGGCCGGCCGCCGAGTGGCGAGTCCCCCGGGTACCCCTAGAATCTGGCGGTCGGCGGCTCACGCCGAGCCCAGAAAGGGGACACCAACGTGAAGCTCCTCTCCGCACGCTCGCTCGCTCTCGCGACGGCCCTCGCCGTCGCCCTCGCGGCCGCGCCCTCCCGCGCCGACGACCGCAACGGCTACGTGGTGCTGAAGGGAGGCGGCTACTTCCCGACGGCCACGAACGCGTGGGAAGCCGCAACCAACCCCACGTCCTTCACCTTCCAGACCGGCGGCGACGTCGAGCTCGGTGTGGGCGGAGCCTTCGGCCTCCTCGGGGTGCAGGCCGACGTGGGCTACCTGTGGTCGAGCTACTCCAACGTGCAGGTGACCGGCGTCCCGGTCACCGCCGTTTTGCAGCTGCGAATCCCCATATTCTTCGTCGTGCCCTACCTCGAGGCCGGGGTCGGGATCTTCGTCTCGACCGCCAAGAACACGTCGACGAGCGAGAACTCGACGAAGACGGTCTTCATGGCGCCGCTCGGCGGGGGCGTGGACTTCCTGCTCGGGCCGATCCTCCTCGGCGTGGAGGCCCGCTACCTCTACATCAGCTCGGCGAACTACGACATCTCGTCGTCCGTCTCCACGAACACCGCCAAGCTCGGCTTCTCCGGCGTCTCCGCGACCCTGAACGTCGGCTACCGCTTCTAGCGAGGGCCGGGGCCGGGCGCGCCTACCTGGGCGGCGCGCCCTGCTCGATCTTCGCCGCCTCCTTCGGGGCGACGCGCGCGAGGATGGCGAGCTCCATGTCGTAGTCCCGCCACTTGCGGGTATCGCCGATCTCGCTGCCCTCCTCCTTCATGGCGGTCACGACCACGCGGCAGCCGTCGACGCCATCGGGGTAGCCCTTCACCTGGTACCGGATGTGCTCGGGCGTCCACTCGGTCTCGGACTCGAGGGTCCCCTTCGAGTTCTCGGTGGTGGCGTGCCCGACGGTGAAGACCTTGCCGAGGAACCCCTTCTCCTCCTGCCCGGTCGTCACCCGGTCCGACCCGACGAGCTGGATCCCCTGCTGCGCGACGACCTTCAGCGCGTCCGGCCACAGGGCGCGGCAGGTCGCGGGGAACACCCGGTCGGCCATCTGCTTCGACAGGTAGGAGTCCCGCGCGTACTCCTTGGACAGGGAGCACCCCGCGGCCGCGACGGCCAGCGAAGCCGCCGCCACGAATCCCGCTCGCCTCTTCATCTCGACTCGCCCTCCAGCCTCCGCCGGAGCGCCTCGAGCCCCGGGAGGTCCTCGGACCACAGCAGTCCGAGCTGCACCTCGCCGCCGTCTTGCCCGGTCCGGTAGCACACCTTGAGGCGCCAGCGCTCCTGCTCGCAAGCCTTCCGGATCTCGAAGCGGACGCCGCTTCCGGTCCGCCGCACCTCGTCGAGCGCGCGCGCGGCGTCCGGCGGGAGATCCATAGCGGGCGCAGTAGAGCACGCCCCCGGGCGGCGGCCAACGTCGGGGAACGACGGCTTCCCCGGCGGGCGCGTCCCCTGCGCCCGGTACAGGTGGGAGTCCGTCCTACGTACACGGGATGGCGCTTGTTCTCCCCCTTTCGCAGGATGGGCCGTCCGCGCGGAAGAAGGGGGATCGCCCGGAACCGAAGATGACCGACCAGGTCCACCAGGCGCGAAGAGCGCTGCACCGACGAGTGCGGGAGCTCCGCGGCGATATCGCGGAGCTCGAGGCCGAGCTCGCCGACCTCGGCCCCGGCGACGCGCTGCCCGGCCTGCACCTCGTGCTCGAGGCGGGCGGCCGCAAGGCGCTCGTCTCCGCCTCCCAGGTGGAGGAGATCGCGCGCGCCCCCGAGCTCTCCCCGATCCGCGGCGGCCCCCCGGAGGCGGCCGGGCTCGCCGCGGCGGCCGGCCGCTCGCTCGTCGCCCTCGACCTCGCGGCCTTCCTCGGAACGCGCCGCGTGCCGCCCCGCGACGCCACCCTCGTCGTCTTCCATTCCCAGGTCGCGGTCGGCCTCCTTGCCGACTCGGTCTACCCCGCCCCCGGTCCGGCGCTGCTCGTCCCGGCCGTCGGCGTGCCGCCGGCGCACTGGCGCCACGCGCGGGTGCTGGCCCAGGTCGGCGGGGAGGTGCTGCCGCTGCTCCACGTGGCGCGGCTCGCCCGCGTCCTCGACGTCCACGCCGACCGGCCCGAGCGCGCCGACGGCCAGCTGGCGCGCCAGCTCGCGCGGCTCGAGGTGCACCTCGACCGGCGCGGGCTCAAGCTGTGCGACCGGCTGCGGTCGCGCCTGCGCGGGCACCTCGCCGCCGCCGCGGGCGAGCTCGGCCTCGAGGCCCAGCAGGTGCTGCCGGCGATCCTCGGGGGGGACCCCGCGAGCATCTGCTCGCTGCTCGAGGGAGCGGCGCTCGGCGAGACCTACTTCTTCCGCCACCCGCAGCAGTTCCGCGCGCTGCAGCGGCTGCTCTTCTCCTCCTCCGACCCGGGCCGGGTGCTCCGGCTGTGGTCGGCGGGCTGCGCCAGCGGGGAGGAGGCCTACGCGCTATCCGCCCTGCTCGAGGCGTCGGGGCGGCCCAGGGGGCAGGACCAGGTCCTCGGCACCGACACCTCGGAGCGGTCGCTCGAGCACGCGCGCCAGGGCCTCTACGGGCGCTGGTCGTTCCGCGGCGTGGACTCGGAGCTCGAGGGGCTGCTCCCCGGCGCCCCGCAGGGAACCGACGTCCCGGCGCCGCTGCGGACGGCGGTCGCCTTCCGGCTCCACGACGTGCGCGACCCGCCGCCCGAGGGGAGCTTCGACGCGGTGCTGTGCCGGAACGTGCTCCCGTTCCTCGACCCGGCGGACGTCCCCGCCGTCCTCGAGCGGCTGCTCGACGCGGCCCGGCCCGGCGGCTACCTCGTGCTCGCGCCGGGCGAGCTCGGGCTCGCGGCCGGCCTGGATCTCGAGCGGGTGGAGTCCGAGGGGACGGTGCTTTTGCGGCGCCCGTGGTCGCGCGTCGAGGCCCGCGCCGTCGCCGGCCGGAACGGCGTTCGCCGCTGACGCCCCGCGGTCACTCGGAGCCCTCCCAGCGGAGCCGGCCGATGAGCGGGACGTGGTCGGAGAGTCCCGCGAAGCGGCTCGCGCCGTCTCCGAAGGGCGAACTGCCCTCCAGGTCCAGGAAGCGGGTCCCGTTGCCGTAGAAGATGTGGTCGAGGTGCATGCGCATCCGCATGAAGCCCGCGGTGGGGTAGCCGTCCCGCTCGAGGAGCCCGAGGTCGCGCTCGGCGCAGCGGAACCCCGCCGACTCGGTGAGGTAGCGGAACACCGGCGAGCTGGGCTGGGCGTTGAAGTCGCCGCAGACGACGAAGGGCTCGCCCCGCGCGTGGCGGTTCACGTAGGCCGCGAGGCTGTGGGCCTCGTGGAGCTGGTTCACACCCCAGCCCATCCGCTGCCGGCGCGTCCAGAAGGCCTTCGCGAACGGCGTCGGCAGCGAGAGGTGCGTGTTGAAGACGTGGAGCCGCCGGCCCGCGGCGTCGGCGAGCGCCATGTGGGCGCAGATGCGACCCTGCTTTCGGTCGCGGAACAGCTCGACGTGGTGGTGCGTGATGTGCCCCGGGGACTCCACGTTGTGCGACTCCACCCGCAGGCGTCGCGTGTTCACGACGATGGCGAGCCCGTGGGTGGTGATGGGGAATCCCCGGATGCGGTTCGCGTGGGCGCGGAAGTAGAACCCGTCGTAGGGGAAGGGCTGGCCCGAGCGCGCGAAGGCGCGCTCCAGCTCGCCCATGAAGGACATGAGCTGGGTCTCGCCGGGGGCGGCCCGCCCCCGGGCCACGCGGGAGCGGACCGAGATCGTCTCGATCTCCTGCAGGCAGATCAGGTCCGGCAGCGGCGCGAGGGCGGCGAGCCCGGCCGCGATCCGGCGCTCGGAGGACCGGGTGCTGGCGAGCCCCTTCAGCGCGTGGCCGAAGTAGCGGACGTTGTAGCTGACCACCCGGATGGGCGAGGGTCTCACGGTGCGTCATCATGCGCCGTCGCCGCCCCGGCGACAACCGCCGTCCCCGGGCCCTGGGACAGCCGTGCGCGGGGCCCCGAGTGCGCTATCATTCGTCCGATGTCCCCCACGGCCGAGCCAGGCGGCGAGCGCACCGACTCGTGGAGCCTGACACCGCGTCCGCAGTCCGAACGACGCCCCTATCTCCTCGTCCTCTCCGGCGCGCAGTTCGGCGAGATGTTCGCGCTCGACCGCGGCATCGAGCAGGTGCTCGGCCGCGACTCCGGCTGCCACATCCGCCTCCGCGACGCCGGCGTCTCCAGGCGCCACGCCTCGGTGTTCCCGTCGAGCGACGGGGCGCGCCTGCGCGACCTGGGGAGCCAGAACGGCACCTACGTCGACGGCATCCGCGTCACCGACTGCCGCCTGCAGGACGGCCAGCGCGTGCACCTCGGCATGCACAGCACCCTGAAGTACTGCCTGTGCGACGAGGTCGAGATCGAGTACCAGCGGAGGCTCGCCGAGGGAGCGCTGCAGGACCCGCTCACCGGCCTCTACAACCGGCGCCACTTCGGCCACCGGCTGTCGGCCGAGCTCGCCGCCGTCCAGCGCCACGGGCGGCCGCTCACGGTCCTGTTCCTGGACGTCGACCACTTCGGGCGCGTGAACGACGCCCACGGCCAGGTGGCCGGGGACGAGGCGCTGAAGATGATCTCCCACGTCATGCAGGGCGCGGTGCGCCGCGAGGACGTGCTCGCCCGGCTGGGATCCGAGGACTTCGCCGTGATCGCGCGGGAGACGGCGAGCGCCGGCGGCCGGGCGCTCGCGGACCGCATCCGCAAGGCGGTGGAGAGGTCGCGCCTCTCCTTCCGCGGACAGGAGCTCGCGCTCACGGTGAGCGTCGGCGTGGCGGTCGTGAGCTCCATCGCCACCTACGAGCCGGCGCGGACCGACCGGGCGGTCCTCGAGGCGGCCGAGGAGGCGCTCCGGCAGGCGAAGGCGTCGGGCGGCAACTCCGTGGGCGCCGCCTCCCCGCTCTCCCTGCCCTAACGCCCCGGCCGGGCCCCTTAGTTGTTGACCTCCTGGAAGGCCCCGACCGCGTTGAGCAGGCGGAGCGTGGCGAGGTCGACGTTCAGCGACTCCGCGACGACGTTCACCTCCGCCTGGCGGAGCGTCTGCACGGAGTCGGTGGACTCGAGGTAGGTGGCGGCGCCGGCCTTGTAGGCCACGTCCACGAGGCGGGCGTTCTCCCGGGCGAGCTCGGCGCGCTCGAGCGCCTTCGCCCGGTTGGCGAGCGCGGCGTCGAGCTCGAGCTGGAACTGCTTCACGTTGGTGGTGGTCCTGAGGTCGGTCTGCTCCTGCGCGGCCCTCGCCTCGGCGACCTTGGCGCTCGCCTCGCGCAGCGAGGCCTCGCGCAGGCCGCCGTCGAAGATGTTCCAGGTGAGGCCCGCGCCCGCCTGCCAGGTGAAGGCCTGGCCGGTGAAGATGGAGACGTTGGTGTAGCGGTAGTTGAAGAAGGCTCCGATGTTCGGCAGGTACTGCATGATCACCTGCGTGCGCTGCCCCTCGGCGAGCTTGACGCTCTCGACGGCCGCCTTCACGTCCGGGCGCAGCTCGAGGGCCTGCTGCTCGAGGTTCGGGCCCTGGGGGATCTTGGGCGAGGGCGGGATCTCCACGTCGAAGTCGTTGGCCCGGGTGAGCGCCTGGGCGAGCGAGAGCTTGGCCTTCTCGAAGTCTATCTGGGCGCGCTTCAGGTCCTCCTCCGCCTGCGCCCGGTCGATCTCGGCGCGCAGGAGCCCGACCTTGGGCGAGGTCCCGGCGTTGAAGCGGACCCGGGCGTCGCGCTCGCGCTCCCGGGTGAGGTCCACCTGCCGCTCCTGCACGATGACGAGCTCCTTCAGCCCGGCGATGCCGTAGTAGAGCTGGGCCACGCCGAACAGCACGTCGCGCCGCGCCTGCTGGGAGTTGTAGTCGGCGACCCGCACGCCGGTGTAGGCGTTCGCGATGCCGATCCAGACCTGCGGGGCGATGAGGGCCTGGCTCGCGCTCGCCTGCGCCTGCCACTGGTTCAGGACCTGCACCGCGTCGGTGTAGAAGGACGACGGGACGGTCGCCTGGTAGGTCGTCGCCGTCTGTCCGGCCGGCAGCTGCGCGGGCGGCGGGCCGGACTGCCCGGTGTCGGTGACGTAGTAGGTGGCCGGCAGCGAGATGTCCGCCTGGAGCTGGTTGCGCGTGTAGTTTCCGCCCACGGTGACCTGCGGCAGGTAGTACGACCACGCCTTCCACGTGGACTGGCGGGCCTCGTCGAGCTTGGCGTTCACCTGCTGGATGTCGAGGTTCTGGCGCCGGGCGAGCTCGAGCGCCTCGCGGAGCGGGAGCACCGGAAGCGCCTTCGCGGCGGTCGTGGCGGGCGCGGCCGAGGGAGCCGGCAGCGGCGCCAGGACGGGCTTGGCCGCGGCGGCCGGCGACGACTGGGTCAGGACCAGGGCTGCGAGGATGCGGGCTGCGATCATGGGTCCTCCGTTGAGCATGCGAGGTCTACACCAAGCCGGGCGGTGGCGCTGCGAAGAATTGCGAAGCGCGCCCCCCCCCGGAACCCTCCCGGGTCCGGGCCGGCTCGCCCCGCGCCGGCCGCCGCCGGCAGGCCTTCGGATGCGCCTCCGCCGGCACCTCCGGCTCGAGTTCGGAGGGGGGGAGCAGCCGGTGGAGGACGGGGGCCACCGCCCGGGCGAGCCAAGGTCCAGGAGACGAGGATGACCTGCGCGAGCGGACGCGGGCCGCCCAGGGGCCGTCCGCGCGGCGAGCAGGCTGGGCACGAGGCGGCCCTCGCGGACCGCCGCGTCGAGGGGCCCCCCTCCCGCCGCAGCTCGCTCGTGAAGTCCACGACGAGGACGGAGTTCCTCGCCGCACTCGTGGGGTGACGTTCGCGCCCTGCACCCAGAGCGAGGGGGCGGCCCCGCCGCGGCCGCTTCGACTGCTTCGAACCGCTCGACGAGCGGGTGGGCACGTGAGCCGTCGGACGGCGCGAGCGGGAGGAACCCGGGTCGGCGGTGCACGGGCTCGCCGGCTCCTCGTCGAGGGGGCGCCGGAACACGGCCCCCAGGAGCGCGACGCCGCGGTCGCCCCCGTCACGCGGACGCTCCCCCGGCTGGGCTGCGACCCCGCGTCGACCCCACCGGCGCGAGGCGCCGGGGGCCGCGCCTATCCGCCCAGGTCCTCGATCTCGCGCGCGACGTCCTTCCGGTCGTCGGCGTCGGGGCGCATCCGGAGGTAGGTCCTGAACTCCTGGAGCGCGCGCGCCTTCTGGCCGCGCTCCTTGTAGGCGTAGCCCAGGTACAGGTGGGGCATGGGGTTCTCGGGGTCGGCCCTGGCCGCCTGCTCGTAGAGCGGAAGTGCCGCCTTGAGCCCCTGCGCGACCTGGACCGCCTGGGCGATGCGGTAGTAGACGCTTACGAGCTTCGGGTCCCGCTGCAGCGCCTGGCGGTAGAGCGCGACGGCCCGCGCGTGCTGGCCGAGGTGCTCCTCGGCGTCGCCGAGCTGGACCCGCAGCCGCTCCTGCCTGGGCGCGGCCTCGAGCGCCTTCTCCAGCTGCTGCGCCGCGTTCTGGTAGTCGCCCTGGGCGGCGTAGAGTTGCGCGAGCCGCTCGTAGCCGTCGGGCAGCTTCGGGGCGGCGGCGATGGCCGCGCGGTAGGCCTCGGCGGCGTCGCCCGGCCGGCCCAGGCGCTCGTGGGCGAGGCCCAGGTAGAGGTGGTGGGCCGGGTCGTCCGGTCCGAGCACCGAGGCCTTCTTCAGCCGGTCGAGCGCCTGGGCGGTCTCCCCCTTCACGAGGAGCGCGCGCCCCAGCCAGAACTGCGCCTCGGCGAGGTTCGCGTCCAGGTTCGTCGCCAGGTCGAGCTCGCGCAGGGCCTCGTCGGTCTGCCCCTGCTCGAGGCGAAGTGCCCCGAGGCGCGCGTGGCCGAGCGCGCCCTTCGGATCGAGCGCGACCGCTGCCTCGATCGCCTTGCGGCCCGCCTCGGGCTCCCCGGTGGTGAAGAGCAGCCAGCCCAGCGCGAGCTGGGCGTCGGGCTGGAGGGGGTCGAGGCGGAGCGCCCGGGTGAGGTCCGCCCGCGCCGCCGCTGCGTCGCCCGCGGCGAGCGCGAGCCGCGCCCGGCCCACGAGCGCCGCCGCGCATTCGGCGTCGAGCTCGAGCGCCTTCGCGTAGGCGGCTGCGGCGGCCCCCGCGTCCCGCTGGGCGAGCTTCCAGTCGCCGAGCGCCGCCTGGACCTCGGCTCGAGCGCCCTCCTTCTCCACGAGCGCCGTGACGAGCGGCCCGGCCTTCTCGGCGTCGCCGTCCCCGAGCGCGAGACGGGCGAGCGCCAGCCGGGGCCGCCAGTCGGACGGCGCCTTCTGCGCCGCGCGCCCGTAGAGCTTCGCGGCCTCCGCCCGCCTCCCCGCCTGCTGCTCCAGCCATCCCTTGAGGAAGAGGAGGCGCGC
>Ga0335069_10007734_pt1 | contig 15483 bp, 6 predicted proteins | sample Lox_Sample_11_FD_206714 | JGI IMG/M metagenome (GOLD analysis project Ga0335069, IMG submission 206714) | Soil microbial communities from Loxahatchee National Wildlife Refuge, Florida, United States - Lox_Sample_1.1 | ecosystem: Environmental > Terrestrial > Soil > Wetlands | place: USA: Florida... | reverse complement strand
TATCCACCCATGCGCGCGGCACTGGCCCACTGGTCGTCGGATGCGCGGCAGATCGCTTTTTCGGGGGCGTTCCCGGGAAAGCCCTGGAAGGTGTTTCTGATCCCGCGGGACGGCGGCAGCGCGCAGCCAGTGACTTCCACCCAAGATATCCAGGAGACTGATCCTACGTGGTCACCAGATGGGCATGCGCTGGCATTTGGTCATTACAGTCTGCCGCATCCCGAACAAACCTCGATCGAGTTACTCGATTTGGAGACGCACCAGCTTTCGCAGTTGCCAGATTCGATGGGAATCTTCGGTCCGCGTTGGTCGCCGGACGGCCGCTACATTGTTGCAATCACGGAAAGTGGAAATGACAAATTGATGATCTACGAGATCGCCACGAAAAAGTGGCGCGCCCTCGCCACTGACCTGAACTCATTTGGCTATATTGCCTGGTCCCAGGATGGCAAGTATGTGTATTTCGACACGATCCTTGGCCCGAGTAACGGTTATTACCGCGTGCGCGTAAGTGACTCGAAGTTGGAGAAACTCGTCGATTTGAAAACGGTTCGACTGTTCTCCGATCAGTTCGGGCCGGGGTCGTGGACCGGACTTGGGCCGGGAGATGTTCCGCTATTTCCCCGCGATGTGAGTGTTGAAGAGATCTACGCGCTCGACTTGCAGTTGCCTTAGGGACCTGCTGCAGCAATCGCGTTCGCCACCGCGGAAGCACTAGCAATTCCACGAACACGCAGCCGAGGTAAGAAAAACGCGGTCGTCTAGCACGACGGTTCGTCGGGATCCGCGCCATCCCTGCCGACACAACGATCTTTGCTCCATATCAGCACGCAGAAGATTTACGCGCTGGCATCTTCCGTCAATGCGGCGGACCGATGTCACTCACGTGATTGCGGTCACTGACAATTCTTCAACTACTTCTGACAATTCCCGCGTCATTTCCGACGCCTCCCTGAAGAGCAGTCCTGAGCACCGACGCAACACCCTCAGAGGCGATTCACCGGCAAAGGGGTTCTCTATGCATTCGTACCCGCGTACGGCGGTTTTCCTCATTGGTTTTCTCCTTGCAGTGAGTATGTTCGTCAACGCTCAGACTGCAACTACATCGCTGCACGGAATCATTTCCGATCCCAAAGGAGCGGTGCTGCCCGGAGCAACGCTTACACTCGATAACCCGCAAACCGGATACACGCGAAGCACGACATCCGGCGGCGACGGTGTTTATCAATTCCTGGCGGTTCCGCCAGCGACGTACAAGCTGACGGTTTCTGCACCGGGGTTTGCCAAACTTGTGCAGGAAGGTGTCATCTTGCAGGTGAGCCAGCCCGCGACTCTCGACATCGCGATGAAGGTGGCGGCCGCAAACGAGGTGGTAGAGGTGAGCGGCACGGCACCCATGGTGAATACAACGGACGCGAGCCAGGGGAATGTCATCAACAGCAATCAACTGACGTACCTTCCTTCCGAAGGACTGGACCCGGTTGCGATTCTGAATCTTCAGGCAGGCGTCACATTTCTGGGCAACACGAATCAGGACAACAGCAAGCCCAATCAAACCGAGGACAGCCGCGCCGGAGCCGTAGCAGGGGCCCGCAGCGATCAAACTAACGTCACAGTTGATGGCATGGACAACAACGACCAGTTGCAGGGCTACGCGTTTCAGGGCGCCCTAAAGATTCCGCTGGACTCGCTGCAGGAATTCCGTGTGACCACGAGCAACTCGAACGCCGATTCCGGCCGTTCGTCGGGTGCACAGGTCAATATGGTGACCAAGAGCGGCACCAACAAATTCCACGGTTCCTTGTACGAGGTCAGCCGTTCCAATCTGGGTCAGGCAAACGACTGGTTTAACGAACAGGCACAATTGAAGGCCGGCCAGCCCAACGTGCCGGGCGTGCTCCACCGCAACACCTTTGGCGCCTGGGTCGGAGGACCTGTTCTCAAAAACAAGCTGTTCTTCTTCGGCGGATACGAAGGACAGCGGACCAATGAAGCCCAACAGATCACGCACGTGGTCCCCAGCGATAACATGCGTTTGGGAATCATGCAGTATCCGTGTACTGCTACGGATCCGCTCTGCGTGGACACCCCCGCAGGCAGTAACCCGAACTACAGCATTGCAAATGGCGTTGTCACGATGACCACTTCGGGTCTGGCGAATCTGGATCAGAACTGCGCCTCGGCAAGTCCAGCGGTCTGCAGTTGGACTACTTCGGGATTTCCATTTGACGGGGGCGCGGATCCGTATGTCGCCAACGTGAACGGTTCGAACCCGAACGCGATTTTCACGAAATACCCGTTGGCCAACACAGATGCGGTGGGCGATGGGTTTGATTACCGTGGGTTTACGTTCGCGGCCCCCAATCCCACGAAACATGACACCTACATTCTGAAGCTGGACTATAAGCTGACGGAGAGCGGCAATCACACTCTGTTCGTGAAGGGGCACCTGCAGAACTGGCACAGCAAAACGCCTCCGCAGTTTCCGGGTTTGCCGTCCAATGACTTCCTGACCAACAACAGCAAGGGAATTTTTGCCGGCTATACGGCAGTGTTCAGCAATACCCTGATCAATAACCTGCGTTATGGATTGATTCGGCAGGGGCTTGGGGATACCGGGCTCGGCGTGACTGATTACAACAGCTTCCGGGGCATGGCTTTCGTCCAAGGCGCCGGGTTTAGTCCTTCTACCTTGACCAATGTGCCCGTCCATAACATCGTTGATGATCTGACTTGGACCAAAGGCAAGCACACATTTCAGTTCGGCGGGAACCTACGGATCATCAACAACAATCGCACTGGCAATGCATCGAACTTCTCCAATGCCGTCACAAATGTCTACTGGCTGGATAATGCAGGAATCGCAGGGATGGGAACCAGTTTGGATCCCGCGGCGGGTGGCTACCCCAGCGTCGATGCCACGTTCGCAACCAACTATGATTTCGCAATGGCGGCGCTGGCGGGCCTGCTCACCGAAACCAACATGACTTACAACCAAGACAAGACCGGTCACTTCTTCGGTCCTGGGGAGATGATCACGCGGAATTTCCGAAGCCGCGAAGCCGAATTTTACCTCCAGGATAGCTGGCGCGCGACGCCAAACCTCACCCTCACCGGCGGAGTGCGGTACTCGCTGTTGCAACCTCCTTTTGAGATACACGGCAATCAGGTGGCACCGACTATCAGCATGAACGATTGGTTCAAGCGGCGCACCCACGCCATGCTGCAAGGAGAAACTATCAACTCCATGACGGGCGACGGCCTGGTACAGATGACGCTTTCCGGCCAGGCAAACGGAAAGGCGCCGTATTGGGCTTGGGATTACAAGGACATTGCGCCGCGCCTTGCCTTCGCCTACTCGCCTCATGCGGAGAGCGGCTTACTTCACAAGCTCTTCGGCAGCGCGGGAAAGAGTTCGATTCGGGGCGGCTATGGCATCTATTTTGACCATTTCGGCGAAGGAATCGTCAACAGTTTCGATCGTAACGGGTCCTTCGGCATGACAACTACGCTGACTAATCCGGGTGGCTCTCAGAGTGTCGACTGCACGCCACGTCTCACCGGTCTATTCACCTTGCCGCCGGCCAATACGGATTTTTGCAACCAGCAGGTAGTGGGCCCTCCACCACCGGCGTTGCCGGGACTGGTCACGCCCCCGACCGGCACCTCGGCGGGAGCCTTCTCGATTTATTGGGGCCTGGACGACAAGCTGAAAACTCCTTATTCGCATGTAGTCGACTTGTCGGTTAGCCGCGAACTGAGCAAGAACTTTGTGCTGGAAGCTTCCTACATCGGCCGCTTTGCCCATCGGCTGCTGCAAGAAGAAGACATGGCGATGCCGCTCGATCTCGTCGATCCTGCTTCAAAGATGGACTACTTCACTGCAGCAACGATGCTCACCAAGGCCGCGAATGCCGGAACCGACGTGAGCCAGTTGTCGCCTATTCCCTTCTGGGAGCACATCTACTCGAAAGCAGCAGGTATGCCCGCATTCGGAATCTTCGGAGGCGGATGCGCGCCGAACGCCAGCAGCATCCCCGGGTCTAGCTTCACGGCGACCCAGGCAGTGTATGACGTCTTCTCCTGTTACCCCGGCAATGAAACTACGGCGTTGTTTTATGTGGATCTTCCGCAATGGTTCAGTTTGAGCGGAACTGACTGCGTGCCGGCCTGTGCCACATTAAACGGAGTAACTGCTCCATTTTCTTTCTACGACGATCAGTTCTCCTCGTTGTTTGCGTGGCGCAGCATCGGAAACAGCAACTACAACAGCCTGCAGCTCACACTTCGCCATGCGATGAGCGCTGGCTTGCAATTCGATTTCAACTACACCTTTTCCAAATCAATCGACCAGGGCTCGAATGCCGAGCGCATCAACGAGTGGGAGGGGTCGGGCTTCTTCAGCCAGGTAATCAATTCCTGGGCTCCCGGTCAGATGCGCGCAGTTTCCGACTTTGACATGAAGCATCAGATTAACGCCAACTGGGTCTACGAATTTCCGTTGGGCAGAGGACGACGCTTCGGCGGCGGGATGAACAAATTCATGGACGCGGTGTTCGGAGGCTGGGGCTTTTCGGGCATTTTGCACTGGACGAGCGGATTGCCCTTTACGATGGCCGGAGGATCCGGGTGGGCTACGAACTGGCAATGGGAGAGCGCGGCAGTACAGGTCGGCCGCGTTCCGAAAGTCGGCGTCTACAGAGACTCTGAGGGCAATCCCAACATGTTCAAGAATCCTGCGGACGTTGGGGCTGTTGCTCCGAACTGCCCACCGGGCGGCTGTGCGTTCCGATTTGCCTATCCGGGAGAATCGGGACAACGGAACAGTCTCCGCGGGCCCGGTTACTTCGAGCTCGACAGCGGGCTGTACAAGAAATGGAGAGTTACCGAGGGTCAATCGCTGACATTCGCATGGCAAACCTTCAACGTGACCAATACTCCTCGTTTCGACGCCGCTCAGGCTGCATTCAATTTCAATCTTACGAGCGGCATCTTTGGTGCGTATACGAATACCATGAGCACGCCGCGTGTAATGCAGTTCTCTTTGCGTTACGAGTTTTAGAGAATCTCCTTTTGACTGTTCCGGGCGGAGTAATCCGCCCCGTTTTTCCGGTTGCCCGTTCTCCATGCTCGATATTCCGCGTCGGTAGAGGATCAGTGTGGATCTGAAGCTCCCGCAATTCCGGTCGAGCACCCCTCGGCTACCTTTCCACGAACATGCAATCGCCATACGAGTAGAAGCGATAGCGCTCGGCTACGGCGTGCCGGTAGGCGCGCAGCACGTTTTCCTTCCCCGATAGGGCACAGACGAGCATCAAGAGCGTGGATTGGGGAAGGTGGAAGTTCGTCAGCAGAGCTCCCACAACCTGAAATTCGAATCCCGGGTAGATGAAGAGGTTGGCTTCCCCGGATCCGGGCGGGATCTCGCCGTGCGATTGCTGGGCTGCATACTCAAGCGTTCTCACAGTCGTTGTGCCCACTGCCACTACTCGACGCGATGCACGCCGGGCGCGGGCAATCTTCTCGGCGGCCTCTTCTGATATCGAATACGGTTCCGAGTGGAGTTTGTGCTCTTCAACTATCTCAACCCGGACTGGCTGAAAAGTTCCAAGTCCGACATGCAGTGTGATCTCCGCCGTTTCGATGCCGCGCTCTCGGATGCGGGACAGAATCTCCTGAGTGAAATGAAGGCCGGCGGTGGGAGCTGCAACAGAGCCCCGCTCGTGCGCATAGACGGTCTGGTAACGCTCGCGGTCAGCCGCCGAATCTTCACGAGCGATGTACGGCGGAAGCGGAATGTGCCCGATACGTTCCACACGCGCGAAGAAATCGTCGACTACAGCGAAACGGATGTGGCGCTCGCCGTATTCCCCGCGGGAGATCACTTCAGCCTGAAGGTCATCGTGATCCCCAAAAAAAAGGTGCTCTCCGACTCCGATTTTTCGGCCAGGGCGGACCAGGCATTCCCACTCGTTAGGTTCTTGGCTGACTTGCCGGGTGAGCAGGACCTCGACTCGGCCGCGCAGAAACTCGCGAGAGGCAGGGTTGCGCGGGCTCACAGGCTGAGACTTAACACCTGCGCGGCGCGCGTACAGCCGCGCGGGAAACACGCGCGTGTTGTTGAAGACGAGCAGATCATCGGGGCGGAGCAGGTCGGGGAATTCGCGAAAGTGCCGGTCTGCGAGCGCGGCGGTCGCGGCCGAGAAATGCAGAAGGCGGGAGGCGGCGCGATCCGCCAGTGGCTCCTGGGCGATCAGTTCCTCCGGTAGTTCGTAGTCAAAATCGGAAACCAGCACGCAGCCCTGATTATAAGGAGGAACGCGCAAAGGCGCGTGTTTCAAGGCCTTTGCAGCTCTCAATTTCATCAGATTTTGGGTTGTTTCGAGCGCAGAAGTGCTGATAGTATGCGGTTGTCTTAGTGTGCGGGCCTGCGTTTTGCCGTGTCGCTGAAGGTGTCGAGTGCCAACGGAGCGAAAATACAGGGCAGAAATCGTCCGGTACGGGCAGATGCTCCACGAGCGCGGGTTCGTGGCGGCAATGGACGGGAATCTGTCGGTGCGCCTGAAGGGCGACCGCATCCTGGTCACGCCTACTTGCCTCAGCAAGGGATCTATGCGTCCGACCGACCTGGTGATCGTGGACCCAGAGGGGCAGCGCGTTTCCGGGCGTCGGAATGTGACCAGTGAAATCGGGATGCATCTGCTGATTTACCGGTCGCGTCCTGACATACAAGCGATTGTTCACGCACACCCACCGACAGCAACGGGATTCGCCGCTGCTGGGATGGCCTTAACCGAACCTCTGGTGTGCGAAGTCGTGATGGGCCTCGGCAGCATTCCTCTGGCGCGCTATGGCACTCCAGGGACGTCGGAACTGGCGCAGACTCTGGAGCCGTACGTTCCCAATTACGACGCGATCCTGATGTCGAACCACGGTGTGGTTGCGTATGGCGATACGCTCGAACATGCGTATATGAAGATGGAAACCGTGGAACACTTCGCGCAGATCGCTCTCGTCACTCATCTTCTGGGCCGCCAGCAGCCGCTGCAGCAGGTCGAAATCGAGAAACTGCTGGATGCGCGAAGCAAGTACTTCGGGGCGAAGATCGCGTCGGCTATGCCTATGCCACGTGCCCCCCAGAAGGTGAGTTAGAGCAGGCGTCGGGCTCTCAGGCACTCGGCGCAACGAAAAGCACGCCACGGATTTTCACGGATTCTCACCGATAAAGCTAATGTTTCTCTTTGATCCGTGAGGATCTGTGTGATCCGTGGCTTTTTATTCTCCGCCCAAGCGGAATCTCAGGCCGGCTCTGATATTGATCGGCAGCGCCGGATATCCTACTACTTCGTTGTAGCGCCGGTTCAGGGCATTCTCAAGATTCGCGTACGCGGTTATCCGTGAGTTCAAGGCGTACCATCCGCCCAAATCGGCGCGGACATATCCGGCGGCATGCGTAATGCCGAAGCCCAGAAAGTCGCTATCGGGGCGGCTTCCCACGAAGCTTCCGCTCAGATTGCCTCCCCAGCGCGTTCCGATATACGACAGCATCGTGGTCGCGGAGTGTTTCGGACGCCGTAACAAAGGCCGCCCGGGATCGTAGACCGGATCGAAGGGGGCTGGGTTGTCGAGATATTGTGACGATGTGTACGTGTACGCAACATCGACGAGAAGCGAGGAACGCAGCTTTGCACGCACCACGGCCTCAACCCCTTGCGCGAAGGCGCGGTTGACGTTTACGTATTCTCCGATGAAATTGACCGGATCAACCGTCACATAATTTATCTGATCGTGGAAACGGTTATTGAAGTATGTAGCCGTGAGCTCGTACTTTCCCTGCAGGAATTCCTGTTGAAATCCGGCTTCAAAAGCACGGATCCGCTCTGGTTTCAGAGCCGTGTTCGGCTGCGTGTATGGGGGGCCGGCGAAGGTTTCTTCCAGACGCGGCTCTTTGTATCCGGTCGCATAGGAAAATCGCAGGCGGGTGCCGGTCAGGAATTGATTGCCGCGCCAAGCGTGCCAGGTGAGCGAAACGCGCGGCACGCCCGTGTTGCCGAAGGCGCTATTGTGGACGAAGCGGCCTCCGGCAATGGCTGTGAGCGATTTCCAATTCACCAACTGCTGACCGTAGAAGTCACTATTCAATCGCTGGCCGTGAGTCTGGGCCCCGTAGTATACGTCGCCGACAAAGCCGTTTTCATTCCCCAGACGATACCCGAAAGTCGTGTGCGCCCAGGCGCGCTCGGAGTAGTCGCCCTGATATTCAAAACCCGCACGGTTGATGTGGTCGACTTCGTTCGAAGAGAAGTCGAAGACGCGGTTGGGGTCGCCGTTCAGATTGAGTTCGTAGTATCGGTAGGAATAATCGAAGCCGGTGAAGTGATGCTCCCATCCGGAGGGTCCGGTAATGGCCAGTTCTGCGCTGCCGAGCAAGTCGTTGAGTTGCGACCAGTCACTCGGATCCGGCTCCTGGAGCGGCGTTCCATTGAAGTTCCATTCGCCGGGAACTCCGGTGTGCGAGTTGGAGTGCCGCACGCGGACGCGCAATGAAGCGTGATCCGTCAGCGCGGCTCCAACGTTGGCGCCTTGCAGCGAATCCGAGTACGCGCTGTTCGTATATGAACCCTGCGTGTTGAATTGGCTGCCGAACAGGTTGTAGTCAAAGCGGCCGCGCGCTCCGGCCAGCGACGCATATCCGTGCGCCGTCGAGAAATTCCCGCCATCGGCGCCGAACCGTAATTCGGGAATCCGGGTGCTGCCGGTGCGCGTCCAGACCTGCACGACACTGGTCATGGCGTCAGAGCCGTAGAGCGTGCTCTGAGCGCCACGAACAAACTCCATGCGGTCCGCCTGATCGAGCGGGAGCGTGCCGAAGTCGAACGTGCCCCCGGGTTCGTTGATCGTGACTCCGTCGACGATGACCTTGTTGTAACGAGATTCACCTCCGCGAACGAAGAGCGACGTCAGACCTCCACGCTGCCCGGCATTATTGACGATCGCGCCGGGTAGGAAGCGGATGCTGTCAGCGGCTGCCGTGGGATTTGTCGTAATCAGTTGAGCGCCGTTCAGCACGTCGACGTCAGCCCCCGCCTGTTCACCAGATACCGCGGTGCGGGTGGCGGTTACAACCACTGTCTGCGACGACGTGGCGAGGTGAAGGCCTATTTTGATGGCGGGTTCCGTCGGAACCGGAACGACTTCTTCGGCGAATCCAGCGGCGCGGATCCTAATCTGGCATGACTCACTCGGATCGGTGGAGAGGGTGACGGTGCCTTCGGCGGACGTCCTTTCAGTAGCGCTCACTTTTTGTTTCGCGCCGCACAGCAATGAGACCTGCGCGCCGGAAACGGCAGCGGACTGCGGATCTACAACTTTGATCGTGAGGTCAGAGGCGAGAGCGGTTGCAGAGAGTAACAGCGAAAACCAGATAACCGCGATTGTGCGCATTCCATCCTCCTTGGCACGCGAAAGAGGTTGAGGTTGATGGATCGCGCCGGTCTCCTGGCTCCGCGAGTAAGGATCGTTAGATCCAGCTTCGCCAGCGGCCTTCCCGGGAATTCCCAGTGGCCGAGGGCAGTGTCCTCGCTTACAGTTGCGCGGCAGCGCGGGATTTGCACCCGCTTCCCTGTCTTCGCCGAGCGGCGAAGACGCGCGTTCCTAAGAAATGACAAAGAGCCGGTGAACGAAATGAGGGTAAAGGGACAGAACGGGGAAGTCAAACGAGGATTCCTGCGAGTGATTGCAGTTATACAGCAGCCGGAAGATTGGAGCCGGACCTTGTGGCTTGGGACTGATCGTCGGGCAGCGGAATCACAACGGAAACTTTCGTTCCTGAGGCATTGGAATCGATTTTCAGATTCCCCTGGAACTGCCGGGCGCGTTCACGCATTCCTCTAATACCGAGGCCGTGGCCACCTGCCTGAACCGTCGCCAGTTGTTCGGGGCGCATCCCTTTGCCGTCGTCTTCGACCTCGAGGTGAAGCCTGCCTTCATCTCTCATCACCCGAATCAAAGCGCGCTTTGCTCCCGAATGGCGATGGATGTTCGTCAAGCATTCCTGAACGAGACGAAACACGACCAGTTCCATGTCTCGCGAAATCCTGCCAAAGTCTTCCGCGATACTGATATCAATTTCCAGCCCGCTGCGCTTCGATAGCCCTTCGATATACCACGCAAGCGCGGATGCCAGGCCGCTCTCGTCGAGCAGCGGCGGATGCAGCAAGTACGAAGTCGTGCGGATCTCCTGGTGCAATTGCTGAACGAGTTCCTGGCTGGCTTCGACCTGCTTGCGCATTTGCGCAGTGGCTCTTCCCGTCTCGTGCGCGATCTGAGCAAGGTTCATCGACAAAACCGTAAGAGTTTGACCGGCGCTGTCGTGCAGCTCGCGGGCAATGTGCTTCCTCTCTTCATCTTGGGCACGCAGCAGGCGCTGCGACAGATCACGAAGCTGTTCGGATTGCCGGAGTACGTCGGCATTGCGGATTTCCAGTTCCCGGGTGCGTGCGCGAACTTCGGCATCCAGAGTCTCTGCCAAGTTGCGAAAGCGCTCTTCACTCTCGCGCACGGCTTCATCGGCCCGTCTTCGCTCAATCGCGAAGGCGATCTGATGCGCGATGGTAAGGCTGAGATCAAGTTCGAAGTCAGCAAACGCATGCGGAGTGTTGAAGTACATCATGAATTTCCCGACGAGTTTGCCGCCTGAGACCAGGGGAATAAACGCGCAGGCGTGAATGCCCTCGGCAAGAATGGTCTTCTTCAGTGGTTCATCGAGCTCAGCGTGGGTAATGTCCTCGATGCAGACAGGCTGAGGATCAGGATTGGCGCGCTCCCACGGCGAGTGCCCTTCTACGGCGTTGCGATATTCGTCGGACAAACCGCGCCAGCTCACAAAACGCATGGTCGCCGAATCTTCGTACAACAAGATGGATACACGATCGCACTGCAATGCATCGCAAATGGCGTCCATGGCGGCGCCGTAGATCTCATGCAAGGAACTGGCGCGATGCAAGCGGTCCACCACCTGGTAAAGGGCTTTTTGGTGGCGCAGTGCGTCGGCCAATGCCTTCTCGGCCCGTTTCCGTTCCGTGATGTCGACGAGCATGTTGATGCCGCCAGTGATTTCGCCTTGCTCGTCTCGGACAACTGTCGGAAAAGGGGTAAACCAGCGGCGGGTACCGTCGGGCCGTTCCGCGATGGCCTCCGCGCCTTCGATAATGCGACCTTCCTTCAGCGCGATCGCCATGGGACATTCATGGTGGAGCATCGGGCGGCCGTCGGCATGATACATCTTCCAGTTAACGCACCAGTGATCGGTGCCGAGCTGAGGCGTGCGGCCGGAGAATTGGATGGCTGCGCGGTTGAAGTGAGTGATGCGGCCGGCTGCATCCGTTGTATAGACCGCAGCGGGAAGAGCGTCAATGATCTCGCTGAGTTCGCGCTCGCGTTTTTCAATTTCCTGGCGCGCCAAGGCCTGCTCAGTCACAACCACGCCATGAGCCAGTATGCCCTCGACAGCGCCTGCGGAGTTCCGGATAGGTTGGTAGATAAAGTTGAAGTAGACTTCCTCGGCGCGGCCATCCTGCGGACGGTTTAGAATCACCTTTGCTTCCGTCCCAATATAGGGAACGCCTGTGCTGTAGACCTGATCGAGGAGGGCCACGAAACCTTGTGACTCGAGTTCCGGTAGTGTTTCACGGACGGTTCTCCCCACCAGGTCCTCCGGGCGGCTTCGACCCGTGACCCTGACATATTCGTTGTTTACGAAGGTGAAATGGTGATCGGGGCCACCAAAGAGGCATATGGCAGCGGGGGCCTGTACGAATAACTGGCGCAAGCGGCTGCGCTCGAACTCCGCTTCGTCGCGCAGCTTGCGCTCCATTTCGGCAGCTTCGCGGCGAATGCGCGACATGTTCAGGTGCGACTTCACGCGTGCCAGCAGCTCGCGCGCCGAAAACGGCTTCACGAGATAGTCGTCGGCGCCGGACTGGAGGCCTTCAAGGCGGGACTCCTCCCCCGCCCTCGCAGAAAGCAGGACGACAGGAATGCCGCGCAGCGCTTCGTCGGCGCGCACCGCCTTCAACAATCCGAAACCGTCGAGGCGCGGCATCATGATGTCGGATAGGATCAAGTCAAGACGTTGCTCACGCGCGCTCTGCAAAGCGCTTTCGCCATCAGCCACTGCTATGACTTCGTATTGCTCACTCAGTAGCCGGCGTACGTACTCGCGCATGTCGGCATTGTCATCGGCAAGCAGAATGCGCGCGGACATCCCGGTCTTCTGTCGTCCAGCAAACGGCAAGGTCTCGGGGGACGACAGCAGGGCCGCGACAGAAATTTCATCCGCTGCAGAATCGCTCGCCGGCAACCAGCGGAGAGCCTCCTGCACATAAGCCTCGCCGCGAAGGCCTGTGGATTCGAGGTTCAGGCCTGCGCCGATTCGGTCTGCGGGCAGGTGCGCCTTTCCAAGCGGTATGGACACCGTGAACGTGCTGCCCTTGTTGATCTGACTCTCGACTCGCACGCTGCCGCCGTGCAGCTTTGCCAATTCCTGCACGAGGGCAAGTCCGATTCCTGAGCCTTCAAACGTCCGCCCCTGAGCGCTCTTTACGCGGTAGAAACGCTCAAACAGATGGGAGAGCTCCTGTTCAGGGATGCCTGTGCCGGTATCGCGCACCGAGAGTTCGACGCACTGATCCACTCGCCGCAACGAGACTTCAATCTCACCGATGAAGGTGAACTTAAACGCGTTCGAGAGCAGGTTAAAGATAATCTTCTCCCACATCTCGCGATCGACATACACCGGCTGTTCTATCGGTTCGCAGTGGATGAGCAGCTTCAGTCCGGCGCGATCTGTAGCGGATCGGAACATGCTGCTCAGTTCCGCAGTCAGGCTGGTCAAATCCGTGGGCTCGTAGCTCGCCTGAATTCGTCCGGCTTCGATGCGGGAGAAATCCAGCAGCGTATTCACCAGGCGAAGCAGCCGCACCGAATTGCGATGTGCCACTTGTAGCCGCTCACGATCGGCTGCTGGTAAAGTACCGGCCGCAGCGAGGGAGTCCTCCAGTGGCCCGAGCATCAGCGTCAGAGGTGTGCGGAACTCATGGCTCACGTTGCTGAAGAACACGGTCTTCGCACGATCAATCTCGGCCAGAGCTTCTGCGCGCTTTCTCTCCTGCTCGTAAGCGCGAGCGTTCGCGATGCTGGCTGCGATCTGCCCGGCGATGAGACTGAGGAATCCGGCATAACTGACATCGAGCGGCCGGTAAGGATTCAAGGCGCCGATGAAAACGCCCGCAGGAGTACCTTGAGCCTGCGTGGTGATCGGCAACAGAAGTGCCCGGTCGGGAGCGTCGTCCCAAGCGCCCTCTGGGAGTGAAGCGAAACGCTGCCGGAGATTTTCGACAACAATGGAATCTCTTCGACCGTTCAGGATGTCGGCCATTGGCCAGATTTCTGACTCGCCGCTAGCGAGATCAAGAACCGCAGGAGCGGCCGCATGCGCACCCTCAATGCCGGTGCGACAAGTAAGACGCGCCTGCTTGCGGTCGTCCGATGCGAGATAAGTCAGGCTGAAGGGCAAGTCTTGCGGATTTTCCGACAAGCTGCGCGACACGGATGCGACCACGTCGTCTTCGGTGATGCTCTTGCTTAACTCAGAGGAGAGTGAACGAAGGGTTCGCAGCCGGCGTTCCCCGATCACACGGTCCGTTTCCTCTGTCACTACGCAGAGGTGGCCCGCGACTTTGCCGTCATCTCCGGAAAGCGGGCTGTAAGAGAACGTGTGATAGGTTTCTTCTCGATAGCCGCTGCGCTCGAGGAACAGGAGCAGCGCTTCGTCCCAGGTCGCACGGCCCGTTTGCAGGACCTGTTCGATTCGCGGGCCGATGTCCTGCCATATTTCTTCCCAGACTTTTTGAGATGGCTTGCCCAAAGCCCACGGGTGCTTCTTGCCAAGGGTCATCTTGGCGTAGGCGTCGTTGTAGAGAAATGTGAGTTCCGGCCCCCAACTCATCCACATCGCGAAGCGCGATGTCAGCACGACCTGGATGATGTTTCTTAAACTCAGCGGCCATTTATCGATCGGACCAAGCGGAGTCTGGCTCCAATCAAACTCTTGTACCAGCTTACCCAGCGCTCCTCCGCCACGAACCCATTGTTCTGCACCTGCGGCCTCCGGCGCGGCAGCGCTCGCAACCTGCGGGCTTGCGTCGTGGAAGAGCTTCTGAATCGTGGGCAACAGTTCCCGCGTAAGTTCGGATTTGCTAACCGATCCACGAGCGTCAACACTAAGTGCTTGCTCGCGCGCAATGGTCGGATGGTTCTGGGTGACGATGATCACATTGCAGTCCGGCAATTCACGCCGGATGACTCGTGTCGCCTCCAGTCCGTCCATGCGGGGCATGTTGATGTCCATCAACACGACCTGAGGCCGCAGCTGACGCACTTTCTCGATCGCTTCAATCCCGTCACCCGCTTCGCCACACACTCGGTACTCCGGGTGCGCTTCGATGAACGAACGAACGGTGCGCCGAAACAGCTCGTGGTCATCGGCGATCAGGATGTCGACCGAACTCATCAATTTCCTTGAGAAGCGCCGGCGCATGCGGGCCAAGCTATGCCCGTTCTTTAGCCAGCCTCCGGGCACACTACGACAAGACGGCAGCTTGACCATGATGCCGAACTCACGCTGGTTAAGGAAATACCGTCTTTCCTGTATTGACAGGCTATTGCGCGGACTTTGCCGCAAGGACGGGACAGCCGCAGCCTACGGATTTGGGATGCGGCTATTCCCGATGACCGCCGTAGTGCAGCCGCAGAAGGACGCTGGCGGTGAGGCGGAAATTGTTCTGCGCCCGCACAGTAGAAGTCGCGTCGGCATAGGCGGTGCGGATGTAGTCTCCCCCGACTCGGATGCCCAGCGGTCCTACAAACGAGTGCTGAATGCCCCCACCAATACTATACGCAGGGCGTTCCACCCACCCGTGCACGTACGTGCCGCCGCTCACCGGTACAGCGCTATCCACCATGCCGGCGCCAGCCATCGCCCGAAGAAAAGGGCGGGTACTTCCATGGGCTAGCGGATAGAACACCGGGCCGCCCAGGAACGTCCAGGTATAACCCGGGTGCCCTGTGCTCAGCACGTCGGAAGTGCGGACGTAACCTGTATCGAGCGTGATGCCCCAGTGCGGAAGAAAGTCGGTGCCGATGCTGGCGTCCGCGCCGTTGAGCATTATCCGGGATGCTGAGGGAATAGACGACGACATGAACGCATACCCGCAACTGACATCGAACGTCGGGCTATAGGCCGAAACCGGTGGCCCTGGGGCCACGCGGCTCTGTGCCGTCGCACCCGCAACCAGGGCGAGCAGGATCAGCGCGGTTTGCGCGATTCGTGTGCTTACAACGCTCTGCAATAAGACTCTGTGACAGTGTGCGGCCATGGCTTTCGTTCTCCCAAACGTGTGCGATTGCCCACGGACTCCGAAA
>Ga0335069_10007733_pt1 | contig 15484 bp, 12 predicted proteins | sample Lox_Sample_11_FD_206714 | JGI IMG/M metagenome (GOLD analysis project Ga0335069, IMG submission 206714) | Soil microbial communities from Loxahatchee National Wildlife Refuge, Florida, United States - Lox_Sample_1.1 | ecosystem: Environmental > Terrestrial > Soil > Wetlands | place: USA... | reverse complement strand
GAACACCTTGCCCTCCTGGATTGTGAACTCGAAGTCCTGCACGTCCTTGAAATGGCGTTCAAGCGTCGCCCGAATGCCTTCCAATTCATTGAACGCCGCCGGCAAATGATTCTTCAGTTGCGCCACCGGTTCCGGCGTGCGCCCGCCGGCCACCACGTCCTCGCCCTGCGCATTGATGAGGAATTCCCCGTAGAAAACTTTTTCGCCCGTCGCCGGATCGCGCGTGAATGCCACGCCGGAGCCGGACTGTTCGCCCGTGTTCCCATACACCATCGCCTGCACGTTCACTGCCGTTCCCCATTCCGACGGAATGTTGTATTTGCGGCGATACACGATCGCGCGGTCGTTCATCCACGAACCAAATACCGCGCCCACCGCGCCCCAAAGCTGCTGCCAGGGATCCTGCGGAAATTCCTTGCCCGTGCGCTCCTTGATGAGCGCTTTGAACCTGACCACCAATTCCTTCAAGTCCGCCACGTTCAATTTCGGGTCGTCGATGTCGGCGTGGTAACGCTCGTGTTTCAGGCTGTGAATCACCACCTCGAAAGGCTCATGATCTTCGTTCGCGCGCTTCTGCACGCCCATCACCACGTCGCCGTACATCTGGATGAACCGGCGGTAGCAATCCCAGGCGAACCGTTCGTTCTTCGTCGCCCCGACGAGCGCGAGCACCGACTCATCGTTCAGGCCGAGGTTCAGGATGGTGTCCATCATGCCCGGCATGGAATCGCGCGCGCCCGAGCGCACGGAAACCAGCAGCGGCATGGCCGCCTTGTCGCCGAATTTCGTACCCATGATGCCCTCGATGAAAGCCACGCCGGCCTTGACCTGCGCTTCCAGCGACTTCGGGTAGCTGCGCTTGTTGGCGTAGTAATAAGTGCAGACTTCCGTCGTTATGGTACACCCCGGGGGCACCGGCAGACCGATGCGGCTCATTTCGGCCAGGTTGGCGCCTTTGCCGCCGAGAAGCGGCTTCATGCTGCCGTCACCGTCAGCCTTTTTGTTGCCAAAGAGATAAACGTATTTCGCGGACGCCGATGATTTTGATGCTTTAGCCATAAAATTCAGTTTTCAAAGATTTGTGTGCGCTTTGACTTTCCGCCGGAGGAATTCCGCAGAACGCTCGGGAATCTAACAAAGCCTCGGGGGGTGTCAACGAACGAAGCGGCCCCTTCGCAAGAATTGCCAAAATAAGCCAAATCAATGGCAAAAAGAGGAGACTTAGGGGATTTTTGATTTACGATTGACGATTGGCGATTGGCGATTTTAAGACCTGCGCCGCCGCCGCTTTCCAAATCGTCAATCGTCAATCGAAACTCAGCCCGCCCGCCCCTTATGCCTCGCAGCGGCGAAGAACCCCAGGCACACCAGGCATTGTCCGAAAAGATTCACGGAGGCGGCGGCGATCATGCCGTAGCGCGGGACGAGCAGGAGCGTGAGCGTCAGCATAATTGCCGCGACCGGCAGCAACACGAGGAAAGCCCGCCGATCATGCGTGCCCGCCCACAACCCGAGCGAGAACCACAGGCTGATTACCCATATTCCGCGCCCGATGAGCAACAATACCGTCGGATAAGCCGACGCCTCAAATTCAACGCCGTATAGCGCCCGCATTACCGGCGGCACGACGACAAAGGCAAGCAGGCCGGCGGGAAGCAGGCCGGCCACAAACACCAGCGCCAGCCGTAATTGCCGCTGCCACATGAACCGTGATCCCAACTTTTGCCACTCCACAAAACGCGGATACAGCACCAGTTGCAGCAATACGCAAATCTCCTGGACCGGTCCCACGATTTTATATGCCACCTGGTACACCCCTACGTCCTTGGGCCGCAGGTAACCGACCAGCGGGAGATCCATCAAGCCCTGCGCATAAAGCAATACCGCCGTCAGAATCAACCAACGCCCCTCCTTCAGCATCGGCCACAGCGTCGTGAGCGACTTGAGGCGTATCGGGAGCGGATTCTTCCATTTCAGCGCCACGAACGTGGCAAAGAAATACGCCGCCACCGTGGCGATTGCCGTAACCACCACGTCCGACCCGGCCCGCTGTCCCGCGCGAAAGAACGCGACGTATAACGCCGCGATGATGAGCGATTGAACGGACGTGATGACGTAGCGCAAATGCGATTGTTCCTCGGCGGCAATGACCCAGGTGGGCTGGATGGAATTAAAAATCAGGTAGGGCACTGCGGCCATCGTGCCGAGCAGCCATTCGTGGCCGAGGCCGAGGCACACAAAGAGTCCGAGACCGGCGAGGGAGAGGCAAAGGCTAAGGAACAACCGGTGGTTCATCACCATGACCGCGTATTCGTGCCGCTCCTCCGCCGTGGGAAGGACCTTGTACCGGCGAATCACCAGCGCATCCAGGGCTACACCGTTGAACAGGCTCAACTGCGTGGAGGTGATAAAAATCATGGCGGAAATGCTCATGCCGCCCGGCCCGAGGCAGCGGACCGCCCACGCGCCGGCGAAAACGGTGATCAGCTTGGTGGCCGCCATCAACCCCACGGCCAGCCCCATCTGTCGCGCGAGCCGATGCCCCACGAATTGCCTCACCGACACGACGAGCAAATCCGGTCCCTCCTTCATTCGCGGCGGCCGGGGTTCGGCCGCGGGCGGCGGTGGCATCTCAACGCTGGACATCAGCGTCAATTGTCCGGTGGTTCAAAGGCGAACGCAAGCGAATCGTCGAAGCCCCCTCAGTGTTGTTCTCCTGGTACCAGGGCTTTTCCTTTTCATCCAGGCGGGTCTGGTAGCCGCCCGAGGGCAGTTTCGGACAATCCACGTCGCCGGGTTTTCCTGGCGGGCACCAGTCCTTGTGATCACTAATCCACGTGTGCGGCTGCTCGCATGCGACGCTTTTTCGCGTAGAAAATTTAATGCAGTCGCACCCGATTTACATTTGATAGACTCCAGAGATAATTGAAAAAAACTACACCGCAGCGCGGTCGCGCTTCACTTCAAGGTAAGAAAATTTTTCAGAATCTGCCGCCCGTTTTCCGTCAGAATGCTTTCCGGATGAAACTGCACTCCCCAAATCGGATGCTGCTTGTGACGCACGCCCATGATCTCCCCCTCCTCGGTGTCAGCCGTGATTTCGAGGCAGTCGGGCAGCGAGTCGCGCTGGATCACCAGCGAGTGATAGCGCGTCGCCGGAAATGGGTTGGGCATGCCAGCGAAAAGGTCTTTTCCGTTGTGCCGGATGAGCGAAGTTTTGCCGTGCATCATCCGGTAATTCACGATCACGTTCCCGCCGAATGTGTGGCCGATGCACTGGTGGCCGAGGCACACGCCCAAAAGCGGCAGCTCGGGCCCAAACGTGCGGATGATTTCATTCGACAGGCCCGACTCGCGCGGCGAACACGGCCCCGGCGAAACCAAAATGCGCTCCGGCCGCATCGCGCGGATTTGATCCACGGAAATCTGGTCGTTCCGGCGCACCTCGAGCGCCACGTTCATCTCGCCCAGGTATTGCACCAGGTTGTAGGTGAACGAATCGTAGTTGTCGATGACCAGGACCATTGCCCGGCAATCTACCGGCGGGCGGCGGGAATGCAAATCCACATTTGAACCGGCGCCCGGGATCGGCTAGAATTTCGGAAATCCATGGCCACCAAACTCCGGACCGTGGCGGCATTGCTGGTGTTGGCCGCCGTCTGCACCTGGGTCGCGACCGGCGCGAACCGGGGCTGGACGAAGACGAGCGTCTTCGAGGAGGTAAACGACCCGGTGACCGGAATCACCGGTCGCGTCGAAAAACCGAATCAATTCATCCCGGGCGTGGATTTTCTGGCGGCCTCGTTCGCCGCCGCCGGCGCGCTCGTGGGCATCTCCTTCCTTTTTCGCCCCAAACCAAAACAAAACGATAAACAGAAAGAACTGCAAACCACATGAACTCCCGACTGACCACCGCTTGCCTGCTTGCCTGCCTGGCCGCCGCCTCCGTATCCGCCGCGCCGGAGACGTTCGATTTCAAGGATCCCAAGGGCGTTAACAACGTTGTGTTCCGGCTCGATGCGCCGCTGGAAGCCGTCAATGGCGTGGCCAGCGGAATTTCCGGCACCGTGATGTTCGACCCCGAAAACCCCGGCGCCACCACCGGCAAAATCGTTGTCACGAGCTCGTCGTTGCACGTCGCCAATTCGATGCAGCAGGGTCACATGCAGGGCGCCCAATGGCTGGACGTCGCCCAATTCCCGCAGATTACCTTCGAAGCAAAAAGCCTGGCCAACGTGAAGACCGACGGCGATAAAACCACCGCCGACGTCACCGGAACCTTCACGCTCAAAGGCGTCTCGAAGGACATCACCGCGCCGATTACGATGACCTACTTGAAGGACAAGCTATCCCAGCGCATGCCCGGCAAAAACGGCGACCTCCTGGTGATTCGCTCAACTTTCACCATCAAGCGCAGTGACTTCAACATCATGCCCGGCCAGATGGAAGACAAGGTGGCGGACGAAATCACCCTGACCCTGAGCATCGCGGGGTCGGCTGCGAAGCCGTAAAGGGCACCAACCCTGAAAGGATTGTGATCGCTCAGCCCAGGGTTGCGAGGAACGAGCAACCCTGGGTTCAGGCCAAAAGGGAAATCAACCCTGCAAGGGTTGAATCATTCAGACGTACGTCCAAATGCTACGCGTGGTTGATCGCGACGGAAATCGAATTTGATGTGCGCAGTGTTGATTCAACCGCCTTCGGGGTTGAAATGCCTCCCGCGCCTCCACCCAGGGTAGCTCGTCCCTCGCAACCCTGGGCTGATTGATTCAAGCCCTTCGGGATTGGCGCCCCGCCTCAACTCGAAAGCGCCCCCTCCGCCGCGGCGTTCTGGTTGAACGCCAGGCGGTCCTTCTCGAAGGTGACATGGATGGGCTCGCCTTCGTGCAGATTGCCGCGCAGGATTTCCTCCGCCAGCGGGTCTTCGAGGAACCGCTCGACGGACCGGCGCATCGGCCGGGCGCCGTATTGCGGATCGTAACCGCGCTCCACCAGGAAGTCGCGGGCCTTCTCGTCCAGTTCCAGCACGATGTTCCGGGCCTTGAGCCGGTTGATCACCTTCCTCATTTCGAGGTTCAGAATCTCCACCAGGTCCGGCTTGGTCAGCGCGCGGAATACGATCACGTCATCCAGCCGGTTCAGAAATTCCGGACGGAACGTCTTCTTGGCTTCGTCGATGATCTTCTCGCGCATCTTCTCGTAACTGGTTTCGTCCGAGATCGGCGAAAAGCCCATGGTCGTCTGCCGCTTGATCGTGTCCGATCCGAGGTTCGACGTCATCAGGATGATCGTGTTGCGGAAATTCACGACGCGGCCCACGTTGTCCGTGAGTTTCCCTTCCTCGAGAATCTGCAACAGCATGTTCCACACGTCCGGGTGCGCCTTCTCGATTTCATCGAACAGCACCACGGAATAGGGCTTGCGGCGGACCTGCTCCGTCAACTGGCCGCCTTCCTCGTATCCAACATATCCGGGCGGTGAGCCAATCAACCGCGAGACGTTGAACTTCTCCATGTACTCGCTCATGTCGAGCTGGATCAGAGCCTTCGTGTCACCAAACATCTGTTCCGCGAGCGTCTTGGCGAGCAGCGTTTTGCCAACACCGGTCGGACCCAGGAGCGCAAACGTTCCAATCGGCCGGCGCGGATCCTTCAGATCGGCGCGCGACCGGCGCAACGCCTTGCAGATGGCCGAAACCGCTTCCTTCTGGCCGACGACCACCTTGGTCATCTCGTCCTCGACCTTCAGCAACCGCGCCATTTCGCCCTGCTCCATTCGTTGGAGCGGGATGCCGGTCCACTTGGAAACCACATGCAGAATGTCTTCCTCGTCCACCTTGACGCGCTTTTCCTCGCGGCTCGTGCGCCATTCCTTGAGCAATTGCTCGAGCTTTTCCTTCGTCTGCTTTTCCTTGTCGCGCATCGCCGCGGCGCCCTCAAAATCCTGGTTCTTGATGGCGCGCTCCTTCTTGGTCTTGATTTCCTCGATTTCGATTTCGAGGTCCTTGACCGCGGGCGGACGCGTCATGGTGCCAATGCGCGCGCGCGAACCCGCTTCGTCCATTAAATCAATCGCCTTGTCGGGCAGATAACGATCCGTGATGTAACGATCGGAAAGCTTCACCGACGCCTCGATCGCCGTGTCCGTGAACTCGGCCTTGTGATGGTCCTCGTATTTCGGCCGGAGACCCTTGAGGATCAAAATCGCTTCGTCGATTGACGGCGCTTCGACCTTCACGGCCTGGAATCGCCGCTCGAGCGCCGCATCCTTCTCGATGTACTTCCGATACTCGTTCAACGTCGTCGCGCCGATGCATTGCAATTCGCCGCGGCTGAGGGCGGGCTTGATGATGTTCGAGGCATCCATCGTGCCCTCCGCCGAACCGGCGCCGACGATGGTGTGCAATTCGTCGATGAAAAGAATAATGTTCTTCGAGCGGCGGATTTCGTCCATCACCGCTTTGATGCGCTCTTCGAACTGGCCGCGATACTTGGTGCCGGCCACCATTAACGCGAGGTCGAGGGTGATGACCCGCTTCTCGCGCAGCAATTCAGGCACGTTGCCGGACGCAATCTCCTGCGCCAGCCCTTCCACAATGGCCGTCTTGCCAACGCCGGCCTCGCCGAGCAGCACCGGGTTGTTCTTGGTGCGGCGGCACAGAATCTGGATGACACGCTCGATCTCGTTCTTGCGCCCAATCACCGGATCCATCTCGCCTTTGCGGGCGATCTCGGTAAGGTCGCGGCCAAATGCCTTCAGCGCGGGTGTCTTGACCTCGCCCTTTTTCTCGGCAGCCGGTTTCTCCGGCGTCTCAGGAGCGGCGGCGCCCTCCTCCTGCGCGGCGAAATTCGGATCGAGTTCCTTCAGGATCTCCGCCCGCGTTTGCTCGATATCGACATCGAGATTCTTGAGAACCCGCGCCGCAACGCCGTCGCCCTCGCGGAGCAATCCGAGCAGTATGTGTTCGGTCCCCACGTAAGTGTGATTGAGCGCGCGCGCTTCCTTGCCCGCCAAAGCCAAAACCTTCTTCACCCGCGGCGTGTAAGGAATATTGCCAATCATCTTTTGATCCGGCCCGGTGCCGACCTGTTTCTCGACCTCCATGCGGACGGTTTCGAGATCGAGGCCCATTTTCTGGAGCACATTGACCGCGACGCCCTGTCCCAACTTAATCAACCCGAGCAAAAGATGCTCTGTGCCCACGAAATTGTGGTTAAATCTGTCAGCTTCCTTTCGCGCCAACGCAAGCACCTGCTGGGCTCGCGGCGTGAAATTGCTCATGGCTTCGTCACTCATAAGTATCTACCGCACAATGCATCATTTCTCCGGTTTGTCCAATCCGGTTCGTTGCTCGCCGGGCGATTTCGCGGCCGGCCGGTTCACGCCCTTCAACCGGTCTCTTACCATATCTGCACGCAGCAGATCGCGTTCCTCGGCCGAAAGTCTCTCAGAATGCTGTTTTTGCAGATGCGCCGGCTGCGTCAGGATAAATAGCTCATCCACCAACGCGCGGTCAACCCCTGGGAACAGGCCCAGGTCCACCCCCAGCCGCATCAGCGAGAGCAGATTCATGGTTTCCTTCGAGGATATAATATGGGCGCTGGCAAGGATGCCGTAGGCCCGGCCTATATGGTTATAGACCATTTTCGGCTTCTTCTCCAGCAGGCTGGCCCGCGCGTTCTCCTCGTGCTCAATAATTTGCGACAACACCTTTTCCAATCGCTCGACAATGGCTGCCTCAGATTCGCCCAGGGTCATCTGGTTCGAGACCTGGAAAACATTGCCCAGAGCTTCGGTCCCCTCGCCGTAAAGTCCGCGCACAGCCAGGCCGAGTTTGCTCACCGAAGTGATGATCGGATTGATTTGCTCGGCCAACACCAACCCAGGCAGGTGCAGCATCGCACTCACGCGGATGCCCGTGCCGATGTTGGTCGGACAGGCCGTCAGGTAACCCAGGTCCGGATTGAATGCGTAGTCCAGGTGGCGCTCAAGCACCGTGTCCACCTGGTCAATAGCGCTCCACGCCTGCTTCAGTTGCAGCCCCGGCCACAGCGATTGCATCCGCAAATGATCTTCCTCGTTGATCATTACCGAGAGCGTCTCGTCGCGGTTAACGACCAATCCGCTGCCGGCGCTCTTGGCGGCATGCTCGCGGCTGATCAAATGCCGCTCGACGAGGACTTGTTTATCCAGCGTCGCAAGATTGTCCATCGCCTCCGAAAACGCATCCTTCATTTCGGGCAGGCTCTCGACCGCCGGGCGAATGAGGTCCAGCACGCGGATCCGCTCCGCCTTCTTCGCCCAGCCGGGAAACGCCGCCTCGCGGATGTTGCGCGCCAGCCGGATGCGGCTCGACATCACAATCCGATCATGCGGCCCTTTGCGCCGGGCGATTTCCGCGGAAGGAGTCAGGAATGCGAGAACGTCCATGGCATCAGCTCGTGGTGAAATTTGTCAGCCGGGCGCTCATCTGTTTGATCTCGTCGCGCAGCAGGGCGGCCTGTTCAAAGTTCTCGTCGCCGATGGCTTTCGCCAGGCGCTTCTGCAAATTCTTCATTCGATCCTTCAAGTCGCTCGACTGCCGGACGGCATCGGGAACTTTGCCGACGTGACGCACGCCCTTGTGCATCGATTTGAGCAGCGCTTCCAGGCCTTCGGCGAAAGTCTTGTAGCACTCCGCGCAGCCGAGGCGCCCGGATTTTTTGAAATCCGTTTGCGTGAAACCGCAGCGGGGACACTTGAGTTCGGCGCCCCCGGCCGCCTGCTCCATTTCCTGGGACGCACCGAGACCGAGCAGGAGATCCGCGAGCTCGAATCCGCCCGGATCATTAATGCCCTTCGCTTTTGCGCATTCCTCGCACAGATCGACCTTTTGCATTTTCTCGTCGGCGATCTTGGTCAGGTGGACCGTTGCTTCCTTCTCTTTACAGACACAGCAGAGCATATTCGCTATTCGTATATCGGCTCACCGGAGCCTTTAGTCAAGGCGTGGTACGCAGCTTCGAGTTTGCGCGTAATCGGTCCCGGCTTTCCATCGCCAATGACGCGCCCATCCACCTTCACCACCGGCACAATTTCCGCGCCGGTGCCGGTCAGAAAACACTCATCCGCGTTGAACACATCGTAGCGCGTGAGATCAGGTTCGGAAACGGGAATGCCCGCCTCCACCGCGAGCGCGATTACCACCTGGCGGGTGATACCGCGCAACGCGCCGGCCGACAGCGGCGGCGTCATGAGTTTGTTGTCACGGAAAATGAAAAGGTTGTCGCCGGTGCATTCAGCAATGAAACCCTGCGCGTTCAACAGAATCGCTTCCTCGCACCCGGAATTATTCGCCTCGATCTTCGCCAGAATGTTGTTGAGATAATTGAGCGACTTGATGGCGGGGTTGAGCGCGCTGTGAAGATTGCGCACCGTGGGGACCGTGATGATTTCCATGCCGCGCCGGTAAAGCTCCTGCGGGTAAAGCTGGATCTTGCCAGCGATGATGATTGTCGACGGATTCCTGCAACGATTCGGATTCAACCCCAGCGTTCCCACGCCGCGCGTCACGAGCAGCCGAATGTAACCATCGCGCACCTTGTTTATCCGGCAGGTCTCGACCACGGCGCGCATGATCTCCTCGTGGCTCATCGGCAGGTCGAGCAAAATCGCCTTGGCCGACCAGAACAACCGGTCGATGTGTTCCTTCAATTGAAAGACGCGGCCGTGATACGCGCGGATGCCTTCGAAAATACCGTCTCCGTAAAGCAATCCGTGGTCGAAAACGGATATTTTGGCGTCCCGTTCAGGGTAGAATTTCCCGTCGATAAAGACTTTCATGCGTCGCAGGTTCAACCTAGGGAAAAGGCTGCCCGGTGGCAAAGTTTATTTGGGCGCACGCCAGCCCGGATGGGGCTCATTATTTACTTGCATAATGCCGTGGAAGTGTTTAGTTAAGGCGTATATATTCTCGGTATGTCCTTTTACAGCGCTACATGAATAAGCTTCAACCGACGAGGGTTGCTTGAGCCGCCCTTTTCCTTCACGTTCCTTTACTCCTTCTTCGTTCGTCAGGGTCAACGGGAAAATCCGTGCCCGCGAAGTCCGTGTGATCGGGGTGGACGGCAAACAACTTGGAGTCCTCTCCCTGGGCGACGCACTGAACATGGCCCGCGCCAACGGCGTGGACCTGGTCGAAATCGCCGCCACCGCCACGCCCCCCGTGTGCCGCCTGGTGGACTACGGCAAGTACCGTTACGAACAGGCCAAGAAGGACAAGGAATCCAAAAAGCATCAGCACGCCAACACGGTCAAGGAAGTGCAACTCAGCCCGCGCATTGACCCCCACGACCTGATGGTCAAGACCAATCATGCCATTGAGTTTTTGAGCGAAGACATGAAGGTCAAAGTCACGCTCAAATTTCGCGGACGCGAAATGCAGCACACGGAATTCGGCTTTCAAGTCGTCAAGAAATTCCTGGCCGACATTTCCCCGTACGGACACCCGGATTTTGATCCGAAACTAATCGGCCGCGGCATCAACGTGATGATCAGCCCGCTCCCGCGCAATAAGCGTGGAAAGCCGCCCGGCCCGTTGGAAGGTGCTGCCACGCCGATCGCGGCCGCGACGTCCCAAAGCGCCGCACCGATAGCCGCGGCCCCGCCAGCCGCGCCAAGGCCGAAACCGGTTACGGTCGTTTCCTCCAAGCCGGCCGGCCCGGCGTTTTCCAATAGCCCCTTCGCCAAACTCGACTTGAACCCCCAGGAGGGGTAATTCCGACCCGCTCCCGCCGAATCCGGGTCATCGGTTCGAATGGCAAGCAACTTGGCATCCTCTCCCTCGGCGAAGCCTTGAATCTGGCCCGCGCCAACGGCGGGACTTGGTGGAGGTTGATCCGACCGCCACGCCGCCAGTGTATGCCCTGCTGGACTACGGCCGATACCTGTATGAAAAAGCGAAGCAGGCTAAAGAGTCCAAGAACACAGTGCTTTTTATCCGTGTCCATCCGTGGTTAACTTCCCCTTCGGCCGAATCTGCGCCGCCCTCCCTCGCCCATTTCCCAACCCGGAAATGCCAAAAAACGGTCAGAATTCGCGCTTGACTTCCCCGCTCGTTCCGCCGATAAGATAACCGCAATGATCGAGAACATTCGACAAGCCGCTCTGGTACTGGTCGTCGTAGTAAGCGACGCCGTCGGCGCTTGTCGTTGTTAAGTTCAATTTCGACAAGAACCCACGGCTGGCAACGGTCGTGGGTTTTTTTATTACGACCGGACCAGCCACAACCGGAAAAACACATGAGCAAGACGAGTACAACCAGCACTGAACCCGCCGCCAAAAACGCGCCCAAACGCGCCGAGGTCGGCCCCACCATGTCCGGCAGCGAAATCCTCGTCGCCTGCCTCGAACGCGAAGGCGTGGACACCATCTTCGCCTACCCCGGCGGCGCCAGCATGGAAATCCACCAGGCGTTGACCAAGTCCAAACAGATTCGCACCGTCCTGCCCCGCCACGAACAGGGCGGCGCCTTCGCCGCCGAAGGTTACGCGCGCGCGACCGGCCGCGCCGGCGTTTGCATGGCCACCAGCGGCCCCGGCGCCACCAACCTCGTCACCGGCATCGCCGATGCCTACATGGACTCCGTCCCCCTCATCGCCATCACCGGCCAGGTGCCGCAGGCCATGATTGGCAAGGGCGCGTTCCAGGAAACCGATATTTTCGGCATGACCCTCCCGGTGGTGAAACACAGCTATCTGGTCACCGACATCAATGACATTCCGCGCATCGTGAAGGAGGCTTTTTACATCGCGCAAACCGGCCGGCCCGGCCCGGTCCTGATCGACGTTCCCAAGAACATCCAGCAGGCCCGCACGCAACCCGTGTTCCCGGCCGAAGTTCATGTGCGCGCCTACAATCCCGACCTGCGCGCCAGCGACCTCGTCCTCAACGAAATCATCGGCCTCATCGAAAAATCCGAGCGGCCCGTTCTTTACGTGGGCGGCGGCATCATCACCTCCAATGCCGCCCCTGAGCTCCTCAAGTTCGCCGAGGCCACCGGCATTCCAGTGACCTCCACCATCATGGGCTGCGGCGCGTTTCCGGAAACGCATCGCCTCTCCTTGCGCTGGCTCGGCATGCACGGCGCCGCGTTTGCCAATTGGGCCGTCAACGGCGAATACGAGCAGCGCATCAACGTGACCGACCCGATGAAACTCATCGCGCCCGGCGCGGATTTGTTGCTCGCCTTCGGCGTCCGTTTCGACGACCGCGTCACCGGCAAAGTGGACAAGTTCTGCGAAAAGGGAACCATCGTCCACATCGACATCGACCCCTCCGAGATCAACAAAAACAAACCGGCGAATCTTCCCGTGGTCAGCGATATCCGCTACGCGTTGACGCGCCTGAACGAGATGATTGCCCAGCGGCCCATCGAAAAGAAATTCACGAAATGGATCGAGCAAATCGATTCATGGAAGGAACGCGCGCCCTTCGGCTACCGCGTCACCGAGGAAGTGGCGAAATCGCAGCACATGCGCGATCACCTCAAGGGCCGCGAAAACGAGGTCATCCTGCCGCAAATGGTGATCGAAACGCTCTACGAATTGACCAAAGGTGAGGCCTTCATTACCACCGGTGTGGGCCAGCACCAGATGTGGACCGCGCAATACTACAAATGCAAATTCCCGCGCCAGCTCCTCACCAGCGCCGGACTCGGCGCGATGGGCTACGGCTACCCCGCCGCGCTCGGCGCCAAGGTCGCCTTTCCCGACCGCGAAGTCATCGACATCGACGGCGACGGCTCGTTCCTCATGAACGTCCAGGAATTGGCCACCGCGCACATCGAGAAAATTGCCGCCAAGGCGATCATCCTCAACAACCAGCATCTCGGCATGGTGGTGCAATGGGAAGACCGCTTTTACAAAGGCAACCGCGGCCACACCTATCTCGGCGACCCGGAAAACATGAAGCAAATCTACCCGGACTACCTCGCCGTGGCATCGAGCTTCGGCGTCAAGTGCGAACGCGTGCTGTACAAGAAGGACCTCCGCGCCGCGATGCAGCGAATGCTCGATTGCAAGGAGCCCTTCGTCCTGGACGTCATCGTGCCCTACACCGAGCATGTGCTCCCCTTCATCCCCGCCGGCCGCACCGTCGCCGACATGATTTGGAAAGCGTAGGGCACGGATCTGTATTTGTTTAGCGGCAGGGACATCGCGCTGCGATGTCCCCGCCCGCCTGCGTGGCCGAAGCCTCTCTCGCCACGACAGAACACCGCGAGTTTCGCTGCCGAATCACCTGCGGGCGGCTGACACTCCGGCGCGGCGAAGGCCCGCGTACCAGCGGGCGGAACGGGCGCCTGCGACATACGCGCCCATCTCGGCCAGCGTTGCGCCGCTCCGCGGCGCGGACGGCGCAGCGCGCCGGCCCGACCGCGCTAAACAGCCACAGACATCCTGACCCGCCTCTATGTCCGGGTATTGACCTCTTCGATGTGAGTGGGCCGAGTTCGGCGTTGTTCCACCACTCCGCACCCATCGTTTACATCAATGAATCAGCAAATTCTTTCGATTACCACCTCCAGCCGGTGGAGGACTACGCTGGTGCCATGAAGACAAACTTCTCTGCAGGGTACCTCGTAAGAATCCGGGTCACCGCACGGAAGATTAACAGCCCGACGACAATATTATGAACACAACCAGACTATCGGCAGCCGCGTGTCGTTGGACTGCTCGAATCCTCGGCACGCTGCTGGTCCTGAGCATCGTGCTTATTGCAGTCGGCGAAGGGATGCCAAATCCCTTTACGCAGCCAATCTCGGTTCAGGTTGGGTTCCTCGCCCTGGCTCTGGTGATGATTGGCATTCTGGGCGGGTGGCGATGGGAACTTGCGGGCGGCGCCCTATCGCTTTTTGGATGGAGTTTGTTTGTGGTTGCAGTAATGCACTCTCCCAGAGGGCTGACTTGGTTTGTGGGCGCACTCGCGCTACCTGGAGCCCTTTACGTGGCAGGCGCATTTCTAAGGCGACACGACGAAACGCACCACTCGGCCTGACCCGGCCCATCGCGGGGCTCGAAGCACCGATTGCTATTGGGCCGGACTGCTGTGCCCGGTCATTTCCGAAGGGTTCAACTGGAATACCCCGTTTCGCGCCATTCTCGTGAAGTTATCCCGGCCAAGATAGTTCTGAAGTGACTGTTGGGTGTCATCCGCAAATTGTTGCAGATTCTTGTTCACGGCGTCCCAGTCCACATTTTGCCCCTGGGCTTCCAGCGCGCGGACTCGCGCCTGATAATCGTCCACGTTTTTCTGAAAATACCTGAGGGCGCCATACACAGAGTCAATTTTGTTGTCATCAAGTCCCCAAAGGGATTCATACTTTTTCATCTGGGCGTAGCCGGGATCCTGATTCTTCTGCAGAGCATCGAAAACGTCGGCGCCAAGCACACGGCGGTATTCCTCGTCGCGCGACGCGTCCAATGCCTTGATGCGCGCCGCGTATTCCGAGGATGACGGATCCTCCTGGGACTGCTTGTCCAGTGCCGCCCGCTGGCTGTTCCATTGCTCCTGTGCTTTCAACAGTTCCTGGAACTGGGAATCCGTTGGCTTCGCCTTGGCCAGGTCCTGCAAATCGCCGGCGCCCGTTTGCTGCGATTTCGCGTAGCGATCTTCGCCCAACACGGCTTTCATCTGATCTTTGTATTCGGCATCTGCCTTGTCCTGCGCGTCCCTCAAGTCGGCATCATCCATGGTCCCATCCACTCTCGCCTGTTCCAACTCCAGCTCGCGCTGCTGTTTCTTCTTCCACGTGTCGTAAATCGCATCGGTTTCGGCGGCCGTCAGCTTGATTTTGCCCTGGTTTGCCTCCCGCAGCATGTTCCCCCGGTCCCACTCCTGGAAACCTTCCTCTCCCAGGGCCGCCCGCATTTCCGCGTCCTTGCTCTTGTCAGTTTCCAATTGCAGCGCGGCCATGGCCTCGGGATCTCCGTGATACTTCATCGAGACTTCCGCCGCACGCTTCGTCCATCCCTTGTCCAGATCCTCCATGACCAGTCGCACCAGGACCTTGCTCGGCACACCCCTCGCCCGCAATTGGTCCACCAGCCAGCGGCGCTTGTCAGATGCCGCCGCGGCTTCCGGATAATGCGGCTGCCGGCTCGCGACGATCGGCGCCGCCTCGGGCGCTTTGTCGGTCACATTCACAGGTGTCTGCGGTGACGGTTCCGGTTTGTGCCGGGCCAGCGACACCGCCGCCACGGCCAGCGCGACATTCAGTGCCACGGACAATCGACGGGAAAATTCACTGCTCATAAACCCAAATTTCAGGATCGGCTGCGGCTTATTGGGAGGGTTGAGTTGGTTTAAACAGAAAAAGGCGATTTCGTTGCAGTTTATTGAAACTGTCCTGGCCGAGGTAATTTTGGAGTGCGTCCCCGGTCTGGTCGGTGATTTGTTTCAAGTTCCTGTCCACCGCATCCCAATTCACCGGCTGGCCCTGGGCCTG
>Ga0335069_10007731_pt1 | contig 15487 bp, 22 predicted proteins | sample Lox_Sample_11_FD_206714 | JGI IMG/M metagenome (GOLD analysis project Ga0335069, IMG submission 206714) | Soil microbial communities from Loxahatchee National Wildlife Refuge, Florida, United States - Lox_Sample_1.1 | ecosystem: Environmental > Terrestrial > Soil > Wetlands | place: USA... | reverse complement strand
TGATCGTGAAGTCCTGTCCGAGCACGCCGGTGTTGATCCCGCACACGAGGACGACGTTCGAGATCCCGCGGTGCCCGACGAAGATCGTCTGCACGCCGGCTGCCGGAAAGACGTGTGACTCGTCGGTGACCTGCGTCACGTGTTGCACGCGGTCGAAGACGTTCACGACGATGACCTGACCGGCGCCCTGATTCTGAATGGCCTGCAGGGCGTAGGGGATCGTGTACCCGCGCACGAGGACGCCGAAGTTCTCCGCGTCGCCGATGCCGTTGACGAGCTGCAGCGACTCGTCGTACGCGAGGTCTTCCGCCGTCTCGATGTACTTCCACGTGACGGTGTTGTCGACGGTCGTCGTGCCGAACGTCGTCGCCCACGACGGCGCGGACCCACCGGAAGCACCGGAGACGATCGCCTGCTGCAAGTTGCCGTTCGCGTCGACGACGCAGTCACCCACGACGTACGCCGCGTCCGCGTTCCACAATGGCCACGGGGCGTTCGGGTTCGTCTCCCACGCGGGGATGGTCTTCCCGCTGAATACACCGACGTTCTTCCACACGAGAAGCGGACCGTCACTGGTGTTCTGCCCGAGTGTGGCGTTGAACGCCGGAGCACTCGCGCCGGACTGCCCGGCCTGCGTCACTTGCTGTACGTTGTTGTTCGAGTCGATGATCGACTGCCCGACGTAGTAGTTCACGCCGGGTTGCCACACGGCGCGCGAGACCGCATCGGACGGCGCAGGACCTGACCACGTCGGTGCAGTGCCTACCAGGCCAATCACCGCGCTCTTGACGACGGTGACTGCCTGCGGTCCAATGTCAACTTCGATGGATTCGATGCCGTGGAGGAAGTTTGCAGCCATATCAATCTCCTTTTTTCAGCCTACACGTTTCGTCGTTAAAGAGAAGACGGAACCTCCGCCTCGGTGAAGTCGAATGCGATCCGCACGAAGTCGAGCGAACTCAATGCACCACCGCTGTGGATAAGGATGAGCCCCGTATCCGGGTCCGCAACATCGTAGTCCGTCCCGGCGACGTACGTCGTCACGCCGTCCGTCGACGTCACCACGACGTCGAGCACGTGCGGACGCGGGAGCTGAATCGCGCCGGTGTTGTCGAACTGGAAGACCTGCGGCGGGCTCTTCAGGATGTCGCCGACGCTCTCGCGCACGTAGCGCACGTCGCTCAGTAACGGAAAGTTCTCGTCAGGGCTCACGTTGACCACCGTCGAGCGGTGGCAGAGATCCAGCTCGTAGTACCACACGCCACCTTCCGCGTCGCGCCGCACGAAGCGGTCGTCGCGCGGGACCATCTTCGTGAACCCCGTAATCTGAAAACCAGCGAGTGCGTAGCGACACACCTCGACGATCCCATACGCGCCGGGGCTCGGCCCGGACGGTGGACCGCCGTACGCCCACCCGAGGTCGCGCGCGACGATGGACAGTGTCCACTTCATCTCGCGCTCTTGGCGCACCTCGTCGATCGTCGTCGGGTGCGCTGTATACGTGCTCCCGGCGTAGAAGACGAGCACCGCGCCGACGGGGTGCGTCAGACGGTACACTTCCGGCTTGTCGGGGAACCCGGCGATCTCGACCTGCGTCAGCGGTGCGTACAGCTCCCCGGAGTCCTTCAGGCGCTGTACGATCACTGCTTGGACGTACTCAATGTCGAGGCGCAGCGGTGGATTGAACTCCTGCCCGTACCACGGTGCGTCGAGGGTGACCGGAGGCACGCTCACCCTCCCGTCTTCGTGCCGGTCGCAAGCGCAACGGGCTGTCGTCGTCCATCGTCGTGATCTCGCATGACTCGAACTCGCGTGTGGTTGTCTCGCACATAACTCACGGCTGCACCGCCGTCGAAAGATAGTGAGACACGATCCGCTCCATCTCGTGCACGTCTGCGCGCGTCACGCCGAGGAAGGGTCGTGCGGGGATCGGCGTCGTGCGCCCGCGCCCGGCGTACCCGCCGAGCTGTAGGATCGCGACCGTGTGCCCCGTCTTGAATTTTTGCTGCGTGCCGACCTGCACTTCGTCCGCCGACACGACCTTTGATTCAATACTGTGCCACAAGTCGCCGCGGTCGATGAGCGGCTTCGTGCCGCGGCTCTTCTTGCGCGCGAGCAGCGTTGCGGGCGCGGGCGGTTGCCATGCAACCTCCGCACCACCCGTCTGCGCGGGTTGTCCGAACATCAAGGACGGCACCGGACCGCGGCTGTCGACGAACCGTGCCTGCGTCGACCCGGCGAGGCGCTCACCGATGTCCTGCAGCGCGGAGCGCGCGACGCGCTTCCCGAGTGCGACGATCTTTCCGAGTTCCGGCGTGATTTCGTCGCGGTCAATCCGCACCTCAATGGGAAATCCGACGACGACAGTTGCCATCAGAACGTCCTCATCGAGCGTCGGTCGAACACCTGCGCGAGTCCCTGCGACGCCTGCTGCTCCGTGCGCGTCGTCAAGTCCGCTACGCCGGAGGTGAGCGTCGACGCGTTCGTCGCCACCGGCGCCGGCTTTTCCAATGAATCGAGCCCGAGGCTCAACTTCTCCTGGTTCACCATCGTCAAGAACTTCAGCGCGTCGTCGTAGCGCTTGCGCGCGTCTTCGAGGTCATGGATCGGCCGCAGGCACTGAATGCGGTACATCGCGATGTCGATGCACGCCACGCGCAGCGACTCCGGGATACGCGGCAGCGGCAGGGCGAAGCGCGACTCGATGTAGCTGTCGATCACGCGACTCGCCTGCGCGAGCTGCGTCTGAATCCGCGCGAGGTCGATCGTCAAAACCGTCGGGTCCTCGTTCGTCAACTGCACGAGGTCACGATAGGGAAACGAGTCGACGATGTCCGTCGTCGTGGCGTACGTCGCCGCCTGCTGCAGCACGGCGACGCACGTCCACACGAGGGTGTCGGGACCTTCGGTCGTCGTGGTCCCGACGACGGCAGCGAACGGCGGCGCATTCAGGCCGGAGGTTCCTGCGGTCGTGACTTGCTGCACGTTGCCGTGTTGGTCGACGATCACGTCGCCGAGCAGGAAAACCGTCGTTGGAGTCCAAATGGGGTTCATGCCACCCACCGCAATTCCGATGCACGAATCAAGACATTAACCGGCGGATGTTTCAAGTACTGAACGAGTTGCTCCAAGCGCTCAATACTATCATCGGCTTTCCCAACGCGTCTCGTCAATGTTTGCTTTTCACTCCATTGACCGCGGCGTTCATCTCGGTATTTTGCGCGCCAGCGTTTCTGCGAGTTGTACTGCTTCTTTCGCTTTGCTGGCATCGCATTCACACAAGATCGACATGCCCACGCCGGATATTCTGCGATGCCACTCTTCAATTTTTTTCTGAGAATGTCGAACGCAGAGATCGGCTTCACCAGACAACACAACGCGCACCGTTTTTCAGTCAACGGTGCGCGCCGTGTGCGTTGAGGATTCTTCAAACTATTTGCCGTGTGCCGGCCGCACTTACATCCGACTACACAGCGACGTCCTTTTGAACCATTCATGCAGTTCCAAGTGCAACATCAGGAAAGGGGTGTCAAATACTCGCTCACGATCAAATCGGCACTTGATTTCCAAATATTGCTCGACGTCACTCCGGCTGCAACGCCAGGCTGCGGCCCACCAGCGCCCACACCGATGATGAACTCCGCGTTCAAGATACGGCGTGCCACGTCTTCAAGATCCGGCGGCACGGCGAGGAACTTCCCGGTGTTGCCGGCCCACGACCCGAACGGGAGACCTGCGTCGGTCTTGATTTTGCGCAGTGCGGCGACCGCCGCGGCGTAGTTCGCGGGATTCGACAGATCCTGATTCGACGCGTAGCACAGTTGCCACAGGCCGAACCCGGCGTTCACGCGGCAGTCCACGCCGAAGCGGAAGACCTTCTCGTTGAACACCATCTCGTCGGTGAGCGCGTTCATCCGCGTCATCGTGTACTCGCGCCGCTTCTGGAAGATGAAGGGGCGAATCGGACGCGACGCGTCGATCAGGTACCAGAACGGTCCACTCCCGCTGTCGTCGACGTTCGACACGGCGGTCGTCTTTCCGGCGAGTCCGACGGGATGCTCGTGCGAGAAGAACGTCTTACCGTCGTACCCGAGGATGTCGTCCGGCGGAGATCCCGCATCGATGTTTGCGACCGCCTTCACGATCTCGCCGAACACCAGCGTGTCGGGATGAACTTTACTGTCCCACCCGAGTTGCTCGAACATCGGCGTGTAGACCGTACTGATCGTCTTCGATGTCCTCGCGCTTCACACCGACGGTATCCTCGAACGTCTTATTCTTGAGGGCGTACCCGTGTGCTTCGAGCATCTCCAACACGCGCGGCCCGAGCCATTCCCGGAACCGCGTGGTGCGGCCGAGAAACGGGTAGATATTTTGAGACGACCCGGAGTTCGCCTTCGTAGCGATCTTCTCCCAGTAGGTCGGCGGCATGTTGTAGCCGCGCTGAAAGACCATCTCGAAGGTCAAGAACAGCGGGCTCAATACTTGGGGGGTGATTTCCATGTTACCGTTCTCCTCTCACGTTGTCAGTTGGTGCCGGGGTGCGTCTTCCCAATGAAGAAGCTGACGGCAGCGTTCAACGCACCCAGTGCAAGCCGTGCCCACAATGGTGCGACAGCCGAGACGTTCGCCATGACGATGCTCAGCATGGCGTTGACCGCCCCGAGGATCGTCATGGCGCTGTCTGACACTTGCACCGTTCCGGTATTCGTCTTCCCGAGGACGACTTGAATCCCTGCGTTGAGCGCAGCGACGCCGATCGCGCACGCGGAGCAGAGCCCCGCGAGTTCAGGAGCGGCGCCGAGGAAGGCAAGAATTGCCCCCACGGCGCCGAGGATGGTTGTGACGCGATTGCTCATGGTCAGTCGTCGATGTCGAGTGCCTTCGTCATGTCGACCCACACACCTTGCGGCGACGTGGACGTCGATAGACCGTACGGCTGTGGCTCGAACCCCATGATGATGCCTGCGGGCGGGCGCGCGCCGGTGTCCGAGCTAGAATCAACGGTGTGGTCGTCCGTGAAGTAGCACGGAGCACCCACGTTGGCCTGCGTGATCGAGGACCCGTTGATGTCGAACAGGAACACACCAGTCACGATCTCGGCGAAGATGGCGCCCGCGGCGCCGGCAGGGAGTGCCGTGCCGGGAATGAGTGCGCTCGACACGTTGAACGGGTTCGAGCCCGGCGTCGCGTAGAGCGTCCCGCTGCACACGCCGAACACGCGCAACGCGTTCAGCGGCGAGCTGCCGAACACCTGCGCCGGCACGACGTAGCCGTTCGCGTCGAGTGCGACGGCACCACCGACGTACAGCAGCGTTGCCGCCTCGACGGGCTGCGGAATGACGTTCTTCGTCGGCCCGAGCGACGGAGTGTTGCGGGCTGCAGTCAGTAGAGCCATGTACGATCTCCTTCTTTTTCTTGTTGCAGTTCTGCGCGCGTTTCAGTCGCGGTGAAACCCCTCAGACGGCAGCGCGCGTACCCATGTATGCCGCGCTGTGCGGATTCGACGCGTTTGCCTCGCGGTGCGCGGCGAAGTCCTTCTCGGCGATGCCCATCTCCGCACACAGCTTGCGCTCAGCCGCGCTGAGTGACACCTTCGTGCCGGGCACGACGGTACTCGTCTCCGACGTGTTGCGGATCACGGCGGGCTGGCGCTTCACGAACGCCTTGAACCCCTTCAGGTCCTTCGTGGCGTATCCGAGCGCCCACTCGCGCTGCGCGGGAGCGATCTTGAACGCCTTCACCGCCTCGTCGACGGCAGCAGTCGCGCGCTCTACGGCGCGGTCGTGCTCCATCGAATTGATGCGCGTGGTCAGCGTCATGATCTCCTTGTCCTTCGAGTCGACCTGCTTCGTCGACCGAGCGGGTTGCTTCGGCGTCGAGGACTTCGCGTGAATTTCGGCTGCGCGCCGCGCGACCTTCGCGAGTTGCTTTGCGCTCAGGTTCGGGAACGCTTCCTTCAAGCGCTTCGGGCTCACAGTCATGGTCTTCTCCTTATCGTCGTCTTTTTCGTCGGCGTTCATTTCGGCGCTTTCCTCTTCTTCCTCCTCGTCCTCGTCCTCGTCCTCTTCTTCTTCCTCTTCCTCTTCCTCGTCCTCATCCTCTTCCTCGTCCTCATCCTCTTCCTCGTCCTCGTCCTCGTCCTCGTCCTCGTCGTCCTTCTTGGCGTCCTCGTCTTCATCTTCGTCGTCGAGTTCGCCCTTGTCGGGATCACCGACCTTCAGCGGCTTCTCGTCACCCTCGTCGGTATCCTTCCCGCCGGGGCGCATCTGTTCTTTTTCTTCGGACTCGTCGTGCTCGCCTTCCGCGTCTTCCGGATCTTGTTCACCCGTCATCGTGCAGGCGTACTCGATCATCTGAATGACTTGCTTGTGGTCGAAGTCCGGAAATGCCTTCTCAACGGCTTTCGCCATGTCCGACGCTTTCTTCATACCCTTCGATGCCATTGCTGCACTCCTTCGGGCCGCGGCGAGCGCCTGCAGCCGTAGATTCGGGTTGTTCGTCAGCGCCGCGCGCAGGAGGCACGTCACGTTGCCGTCGTCGTCGTGCTCGAAGACCGGACTCGTGTAGGCCCACTCCTTCGCTGCGACGGCTTTCTTGCCGGCCGGCGTCCACTCGACGCGCGCCCAAATGGCTCCGTGCTTCACCTTGAACTCGCGGAGCCAACCGGCCGCGGGTGCTTTCCCACCCTTCGGCGCGCGGAAGTCCGTCGCGTGGTCGTAGTCAATCGGCAGTCCCGCCGTCATGTCTTGCTTGTTCGTCTGCGCGATGACGCGCTCGGGGTTGCGATTCTTGAACGGTCCGCGCCCGTCGCGCCCGGTAAACTTCCCGGCCGGAACGAGTTCGATCCACTGCGGGGCAGTGCCCTCAGTGGCGTGCAGGGCGATGCCAGGACCGACCACTTCCTCGCGCGCCGACTTGGCGACCCATCGGTCGCCGCTCTTCTGGTATTTCTGCTTCACGGCGGACCACGCGATCTTGAAGGCGCGCTCCTCACCGTACTTCTTATACGCGGCGTTGAACGCCGCCAGGAAAATCTGCTTCGCGTGCGGCGGCAACTTCTTCACCGCCTCGGGCAGCTCGCTCGTGCGCTTGTACGGCATCAGAGACCGAGCAGCGACTTGATCTTTCCGACGAGCCCTACAGCCGGCGACGTGATGGCACTCACGGCGGCGCTCGGCGAGACACCCGCTTCAACGCCTGCGATGGTCGTCGCGTCGGCGGTGTTCACGACCTCGATCTTCGCTCCGACGCCGTCCGGCGGCAGGTTCAGATCCGGTCCGATCATCCCGCCTTGCAACTTCACGGCGGCGCAGCCGGACAACAGCGCGGCGGCGCAGATACAGACAATCACATTACGCATGAGGCATCTCCTCTACAGAGGCTCGAACGATCATCATGTCGAGCGTACCGTACAAGAGACGGTAAAGAGAAGACGAGAAGTATGTCTTAGAATGTCACCGGGCTAGAGCCCGAGGATCTCGCGTTGATACCAGGCGAGCACCTTCGACTTGCGCGCGTGGACGCGCGCGCCGCGCCCATAGCGATCACCACCGCGCTCGCGCCACGTCGGCATGCGCCGCTCACGGCGCCACTTTCGCACGGAGGAGATCGACACGTGCAGCACGGCTGCGATCTCCCCGTTCGTCGTCAGGATGTCGTCGAGCACGTCAATCGCACGCATAGGCGTCAAAGTCTGCCGGCCGCGCGCACGTGCGGTGACACCGCGTGCACACCCACTGCTGCCCGTTGCGCGTGAGATGATGCTTCACCGCTGACTCCAAAACAGGTGCGCGCAGAGGAGTCCCACCACGAACGGGATCATCGGATACTGGTGCGCCGCCGCGAGGATCTCCGCCGACAGTGTCGCGTGCGGCCCGCGGACCACGAACAAGTAGAGGTCGAGCGCGCCGAGCCCAATGAATACCGCCCACAAGATCGCCGTCATCGCCGCTGACACCCGTAGCGCGTGCGCAGCACATGGTACGTCAGTGCGTCGCGCACATCGTCGGTGACGTCCTTGCGGTCGTGCCGCGCGATCGTCGCGAGCGCGAGCGACGTCGTCATCCCCGCTGCGAGGAGCCGCACGTATTCCGCGACGCGCTCGTCCGCCGTCATCCGATCGCAGCACGCCGACACCTCGTCTTCAAGCTGGCGGCGCGTCGGCGCCGGTTGGTACAGATGCGGGAACATGCCTGGAAAGCCCATGTCAGGCGTGCTGCTCCACGTAGCGCAGTTTCTGCTTCCCGCCGTACTGAAACGCCGGCAACCGCTTGAGCCACACCCACGAGAAGCAGTCGGCCATGTCTTCTGCGGGTGCGCTCGTCGCGTAGGGTCGCGTGAACCACGCGAGTTCATTGTAGACCCACTCCGACGGTCCCGCCGGCCAACCGGGGCGGTTCTCGACGTAGCGCGCTTGCCCCTCTTTCTGCTCGCGCGTCTTCACCCACCCGGACAACTGCAAGAACGCAGGATCGTCGTCGAGGTCGTGGTGCGCGGCGTACGCGTGCCCGAGTTCGTGGAGCAGCGTCTTGCGCAAGTGATTGCGGTCCGCGAAGATTCGCGGGTTCAACCGCACGACGTCCTTCTTTCGGTCGTACTCTCCGTGCCGCGCTCCGAGGTCCGCCATGACGATGTCGACGTGGTAGAGTTCTTCCGGCACCCACTTCTGCACGATCGCATCAACGATCGCGAGATGCTGTCCGCTCAACTGCGTGTTGAAGACCGTCGGCGGTCGCTGTTGCATCAGCGTCTGCCGCGCGTCGTCCCACGGCACGCCCGCTTCATACAAGCGGCGCATCTCTTGGCGCAGCGCACTGCGCTCTTCGTTCGTCAGCACGTCTCTCTCCTCCTAATGTAACCGCTGCACTTGAATGTGATCGAGGAGCGTATTGCACTCGTCGACGAGCGTCCACACGGCGGACACCGCGGCGTCGTCTCCACACAGCAGCGACGCGAAGACGAACGACAACGCCATCCGCAGGAGCAGCTCTGCGTGAGGACCTTCTAATGCCGCACTCAGGACGTCACCAGTGACGCTGACATTCGCAGCAATCGTTCCCTCGAAGATCTCAACGTACCGCGCGCCCATGCTCACTCGCTCGCTGCAACAGTGTCGCGCGCAACCACGCCGCGTCGACGCGCAGGACCGTGCAGCACGCCTCGAACGATACACCACCGCACGCGACGGACTCGATCCACGCCGCGGCGCTCGCCTTATCGAGTGGCTGCGCCTCGAACCCGCACAGGTCGGCGTAGGCGCGTTTGATCATCCGCATCGCGAGGCGCTTCTGCCAGTCGTCGGCGTTCGTCGACGCACCGGGCGCGAGATCAACGCACCCGAGCACCTCGGGATCGTAGTAGTTGTCCTCTTCGATGTTCAGCATCACGCGTCGTCTCCCGCGTTGAGCATGTCGAGCGCCTCATCGTAGCTCTGCGCAGACACGATGGACTCTAAGGAGACCTGTGCCGTCTGTCGCCGCAGACCGCGCACCTGCGCGAGCGCCGCACGATCGTACGGCGACGTCAGGTGATGCTCCGCCGATTGTAAGGACCGCATCTGCACACGCACGCGCCCGCTCCCGTCCGCGTCCATGAGTCGCACGCGCCCGCCGATGACCTTCGCAAGATAGTAGCGCCGGTATGCGTGCTCGTCCGCATAGTCTGCGAGCCAGCGCACGAGCTGCACGTCGAGCCCGAGTTCTTCCTGCACCTCGCGCACTGCCGCGGCGCGGAATGTCTCCCCCTCCGCCACGCCGCCGCCGGGGAACATGCACAGTGCCGCCGTGTCGTCAGGATTCGAGTAGAGGTACACCACGCCGTCGTCACGCTGCACGACGACGCGCGCGACGCGACGCCGATCATCGTTCACCGCCAGTGACGGCACAGGTTCGATGAAGTCGTCATCGTCATCAATTGCATGCGCGCTGCGTTCCGGCGGTGCGCCGTCGCCGTCCAACTTGCTCTTCGGCGCCGCCTGCTTCGGGTGGAGTAACTTGTCACCGTCCACAGGTGCAGCGATCCCGACGCGCTCGCGTACCGTCTGTTGCCCGATGTCGAGCCCGCGGTCCACCAGCTCGACCACGCTGTCGACGAAGATCTTCGAGTCGATGTCTTCCGGCACGCCGATGATGATCGACGGGTAGCGCCGCTGCGGCCCGAGGTTGAGGTCAACGATCGGCCGCACGAGGTCGCGCGACAGGACCTGCGAGAGCCGCTTCGTGTCCCACGCCATGATGTCATGGCGTACGCGGTCATGCACGCGCCCCTGCGCGCGCGTCCCTCCGCCGCCCTTCGGCGTGTCCGTCGTGAGCGTCTGCCCGAGGACCATCTTACTCGCGAGGTCGTCGATGTAGCGCGTCAAGTCTTGGAACACCGCTTGTTGCCGCGTCCCACCGCCGCCCTTCGCGATGAGGAACTCGATGTTCATCACCTCGGGGATGATCGCCGTCGCGTCACTCCCGATGCGCGCGCACGCGTTCAGCAGCGCCGCTTTGTCCGCGTCGTTCGCACCCGTCGGGTACTTCCCGAGGCGCGCGGGGATACCAAAGCGCTCCGCATACGTCACCCAGTCCTTCATCGTGTAGTTCCAGAAGAGGGCGACCCACGCGAGCGAGCGCGTGAGCCCGCCGCGGATCGGCAGACCAGACTTCGCCTTCGCGATGTGCGTGATGAACTTGTACGGTTCGAGCGGCTCCGTCGCCGGCTGCACGCCGATGTACGCGCCGTCTGCCGACTGCTCCATGAGGAGGAGGCTCCGGCGCCGCTGGTCCTGCAGTTCACTGCTCGTCGTCGTATCGATCGACTGCTCGTTCTTCCACCGGCGCACGAGGATCTGCTCGCCGCTGATCCAATCGAACATGAACCAGCGCGGGTCGCGCCACTTGAGCTGCGTCGGCACCCACACGAGGCGCCCGGCAATCTTGAAGGTGTCCCACACGATCTCCGTCGCGGAGAACCCCTTGCCGAGTGCGTCGAGGATGTCCACGATCGCCGATTCGAGCGTCAGACCGGAGTCGTCGAAGATGAGTCCGCGCACCCAATCCGCGATCTTCTTGTCGTACGGGTCCTTCGACGCGGGCTCGATCTGAATTTCCTGCGACGCCGCGGCCTGCTTGCGCGTCCCGAGTACCGCGTTATAGTGCGGGTAGCGCTCCTCGATGTCCTGCGCGAGTTCGAGGAAGAGAAAGGGGTCACCGAACTCCGCTTGGATCATGATCGCGGAGAGGCGCTCGGGCGTAAGTCCGACCGCCGGGTGCGTCGCCGTATAGATGTTGCGCAGTCCCGTGAACGTCGGCGCCGCCTGCGGCTCCTTCAGTACGCTCTTGTCGACCGGGCGCCCGTAGGCGTCGACGAGTTCAGCCATGCAAGCGCTCCTTCACGCGTAAACACCACGCGTAGAACACGCCGAGCCAGTACAAGAGAAAGAGACCCATCAGCCTTGTCCTCCGCTGCTATTGTCCACCGAGCACCCGCAGTGTGCAACGCACGATCGCAAGGACCACGACGGACGCGGGTAGCAGTACAGGAGCGTGCACGAGAGGAAGAAGATCCACACCAGCGTCACGACGAGGCTCGACGCGTCCGAGCGCCGCGCGATGCCGATCATCAGCACGACCCACACGAACGTCAGCGCGAAGCACACGCCTATACCTGTCATCACAGTCCTCCGTGCAGCGCAAAGTACCCCGCCACAGCCGAGAGCGCCGTCTGCAGCGCGGTCCACCATCCCGCGGACCCGCCGCCGGCTTCGATGGACAGCTCCGCGATCTCCGTCGGCTCCGGCGTCGGTCCCGGCGTCTCCGCGAAGGCGGGGCGCCCGAGCACCGGCGTCGCCGTGGGCAGCGCGCAGGAGCACGGGCGCGAGTGCAGTCCCGCGCCGCCGTACGCGAAGCCTTCGACCTCGTTCGGCTTCACACTGCCGAACGCACAACCGGAGATCCACAGTGCGAAGGCGAGCGCGAGGACGTACGCGGCGATCGCGCACCACCACGTCACGGGCAGGCCGAGGCGTACTCGATGCAAGAAGTCGTAGTCACTCATCGCCGCGTCCCAAAGCGCCACGCGAGGAAGACGCCGACGATCGACGCGAGCACGAGCCACACCGCGCCGAGCACCGCTCCTTCGATCGCCCACCACGCGCTACTCATGGTAGTGCTCCACGTACCCGCAGCCGGGGCAGCGAAACGTGCGCTCGATGACGCGGCGCTCCGTCTCGACGCGCGAGACTTCCACCATCTCGCGCGGGCCGAACGGCGCGCATGCAGCCGCGCAGTTAACGCACGCCACCGTCTCCGGCACGCCTGTCACCTTCTCCGGCGCCGTGCGCGCGTTGACACCCGTCGTGATCATCGCGGCAGCACCTTCCCGCGCTTCAAGTTCCGGTACGCGACGCGCAGCAGGTCGACGATGAAGTCACCGCCCTGCGCGAAGTGCAGCTTACCACGCGCGTAGAAGTGCCGCGCGAGTCCGTACCGACGGAAGCGCGGGCTCAAACCGTCACGATAGATGGCACGCCGGCACGCGCGCGCTCGTCGTCCGTTCATGGTCTTGTCAATCCCCAAAACATACCAATGACGAGCACCGTAAAAGCAAATGCTTCTCCAACGCGACAAAACGCTTCTGCCCACGTCATCGCACGATCCTCCGCGCCCGCACCTGCGAGCACACCGGGGCGGGCGTCGGCAGCGGCTCCGTGATGTAGCCGTCCTGCGACTCACCCGCGCTGTAGTTCTCGAAGCTGCCCGCGCAGCTCCCGACCTGCTCGATCTCGTTCGTCACGACCGCGCGCGGCGGCAGGCCGAACCCGTCGACGTGCACCGCGTACTGGAACGTACACGTGTGCCCCGGCAGGATCTGCGTGAAGAAGTCCGGACGGAAGATCACCGTGCCCGCCGCACCACCGAAGGGGTCGTCGGAATGCCAGTGTCCACCGCCCGCGCCGCAGTCGACGTTCTGCAACTGCCCGTCACCGCCGTAGAGCAGCATGGCGTGATCTTGGTTGTTCTCGTCGTAGAGGCAGTCACGGAACGCGATGCACGAGAGGGCCACCTGCACCTCTTCGACGTCGTACGGCTCGTTGTTCGACGCGTCCGCGTCGAAGCGCACCGTCACGATGCCGTTCTCCCCGACGTGCATCGTCGTGTAGATATCCTGGTTCGGCTGCGCGGCGCACTGCTGCCCGTGCGCGTGGTGGAGGGGAAAGAGGATCATCACGAGCACACTCAAGATGAACACCACGAGCGCCGCGACATCACCGTACTTCATGAACCACTTGTCGAGCATCACGTCCTCCAATTTAAAATCCACACGATGATCAACCACGCGAGGAACATCACCTCACGCCTTCTCGACCGCACCGGGTGAAAAACTGAGATCATACGCCTCGGGCAGCGCCGCGCAGCGCTTCCACCAGCAGTGGTGCGCGCAGACGCTCGCGTCGTGCAAGTTCCCAAGCGTGACGTCGCCGCCGCACGTGACGCACACGCCAATTTTCTGACGTGACAGTGCGTGGTCAGCATTCATCGTAGCCCCGCTCCGTCAACAACTCGACCGAGAGCCACTCTCCCGTACACAGATTTATGACGCGTGTAAAGGTGAAATAAATAGAACTTTTCGGGAAGATATTTGACCACGCGTATAGTGCAATATACGTCGTTTCGTACTTATTCGGCACGTTACCACCCTCCCGGTCCGAAGTGCCCGAGCCGCCCGCCGTGGTGATTGCCCCACCCGTGGTTGTCGTGCTGATCTTCTTGCAAGGCGTGCTCGTCGCTCGCGAGGCGCCCGGCGCGCGGCGCCGTCGGGGAATGGTACTCCATGAGCGCGCGCGGCGCACCGAAGCATGCGAGCACGAAGGCGTCCGCGCGGTCCGGCGAGTGCCCGATCCGCTTCTTGACTTCCTTCTTCGGGATGAGGATCACGGACGGCTTGCGCTCCTTCACCTTCCCGCGCACCGGGTCGTGCACCTCCATGATGATGCCGCGCGTGTAGATGACCTCGTGCGCGACGAGTTCCTTGCGCAGCTCGTTGTCGTCGGGCAGGTCCACGAGCCCGAGGCGCACGCACTCCGCGGCGGTGACGTACATCCACGTGCGGACGTTCTCGCAGTAGAGGATCCCCGGCACGTAGGTCTCCGGGGCGCGGGCGCCGAACGACACGCCGCGTGCGCGGGCGCGCAGCACCTTGACGGCGTAGCTGAAGCACGACGCCCCGAGCCCGGTCTCGTCGACGCACCACGCGGTCTCCTTGTGCGGGAAGCGCCCGCTGATCGCGGTCGCCAAGTCCGGCCCGTCGCCCTTCGGCATCACCTGCAGCGTCCCGACCCACGCGCGCCGCTCGGCGCGCAGCGCCGTGAGCTGCGCCGCGTCGCCGCTGCAGCCGGCGTAGAGGAGCAGCAGCGCCTCGGCGGACAAGCCCCACCGCGGACACGCCACAGGGTCGTCCGCGCCGGTCTCGCCGGCCGGGTCGACGCCGAGCGCGTCGGGCGGCGTCGCGAAGTCCGTCGCCGGTCGCGCGCGCCAGCGCTGCATCGCCTCGTCGAGCGCGCCGGGATCGAAGAGCCGGTCCTCGGCGGACGTCGGCCATTTCCCGCGCCGCTGCGCGCTGAAGCGCGCCGTGGGGCGGTAGACGTGCGGCGTCCCTTCGGGGTGTCCGAGGACACCGTCGACTCGCGCGCCGACCTCCTCCGCGCCGGGCGGCGGGAGGGCATACAAGAAGTCGCCGTACGTCGTGTCGGGCGCGACGTCCGTCGCGGCGCCGCGGTCGCGGCACGTCCGCACGGCGTCGTCGACGACGTGGAAGTCGATCGCCGCCGGCACGACGTACTGCCGGCGCGCGACGTTCGGATGCTCGAAGGCGTCCCACTCGACGACGGCGTACGCCCGGCTCTGCTCGCGGTCGTAGATCGGTCCCACGGGCACGTCGGGGTTCAGCGCGCAGATGATCTTGTTCCCGCGCGTCGAGCACATGCCCTCGGTCGAGACGAGGAGCGGCTCCGTGATGCCCATCGCTTCCTCGATCAAGCCGACTTGGTTGAGATGATGGCGCCCGCTGGCACCCGCCATGAAGATCCGGTCGCCGTGCTCGGTCTGCGACTCGCGCGGCGGAGAGAACGCCTCGACGCGCCAGTCCTCGCCGCGCGGCGCCCACAAGACGGAGCGGTCGGACGGCTCACCGGGGAGCGGGAACCCGCGGCGCAGCGCGCGCTTGCGCATGCGCAGGAGCGCGGAGTACGCAGTGCCTTGGATCGTGTTGTGGTCCGGGCCGAGGAGGAGGAGGAAGCACCCGCGCTCGTCGAGCCCCTCGTCTTCGTTCGCGAGCGCCGCGACGGCGTCGAAGCAGTAGATCCCGTAGCCGGCGAGCCACTCCGTCTTGCCGAGGTTGTTGCCGCCGCGCAGGATCACGCGGTCGTGCTGCTCGACGACTTCGAGCGCGCGCTCCTGTTGCGGGACGAGCGTCCACCCGAAGACGTCGCGGAAATACTTCC